>Ga0068712_1002631_pt1 | contig 19313 bp, 11 predicted proteins | sample MTBAKSrepl1MetaG_FD_62987 | JGI IMG/M metagenome (GOLD analysis project Ga0068712, IMG submission 62987) | Enrichment culture microbial communities from Arthur Kill intertidal strait, New Jersey, USA, that are MTBE-degrading - MTBE-AKS1... | ecosystem: Environmental > Aquatic > Marine >... | reverse complement strand
GGCCCTTTTGTCGGCAACAGCCTCTGGCCCGCAACCCAGCTCGTAAGCCATTACGCCTACCTTGCTTTGCTCTACCAAGGTTATGCCAAGGAAGACATCCAATTTCTGAGTTCGGATCTTTCCACGGATGTGGACGGAAACGGTGAACTGGACGACATCGACGCTGCTGCAACCCGGACAAACCTTGAGCAGGCCATCACCGTCTGGGCGTCAAACGCTTCGGAGCTGCTCCTTTACTTTACCGGTCACGGCGGGGACCAGACCTTCATGCTCGAACAGCTCGAAATCCTGAATGCAGCAGATCTGGCTGCCTGGCTCGATACCCTGCAGGCGGTCATGTCCGGCCGAGTGACCGTGATTTACGATGCCTGCCAGTCAGGGACTTTTCTATCGGAACTGGTTCCGCCTTCGGGTAGGGAACGTATCGTCATCAGCAGTGCTTCCAACGAGCCGGCCCTGTTTCTGTCAGGCGGAGTTCTTTCGTTTTCATATCAATTCTGGGCTTCGGTGTTTTCAAGCGGCAAACTTTACGACGCCTATCTTGCCGCCCGGCAGCTGATGTTAAACGATCAGCGCCCGCTGCTGGATGCCAATGGAAACGGGATTGCCAACGAAAAAACCGATACCATTGCCGCCGCCGGTATTGTCATCGGCCGCGGCATGCTGGCTGCTTCGGTTCCCCCGATCATCCAATCATTTGTAAGCGCACAGGTGCTTACAGGCTCGAGCTCAGCCACCATCTGGGCAGATAACATCACCACCCTGGATCCCATCAACCGGGCCTGGGCCGTGATCCTTCCGCCGGATTATCACCCGGGTGCTGTGAACATACCGATCACGGATCTTCCCAATCTGGAGCTCCTGGATCCGGACCAGGATGGTCGCTTCGAAAATACCTATACCGGTTTTTCGCTGAACGGGACCTACCGCCTGATGATCTATGCCAAAGACACCCAGGGTTTTGTTTCCATACCCAGGGAGACCACCGTTATCCAAAATGGCGGTGTGATTCCGGACAATACCACGCCGACAGCTCAAAACATGAATTTTAATACGGATGAAGACCTACCGGTTCAGGGAACTCTTTGGGCGAGCGATGCCGACGCTAATACCCTTAACTATATTATCGTAGCTGACGGCACAAAGGGGACGGTCACCATAATGGATGTCAATTCCGGCTCCTTCGTTTACCAGCCTTATCCCAATGATCACGGAACCGACACCTTTACCTTCAAGGTCAATGACGGAAAAGTCGATTCACCCATTGCCACAGTATCCATCACCATTAACGCTTTAGAAGATATACCACAGGCATTCGACATGACCTTTGCCGTAGATCAGAACAGCTCGATAAGCGATAACCTCAAAGGTGCGGACGGAGACGAAGACCCGATCGTTTTCGCGATTTCCGATCCAACCGACCATGGGATTGTGGTGCTGCACGATACCACAAGCGGCTATTTCACTTACACCCCTTCGATCGACTATTTTGGCAACGATGCCTTTACTTTCACGGCCGACGACGGCAAAGCGGTCTCTCAACCGGGTACTGTCTCGATTACCGTTAACCGGGGCTACAACAACCCGCCCGCTGCTCCAGGCGGCTATTTTTCAGGAACGGAAGATACTATCTTTGAGGGAACTCTGCCGGGCAGCGACCCGGACAACGATCCGCTGACATTTATCCTGGTGTCGGCGCCTGTCAAAGGACAAGTTAATCTTACCGATCCGTCCACAGGCGCTTTTATCTATACACCTTATGCTGATTTAAATGGCGACGACTCGTTTACCTACAAGGTTAGCGACGGACTGGCCGAATCCGACCTCGCCACCATCACGCTTAACATTGCAGCGGTAAATGACATCCCAATCGCCAAAGCCGGAACGCTGAGTGTGACCCATCTATCCGGTACCAATGGAACACTTAATGCCACAGATGTTGAAAATGATTCTCTAATTTTCTCGCTTGTTTCAAACGGACAGATGGGTCAGGCGGTCATTACTCATGCAGCAAGCGGGGCTTATACCTATACACCGTACGGCCCTGAAAATGGAACCGATCATTTCAGCTTCAAGGTTAGTGACGGCGAGTCGGACTCGGCGACGGCCTGGATCAGCGCAAACATCCGCCTGCCCCAAGCTGAAATAGAACGAAGCGTTGGCGGCGACGGCTGCATGATTGCTGTCAGTCTATCGGTCAATCCGGCGGCTACGGTCAGATCATATGCCGTAGCGGAACTCATACCGGACGGGGTCTTTCCGGCAGGCATCAGCGACGACGGCATTTGGGATCCGGAAAGCAGAACCATCCGCTGGGGTGTTTTTCTGGACAGCGCTTCCCGAACACTTTCCTACAACCTGACCGGAGACGACGGTTTTTACGCTATTTCGGGAAACGGCAGTTTTGACGGCTGGGACCAGACAGTTACCGGGCAAAGCCAGGCCGAAATTGCCTGCGGGGCCCAGCGGGTGGCAACGCCCTTATTCGATCCTGCCGACGGCGCTCGCGTGCCGGTAAATATAACCTTATCCAGCGAGACGGCCGGCGCTGAAATTCGCTTTACCACGGACGGCGCAACGCCCGACACCGGTTCCAATCTTTACACGGCTTCGCTGTATCTAACAGAACCTGTTATTCTCAAGGCCAAGGCCTTTAAAGAAGGCATGTTCGCAAGCCAAACCGCAAACGCCAGATACCTTCCCACCCGAAGCCACAAAGCCATCCTGGTTGCCGGCGGCGGCCCCTACCCCGGAAACCTTCTGTGGGGCGCAACCCGCCTTGTCAGCGAACACGCCTACAAGGCGCTGCTCTACCAGGGTTATGCCAAAGAAGATATTATTTTCCTGAGCGCAGGTGGCGACGTGGACATAGATGGCAACGGTACAATGGATGACATCGATGGGCCGGCTGCATCTACTGCCTTGCAGGCGGCCATTACCGGCTGGGCGCTGGATTCTGAGAGCCTGCTGCTATACATGACCGATCATGGCGGCGATTCGACGTTTCAGCTCAGTCCCGAAGATATCCTGAGGGCAGCCGACCTGGACACCTGGTTTGATAAGCTGCAGGCAACCATGCCTGGCCGGGTCGTTGTTGTTTATGATGCCTGCCGTGCCGGATCTTTTTTACGGTATCTGACCCCGTCTCCGGATCAAGAGCGTATCGTCATCACCAGCGCATCTGATGAAAATGCCTGGTTTATTTGGGGAGGCAAGCTATCGTTTTCTTACCAGTTCTGGGCTGCTATTTTTAGAAATCCCAATCTCTATGATGCCTATGACACCGCTAAGATCATGATGAATCAGTTTCAGATGGCCTTGCTGGATGCGGACGGCGATGGCATTGAGGGGGAAGAAGACCGCCTGGCAGCCAAGGATATCGTCCTTGGCCGGGGTGCGGTTGCGGCCGGAGTGCCACCTGAAATCGGATACGTTTCAGCATTGCAGTTTCTAAGTACTGAAAGCCGGGCGACCATAAAGGCGGGAAACATCACATCTCTAAACCCCATCGTACGGGTCTGGGCGGTTATCGTTCCACCGAGGTATCAGCCTGATTCTCCAGATGATCCGGTAACGGATATGACGGAGATAGACCTTGCCGGCCCGGATGAAAACGGAATATACGAAGTTGTCTATGAGGATTTCACTGCCGGCGGGACATATAAGATCGTGGTGTATGCCCAGGATTCCGAAGGCATTGTTTCCAGGCCCAAGCAAACGGGAGTCGTTAAGGGCGATTTAAAGGGCGATTTAGATAAAGACGGATATGCGGATCTGGCCGATGCGATTCTGTCATTGAAAATTTTTGTCGGCATGGATGTCAGCGGCCAGGTCCGGCCCGACTATGCCGCCTCCGGCGCCGATGTGAACGGGGATGGAAAGGTCGGGATTGAAGAGGTGATATTTATTCTGCAGGTTGTTGCCGGGCTGAGATAGATACGGATGTAGGGATCGAGCTCTGGCTCGATCCGCGGAACAGGCTGGAGCCTGTTCCCTACAAAAAAAAACGGAACGGGGTGGAACCCGTTCCCTACATAAAAAATGTAATACCGGAACACCCAGGAGGTTGTTCCCTACAAATATCCGGAACGGGGCAGAGCCCGTTCCCTACCTTAGTTCGGCTGCTGTTTGAAGGACATAGACGGCCTCGGCCATTCCGATACGACCGTTGCCATCCACGTCAACGACGGCGTTGAGGCCCGCCGGCCGCTGTCCTGCCGCAACCTGCAGGGCGAGGATCGCATCGGCAAGATCGACCTGCGAGTCGTCGTTGACATCCCCCCGAATCAGATAGTCCAGCCTGCCCGTTAGAGACGCCTGCCACAAGACCTTGCCGCCGGCATCCTTGATGATCAGGATGGCGTTTTTATCGCCCAGGGAGGTCGGATAAAAGGAAATTCCTACCAAAGCGCTTTTTTGAGGCTGAATGATCGATCCGCTTAAACTGTTGTCAAAGATGCGGAATTGACCGGCATCGCTGCCCGCAATGATGATCTCACCGATGACCAGGGCCGTTGTCGTTTTGTTAAAGACGGTCACAGTACCCATGCCGCCTGCGTAGTGCACTTCTCCGAAGTCCACAATCGAGGACGACAGCATTTCGAGGCTGTAAACGAAGGCCGCCGTGTTATTGTCTTCTCTGAATTCGTCAATCCGGTTTTCGGGATCGGCAGTCACGGAGATGAGGGGTTCCGGGGTCGTATAGCTAAAAATTTCCAGGGCCGCCGGATAAACCAGATCGGCGCTTTTACCGGGAAGAATGCCCGGAATGGTCATGGATCCGATAATGGTTGCCTCCGCCTTGAAAAGGACTTCCACATTCTCTGCCGGCCGCGCCCCGTCGTTGCGGATCTCCGCTCTTACCGCCAGCGACCCGTCCGGTCTTCGCTCCAGATTGCAGCGGACGGCTTTCAGATCGGGTTTGACGACATCTAAAGAAGTGGTGTTGTTCGTGGTGTTTTCAACCACTCCCGCACCGGCATCAGCTACGGCGTATACGGTATATTGCGTGATGTTCGCCGGTATCGTCCAGTGAAGCAACGCCAAACCGGTGTCGCCCGCCTTCATCTGTTCAGGAGAAATGGTTGCCGTGCCAAGAAGTTCGCCTCCGGCCGCCGGATTTCCCAGATAGAAGGAAACGGAAGGATTCAGGATGGTCAGATCGCCTGCATTGGCGATGCGGCACTGAAGAATCACTGCGTCCCCCGGAGCCGGGGAAACCGGATCGACTTCCGGCGCCGCCTCAGCCGGTGCGACCGTCAGGTCGCCGGGGCCGACGGCTAAATCAGCGGCCAGTTTATAAGTGAGATGATACAGATCGACGGTATCCCCGACAAGGTCCCTGCGGTTGAAAATCAGATGAAACAGACTATTCGCACCAAAGACGCCGCGGGCGTCTTTTTCCAGCCCGGCGTTTTGAGTAAGGCGCAGGGGACTGCTCCACACCCCGTTGATCGGATCCTGCACCAGGTAGAACAGGTCGATTCCCTTTTCATCGGAATCCTGCCACAACAGGACCAGACGATCCTCAGGGTCGCTGAACAGCCTGAAATCGATGGAGCCCGATGCCGTGACATTCTCCAGGATTGACTCAACGTTCAAGGGATCCGATCCCACAAGCCGGACCAGAGCATCGCCTCTCAGCCACACCAGTTCATGCGTACTCCCCCGGTAGGCAACCCGGGGGCTTGCGTCGGGCGTCTGATCGTCGGTGACCCGCACCGGTCCGTTCCAGTTTTCTCCATCCCAGGTTACATAAAAGATCTCCTGGTCGCCGGCGGCGGATTCCACTGCCCCGGCAGGGGTGATGAAAACGCCGTCCATGTCTTTCATATATGCAAGGACGGCTTCCGTTCCGTTATAGGCCAGGGAGAATTTAAAGCTGTTTTCAAACGCCATCGGCAGGTCGGCAGGGGAACCGAAATTGCCGGCGGCCGCGTCCCAGAAGGCGTAATGAACCGATGTCGGATAGTCATTATTTCCGACAAGCCGGTTGCCTTGGTTGCTGAACCACATCAGGAGGAGGCTGCCGTCCGCACCGGTCTTGAGGAACGGACTGTAGTCCATGAAGCCGTTATCCGTATCCGGAATAACGGCGGGTTCGGTCCAGGCCGGACTTGGTGCGGATGGATCATAAATGGCGTAGACGATTTCAAGCTCAGCAGCCAGATCCTCGATCTGCCCGCTGGTAAAGTTCTCGTTTTTGACTCGCTGCCAGACGCAGACGATTTTACCGTTGTTGTCATAGGCAATGGACGGTGCGAATTCGGCGCGGGTGTCGCTTAAAATCGCCGCCGGAGCGGTATAGTTGGCGCCGTCAAACAGGCTGAAATAGATATCCGTTTCCTGGTGCACCGGTTTGCCGGGGTCCAGATAGACATAGGCGATGGCAGCCTTGCCGCCGCTTTCGGCAATAGCCGGTTCAGAATACGGGAAAACATTCTCGATAACTTTATGTTCGCTAAGCGGACCCGTGCCGCCAAGATCGAGAGGCAACCGCGACGGTTCCACTGCCAGGACATTGTATGGTTTCCGGGTAATAAAATCCCGTGAAACAGGTCCCAGTACCGGCAGCGACTGGGGGACGGACTCCGGGTAGGTGTAGGGATGGGTGTAACCGGTACTCCATTCAAAGCCGAGAAACGTCAATGAGATACTGCCACTGAGCTCCGTCTCCAGTTTTTTGAAGTAATCCGGCGCGGCCGGAACCTGCCAGAATACCTTTCCCGTTCCGCCGCCCTTGATCCCCGCCTCGAGCCCCTCGATGACATCGACGCCCATGCCCAATTCGAGGCCCACGCCCGTCTCTACATCGGCGCGATTAAAGCCGATTTCACCGGTGGCGCTCATGATCTCCAGGGCCGTCTCCGCACCCGCCTTGATGGTTCCTTTGATCTTGGCCCTTTCGTTGAACCAACTGACGGCGCCCCCGATAACCGGCAGATTGACGGCCCCCTCCAAGGCGGGAATGAGGGTTACGGGCCCCACCGTCCGTTCGATGGTGCCGCTGAGCCCGAGGATGAGGCTGGTCTCCTTCCACTCCAGACCCAGATTGGGTTCGTACTTGAGATTCCCCTTGCCCCCCAGCTTGATCTCGATTTTTCCACCCGCAGCCTCGAATCCGGACAGTCCGCCGGCGGCGATGCTGCCGGTGCCGTCGGTCTTGGCTTCGACGGTCAGAAAAGACTGGGTGCCGGGAATGCCGAAAACCCGCCCGCCGATGTAAGGGACAAAACCCCAGGCCGTCCAGAGGACCGATCCGAGATATTTCTCGTCCACCAGGATTTCAATCGGCTCTTCAGGCCAGGATGTATTCAGCTTGTAATTCAGGTGGCTGCCGTCCTGTTTGATCTCAAAATCGTCTCCCATGGCCACCGACCAGCTCGGCAGGGGGATCACTATGGGATTGAGCGTTTCCTGGCGCGACTCGATTCCTGCAGCATTTACCGCCGTGATTTTCAGCGTGTTGCCGGTAGGGCTCAGACTTCCCGTAAAGTCGGCGCCCATGTCAAAGGTATGGCTCGCGCCGCTGTCCGTCGCGGTCTCCTCATAAGGAGTGCCGTTGACTTCAAATATGACGATCCCGGGAGTGCCGTCATTCCAGTTGACATTAACGACATATTCATTATCCACATTAAATCCTTCAATAAAAAATGTGCCGCCTTTGGTCTCCACACTGGTAATAACCGGTTTTCCCCCGGCTTCAACGGGCTTCATAATGATGTTTACATCGACATACTGAGCGTCTGTGAGGTTTACGGTCCGGGTATAATCAAAGTAGCCGGTTTTGACGGCATTGAGGCTATAGGTCCCGCTATTGTCCAGCACCAGGCTGTAGAACCCGTCGGCGCTGGATGTATCGCCTGCCGCGCCGGCCTGAACGGTAACGTCGGCCAGCGGCTGATTGGTCTGCCAGTCGGTGACATGCCCGCGGATTTCATATTTGTTGCCCGGCGGCAAAGGGTCGCCGACACCCGGCGGCAGCACGCCCTGACAGACGGGGTAGGTCGTGTAGGTGGGCGGCGTAAGCCAGTTGTTACAGTTAAAATTTTTCCAGGAGCCGCATTGGAGATTGTTGCCGTATTTTCCTTCATTTTTGGGGTTATACCAGTAATACGAATTGGCATTGTCCGTGCACCACGTTTTCCAGAGGTCTTGCTTTTTGCCGTAGGCGTAGTAGCCCTCTTCCTGCTGATACTGCGACCTATATCCGTCTGCGGTTTTCATCACCCATTTCTTATAATATCCATGAAGCATGCCGTTGTCATAATTGGCCTCCAGGGTTTGATGACCCCACTCATAATCATAGGTTCTATAAGGGCCGTGAAGCTTTCCATAGCGGTAGGTGGCGTAGGATTCCAAATATCCGTACTGTTGGCCCCATTGCCTGCTCACCCCATGGAGCTGACCGTCCTGGTATTCCTTTTCCCAGTGTTTCTGATATGTATATTGAAACGTACCCTGGTACCATGCTTCTTCCAAACCGTGCTTTTTCCCATGACTGTAACGCTCGATCAGCGACACCTGGTTCATCGTGTAAATACTTGTTTGGATGTAATATTGAGTGCGCGTTCCATGAAGGACTTCCTCTCCCGCGGCATTCAGATAATATGTATACCGAAGCTGCAGCTGCGCCCCGTAGTTGTTAGTTGTATAGAATGTCCGGGTAAGAATCTCGAGAGCAAAGGAAGGAGATGTCATGACCAGAAGCAAAAGCCAGCCAAAAACAATCAAACCCGCCTTTTTAAATATTGATATCTTCATGAATTGCCTCGACCGTAAAAAGTTGTCGTGGATGCAGACGCCGTTATGGTCTGCCCTGCCGTTGCAATAAAGGGGTGCATGCCTGGTATTTATAAATAATAAGACCTTTTTTTTCAAGTCTAAATTCATCGGATCAGATTTGTTTGCATTCTGAATGTTAATATATTAATAATGCCATGTGCATTTTAGCTCGATTTCGTATTTGTTCTGAACCGTTTCGGAGGAAAGATGAACCGTAAAATTCCGATTGAAAGATATAACAAAGGATTTACGCTGATTGAACTGATGGTTGTAATCGTGATACTGGGCATCCTGGCGGGGCTGATCGTCCCCAGAATCATGGGCCGGCCCGACGAGGCCAGGCAGCTCAAAGCCAAAATCCAGATTGAAAGCATCGAGACCGCTTTAAAACTCTATAAGTTAGACAACGGATCCTATCCCGGCACGGAGCAGGGGCTGCTGGCGCTGGTGGAACAGCCCGCCACCGGCAACATCCCCGCAAAATGGCGCGAGGGCGGATACCTTGAGAAAGGCAAACTCCCCAAAGACCCCTGGGATAACGAGTTTGTGTACCTGTCCCCCGGGGTGCACGGCGAGTATGATATTGTTTCATACGGCGCCGACGGCGTCCCCGGCGGTGAAGGCAAAAATATGGACATCAATAGTTGGGAAATTGAATAACAGGTTACGCATATTCCATGCTACCCATCAAGGACTCGCTTTTGAAAAGGGTTCCAATCTTATTCCAAGGTTCTTATCCAAACCCGGATGCGTTTAATGAAAAAAAACAGCGGTTATACGCTGATTGAACTGATCGTGGTCGTCTCCCTCTTCAGCATCATGCTGTTTTTTGCCATGCCCCGATTTCAGAACACCGTCTTGACCGACAACACCCGGAAATTTTCCCGCTGGATGATAACCACCGTCCGCAATTTAAAAGCCGCCGCCGTCCGCGATCAGAAACGCTATGTTTTAAACATCAGTCTCGATTCAGGCAAATTCTGGATTACAACCGATTCCATGTCGGAAGAAGAACTCCGGGATGCCGGCCAAAACGGATACACCCTTCCCGACGATGTCCGTATCGTCGACGTCGAATTTCCGATAAAGGGGAAAATCACCAGCGGGCAGGTTGAAATCAGCTTTTACAACGGCGATTATTCCGACAAGGCAATGATCCATATTGAAAATGACCGCCGCAAGCAGTTGTCATTTTTAATCGAACCGTTCCTGCCCGGAGTCAAATTCCATGAAAAATACGCTGAATTTGAAACCTGAGGGCTCATACCCGCAAGCGACCGGCTGGATTCATTCCAGCCGGGGGTTTACCCTGCTTGAAATCATGGTGGCGGTGGCCATCATGGCGATCGTGCTGGTGAGCGTCTATAAACTGCACGCCCAGACCATCTCCATGAACATCGGCGCCCGCTTTTACACGACCGCGCCGCTGCTGGCGCAGCGCACGGTCGCTGAAATTAAAGCCTTTCCCGACCGCCGGCGGATAACCGCCGACGGTGATTTCGGGGATGAATTTCCCGGATACAGCCGGCAGGTCCGGATCGACGACGTCAGCGCTGAAATCTTCGGCAGGGCCGCCGAAGATTTAAAAAAAATCGAGGTCACCATATCGTTCAACAATAACGAATTTGTTTATTCTTTAAGAACGTATTCGATTTTAACGGAACCTTAGTACACTCTTTCGCACATTCGAATATGTATTCTTTATGGTAAGACAATTTAACGGATATTTTTCAGGAAAGCGCCCTAAAGCTGCCATGCCTGCGAAGGCACGCATCCAGCCACCGTATTGTATGGTGAAAGCACTGGATTCCCGCCTTCGCGGGAACGACGACAAAGGTGCATATTCGACTTTTTACGATACCGGCAGATGCATGAATCCGGATTCCCGCCGCAGCAGAAAGGGGTTGTCCGGGGGGTTCACCATTCTCGAAATTTTAATTGCGATGTTCATCTTTGCCGTGGTGGCGACAACCATTTTCGGTTCCTATAATTTGATATTTTCTTCCAGCGACGTTTTCAGCAGCGGCATTGACGTTTACGAATCCGCCCGCAGTTCCCTTAACCGGATGACCGTCGATCTGCAGGCCGTTTACGTCACATCCCCGCCGGCCTACACCCCGCCGGACATCGGCGCATCCCCCGATGCCCATCGCTTTTCCGCTGAAATCGACACCATTGGGGGGATATCCTTTTCCAAACTTCGATTCACCTCGCTGGCGCATGTCGCTTTTGAAAATAGCCGGCGGGAAGGAATTGCCGAAATCGTTTATTACGTGCAGCCCCGGGATGACGGGACGTTCATTTTGCGCCGCTCCGACACCCTCTATCCCTATAAACCGTTTCAGGAAAAAGGGACCGATCCGATTTTATGTGAAAACCTCAAATCCTTGAAACTCACCTTTTACAACGCTGAAGGAATCGACTCCGACCGCTGGGACTCCGATTCCGATGAGTTTAAATACGCCACTCCCCAGGCGGTCGGGATTCAGCTTGAACTCGGCAGCGGATCCTTTTCACAGCAATTTGCAACCCTGGTGACCCTGCCGTCCTACCGCCCGGAATCGGATTAAAAATTGAAAACATTAAAAAAAATATTATCAAACCATCGCGGCCTCGCCCTTCTGCTGACCATCAGCATCATCACCGTGCTCATTGCGGGGGTGCTGGAGTGGAACCGCAGGGTGCGCACCTCCGTGGTGGCTTCGGCCGCCGCCCGCGACCGGTTGACCCTTTCCCATATGGCGGCTTCGGGCGTCCACGCCGCCATGGCCATGCTGATTAAAGACAGAATCGATTCGGATTCGGATTCCTTGCAGGAAGACTGGGCCGATCCGGAAAAAATTGATGAAGCGGTTCGTCAAATTCCCTTTGAAAACGGCACGGTTTTTTTTAAAATTACCGATGAAGTCTCTAAAATCCAGATCAATGCTCTGGTACGGTATCCGGAGGGCCGGCAATTTAATGAAGCCCAAAGGGAGTTGTGGGACCGGTTTTTGAGGCTGCTCCCCCCTCCGGAAAATTACCATGAGGATACGGATCCCAACGCAATTATCAATTCCATCAAGGACTGGCTCGATTCAGGCGATGATGACGCCATTACGGGTCTGAGCGGGGCCGAATCAGGCTATTATCAGAACCTGGATCCGCCCTATGACCCCCGAAACGGACCGTTTGATCATCCGGGCGAACTTGCGCTGGTCAAGGGGGTGACGCCGGACCTGCTGAACGGCGTCGGGGGGATACCCGGAATTTCCCGGTATGTCACGGTGCATGGCATCACGAATACAGGGGAGAACAGAATTAATTTTGAAGGGAGGATCAATATCAACACCGCCGAGCTTCCGGTCCTGACGGCCCTGCTGCCGCCTGACAGCCAGGAAATTGCCCAGGCCATTTTTGACTATCGCCTGGAAACCAATGATCAGGTTTATATTCATGACCTCTCAAAACCGGACTGGTATCAGCAGGCTCCCGGCGCCGGCGGCATTCAGATCGTCCCCGACCTGATAACCACCCGGAGCGACATCTTCAGGATCGATGCGGAAGCCGGTCTGCATGGCATGAAAATCTGGGTAACCGCGGTCGTGCAGAGGGAAAAAGACAAAAAATCCGAACGCTGGATGTGCCGAATCTTGAATTGGCAAACAAAATAATATATACTGATTTATTTGAGATTTTAACCCTGCTGTTGCATAAAAATAACAAGGCCGGAAATGAGTAGAAAAATTCTGGGGATCGATGTCCGTAAAGATGCTGTCAGCGCCGTGCTGCTGCAAAGCAAAATCAGGGGAGTGTCCGTAGAAGCCCATGCATGCAGCACAGTATCGGCGCCGAATGGAATACCAGACGGTGTCTCCGATTGCATCGGCCGCCTGAAGCAGCAAGCGGACATATCCGGCGCGACCTGCATTGCCGCCTATCCTTCCGAAAAAATAATTTACCGGAACATTCGCGTCCCTTTTAAAGAACAAAAAAAAATCAGGCAGATTCTTCCCTATGAGATTGAACCCACCCTTCCCCTGCCGGTTGAAGACCTGGTTATTGACTTTTACATCCCCGGCCTGAACAATCCAGGCAGCCATACGGAGTTACTGGCTGCGGCGGCAGAGACATCGGAACTAAAGGCATTTATGGAAACACTCGCCGGATTTAATCTGGTTCCGACGGTACTGACGGCGGGCGGCTTCAGCACGGCAATCCAGGTTGCCGGAACCAAAGGTATCCCGGATGTATCTGTTTTTTTGGATGCAGGGATTAATGAGGGCGCCCTGTTTGTGATCATTTCCGGCCGGGTATGCTACGCCCGCTCATTTTCAATTCAAACCGAAAGTTCAGCCGGGGCTTCCGTTATTTACAATCACATCCTTCAGACCCTTATCGCTGTAAAAGAAGTTTTACAGATGGATATCAGCCCCGGCTGTGTTTTCGTAACCGGCAGCGGGGTTCAAGACAGTTCCCTGCCAAGCGATTTGGCCCGAAAACTGGAAATCCCCGTGACGGTCACGGACCTGGTCAAAGGGTCGGAGGTGACCGTAAAAAATCTTGCAGCCGATGATTGGAATCCGCTTCGGATGGACAACGCTCTGGCGCCGGCCCTCAACGAACTCGACGGAACGCCGGTTTTAAATTTCCGCAAAGGGCCTTTTACTCCCAGGAAGCACTGGGTTGAGCACAAAACATATTTCTTTCGGACCGGAATACTGGCCGCTGTGATTCTGCTTTTTGCTTTAATGAACATCGTCATTGATAATTATTTCATGGAAAAAAAGCTGGACGGTCTGAACGCCCGGATAACCCGTACGTTTAAAGCGACCTTTCCGGATATCCAGAAGATTGTGGATCCGCTGCAACAGATGCGGGTGGCACTCGAGAACGCGAAAAAACAGACCGTTTCCCCTGACTCGTCCCAAAAAAATATCCGCAACATCGATATACTTTACGATATCAGTACGTTGATTCCCGACGACGTGAATATTGAATTGAACCGGATTGTCATGGGACCGGGCAGTGTCCAGATTTCAGGTTATACGGACACGTTTAATTCGGTCAACAATTTCCAGCGAAAGCTGCAAAGCGGCAAACTTTTTAAAACGGTCACGATCAATTCGGCCAATATCGAAAAAACGGAAAACCGGGTAAATTTTAATTTGAATCTTCAGCTTTGACGGCTTCGTAAAAAGTCCCCAAAGCCGTCATTCCCGCCCCGGAATGACAGACAATGTAAATTTTGACTTTTTACGAGTTCATCAGCTTTAAACCAAAAGGCGTTTCTAACCCGCTGCGGTCCGGACGGGCGCTTCACCGGGGATGCCGGCCGGCCGGAATAGCGGCAGAGTGAACGACGACAGGATATGAAGGCAAAACTCAATAAACGTGAAAAATACGCAATCGGCGCAGCCGTCGCTTTCATATGCCTGTTCGTCATGATACAGTTTGTTTTTACCCCAATGCTCGACAAACGCGACCGTCTGCGCAGGTTGATCGATATTCAAACGACGACTATCGAAGATATGGAGACCCTCCGATCCGAATACGATGCCGTCGTTAAACATATCAATGTTTCAAAGGACCGGCTGACGAAACGCCAAAAAGGATTTACCCTCTTTTCCTATCTGGATGAACTGGCCGGAAAAACCGGTATCAAAAATAAAATAAAATACATGAAGCCGTCCAGCACTTCCCAGAAGGATGGTTCACTAAAACTGTCGCTGGTGGAAATGAGAATGGATGCGATCACGCTGAAACAGCTGACCACCTATTTATATAACATTGAAACGTCGGAAAACAGCGTGTTTGTCAGAAGAATCAGTATATCCAAAGCAGACAAACCGCCGGGCGCGATCGACGCTATTTTGCAGGTTGAAACCTATGAGATATAAGTGATCCTGTAAGGGTTCAGGGGGTCGAGATGTCCAGGGTTCAAGTGAAATGGAAAAAAGCGCTTAAACTGAAAGCTTGAAAACCAAGAATCAAATACTTGAACCCTTGACCCCTGGAATCCTTGAATCCTTTTCCCAGTTAATGTGAAAAGAATGAATTTACTAAATAAAGACCTTTGAAACTTTTTTTTGGATTTAAAAAAAGATTATGTCGCCGGGAAAAACTCGATTTTTATATGTCATTTATATCGTATCCTTAACGATTTTCTTTCTGTATCGGCTCTTTCCCGACAGCGCCGTCCGGGGCTATATGAGTTTCAGATTAAAATCCGCCCATCCGGATTTAAACCTGTCGGCTGCCCGGGCAAAGCCGATCTTTCCGCCGGGCCTGAAATTGGTACAGATACGAATTTCCCATAAAAACATGCCGATTGTCGATATGGCCGAATTCAAAATCAAACCCGATTTAAGATCTCTTTTCAGTCCGGGAAATACATTCCTTTTCCAGGCCGACCTTTACGGCGGAACGATCAAGGGCCGGCTCGATTCAGCCCCGGACAAGTCGAAGACCGGGATTGCAGTGAATTCTGCCTTAACCGGCATTCAGATAGGCAGCAGTACCGTTTTAGAAAACTTGATCAGACGAAAAATATCCGGCATACTCGGGGGAAGCGTTCAATTTGAAAGTCTAAGGGGAAAAGCCGGTGTTTTAACGGCCGGTTTGAATCTTACAGATTGTAAAGTTGAGATTTTGGCGTCGGTTTTTGGCATCGACCATTTGTCATTTAACGATATTTCCGCCGATATCACCGCCGATGGAAATAATGTCCTGATTAAAACAGGCGCCATCCGGGGAAACCAGATTGACGGAAAATTTAACGGAACGGTCCAATTAAGGGACCCCATCGGCAAAAGTATTATTAACCTGTCCGGAACCATCAGACCTCATCATCAATTTCTGGCAGAACTGAGCAAAAGGCTCCCTGTGAATTTATTGTCTAAAAAAAGAGCCGATAATAACGAATTCCCGATTCAGATTGCCGGGACCATCGACAACCCGATACTTTCCCTGAATTAGAAAAGGATTTCAGCGACGGCATGGACCGCAACAGATGAAGCGATACATTACCATTATAAATCTCATCCTAATCGCCATCGTCACCTACTATGGCGTAAACAGCTTTTATAAGATTGCTGTTCTAAAACTGGATGTAACCGACATCGCCCCAAGAACCGGCCAAAAGACCGTACCGGTTGAAAGTGAGTCCTACCGACCCCTGACCTACTATCAGCCGATTTCCGAACGTCATCTTTTCGGCAAAGAACCGGAAACGGACGCTAAGCCGGAACAGATTCAAATCGACACGCTGAAACAAACGCAGCTCAAACTTAAACTCTGGGGCACCGTCATCATGAGCGACGACCGCACATATGCCGTAATCGAGTCCGATCGGGATGGCCAGAATCTTTACCGGACGGGGGATACGATTCAAAACGCTATCATAAAAATGATTTTAAGGGAAAAGGTCGTTTTAAACGTAGGCGGTCGAGACGAAGTGCTGGAAATGGAAAAGCTGCTGGCCTCGGCCGGCGCCAGACCATCCCAAATCCAAGCGGCGGTTCCAGCGCCTCAGAACATTTCCATCAATCGTTCCCAGATTGAAGGTGCGGTTCAAAACCCGAATCAACTGTTGCAGGAAGTCAGGGTGCGCCCCCATTTTGAAAAAGGAAAATTGGACGGTTTAACCATTACCGCTATCAAACCCGACTCTATCTTCAGAAAAATGGGGTTAATCAACGGAGACATTCTCACCCGTGTCGATGGTGAAAAAATCGAGTCGATGAATGATGCCCTGAAATTATACGAAACGGTCAAATCCGCTTCAACCATAAAACTGGAAATCAAGCGCAGAGGCCAGATGCAGGCCATTGAATACAAAATCGAGCCGTAAGAATGATTTAAGGAAATTTTTTAAACACAGGATAGAAAAATGAATCGATACCGCCGCCAAATAACCGCATGTTGCCTGTCCGGGGTATGCGCAATGCTGATGACCTTTACATGGCCGTCGCCTGCCAGGGCTCAGGCCGCTGCTCCCCCGACAGCGCCGCCGCCGGCCAGGGTCCAGGCCCCTGGTCCCCTGACAGCGCCGCCGCCCCCTTTACCTGCCGGAGCCCAGACGGCCGTTCCCGCAGCAGCGCCGTCGCCGCAACAGCCGGCCGCTCCCGCTAATAACAGCGCAGATCGATTTGTCACCATCGATTTCAACAATGTCGATATCACGGTCTTTATTAAATTCATTAGCGAGCTGACCGGTAAAAATTTTGTCGTGGACAGTCGCGTAAAGGGGAATGTAACCATTATCTCGCCGGCAAAAATCTCTCTTCAGGAAGCATACAAAGTATTTGAGTCGGTTCTGGAAGTCCATGGTTTTGCGTCCGTACCGGCCGGTGAAATAATCAAAATCATACCGGCTCCGGATGCCCGCACCAAAAACATCGAGACCAAGCTGCGCGAAGAAGCCGCTTCTGCTGATGACAAAGTCGTAACCCAGCTGATCCCTTTAACCTATGCCGACCCCGAGGAAATCAAGCGATTATTTGCACCCTTAATATCCAAAAACAGCGTACTGCTGTCATATCCTCCCACCAACATGCTGATCGTAACGGATGTATATTCCAACATTCAGCGGCTGATTCACATCCTCAAAGCGATCGACATTATGGGGATCGGCCGGGAAATTTCCGTCATCCCCCTGGAGTATGCCGATGCGGTCAAACTTGAAAAAACGCTCACGGCTATTTTCAAAACCCCAGCGAAAGCCCCGCAAAAAGGCGCTCCCGAATCAACCATCCAACTGGTGGCCGATGAGCGCACTAACACCCTGGTGCTGATGGCCAGCGAAGATGAAACACTCCGGATCAAACAGCTCATCAAGCTGCTTGACAAGGAAATCCCCCGGGGCAAGGAAAATATCCGCGTCGTTTATCTGGAAAATGCCACCGCGGAAGAACTGGTCAAGGTTCTGCAGGAAATTCCCAAAAAAAAGGACGCACCGGCCCAGGGAAAACCTGAAGCCCCGGTAATTTCGGAAAAGGTCAAGTTAACGGCGGACAAGGCCACCAACAGCCTCATCATCATGGCGGAAAAAGACGATTTTGCAATCATCGAAGAGGTCATTAAAAAATTAGATATTCCCCGCTCAATGGTTTATATTGAATCGCTCATCATGGAGGTGAACACCACGAAGGATTTTCGTCTTGGAACTGAATGGACTGCTGGTGGTGAAACCAAATATAGCGGCCGGAGTGCCGCTTATGGGGGCGGCTTCACAGGGGGCGCCCTGGGAGGAGAACCCAGTTCAATCATCCCGACGCCTTTGCCCCCTGGAATGTCCCTTGGGGTTCTAGGCGAAATGATCACTATCGGTACCGGTATAGGCACAATATCTTTCCCCAGTATTGCAGCAGTCGTCCAGGCCTATAAAACAGACAAGGATGTGCACATCATTTCCACCCCGCAAATCTTAACAACCGACAATCAGGAAGCCAAAATTGTCGTGGGCAAGAATATCCCCTTTCAAACCAGATCAGCTGCTGAAAGCGGTGTGGAAACCTACAATTCCTTTGAGTACCGGGATGTTGCTAAGACGTTAAAGATAACCCCGCAAATCAGCAAAGACCGGCAGGTTCGTCTGAACATTTCTTTAGAGGTCACCACTCTGGAATCAACGACCGATTTTCGCCCCACCACCTTAAAACGAACGATCGACACCACGGTCATTGTCAAAGACAACAACACCGTTGTTATCGGCGGACTGATAGACGACATAACCACCAATTCAGAGGCCAAAGTTCCCTGCCTGGGGAGTATCCCCCTGATGGGCTGGCTCTTTAAATCCGTATCAAACGCCAATGATAAAACCAACCTTTACGTATTTTTAACGCCCCGGGTGATCAAAAATCCGGAAGAAGCGGACGCCATATATAAAGGTAAAAAGGAGCAGCTTGATTCAATCGAGGAAGGCAACATCAAATTGTACGAAAAAAACAAAAAATGAACCATCAACTTTTTGAGATACTGAAACAGACCGCCGGCCTTGCCGACGAAATTTTTGAAGACGCGCAGAAATCCGTAAATGAAAAAGGCGGCAAAATCAGCGATCTGCTGATCAAGCGAAAAATCATCACGGAAAAGCAGCTTCTGGAAGCGTTGAGCCTTCAATATCGTATTCCGTTTGTGCCGGTTCTGCCGCTGAATACCATCACCAACGAATTTACCCAGCGGGTCCCCATTCAGTTCCTGAAAAAGTATATTATGGTGCCGCTGGGAAATCATTCGGCGGTCTCCGGGACTGACTTCCAACCGTCCAAAATCGACCAGGAACCGGCAACCGCTCCGGCCCATGTCATCGCGCTGAATGACCCTGCCAATTTACAGCCTCTGGATGATCTCATCAGAATCCTGAAACTGAACGATTTTCAGATCGTGCTTTCGACCAAAGACGCGATTCTATCCGTCATCAATCTGTCCTATGATCAGGGCGGCGATTCGGCCGAACAGCTGGTCCAGGACATGGAAGAAAATGGACAGACCATCATCAGCGTGATTGAAGATACGGCCGACCTGCTGGACGACACCAGTGACGC
>Ga0068712_1002623_pt1 | contig 19363 bp, 16 predicted proteins | sample MTBAKSrepl1MetaG_FD_62987 | JGI IMG/M metagenome (GOLD analysis project Ga0068712, IMG submission 62987) | Enrichment culture microbial communities from Arthur Kill intertidal strait, New Jersey, USA, that are MTBE-degrading - MTBE-AKS1... | ecosystem: Environmental > Aquatic > Marine >... | reverse complement strand
CGGTAGTTTTTGTAGCCCACCATGCTGTCCATGGTGTTGGCGGCTTTATAAAGGAAAAGACCGGGCAGGCCCAGCAAAAGGATGAAAAACATAGGGGCCACCACCCCGTCCGCCAGGTTTTCCGCCACGGTTTCGATGACGCCCCGCCTGATTTCCTCCGGACCCAACTGGGAGGTATCCCTTCCTACGATCATGCCCAGGTGGGACCGGGCGTCCTCCAGGTTCCCTTTGCTTAAGGCTTCTTCCACCTTGCGGCTTTCATAATGCAGGCTACGGGTGGCCAGACCGGTGTATAAAAAATAGGCGAGGACCGCGAAACCGGCCAGCCGGGGCAGAAACATCACCGCCCCCAACAGTCCCAGAGCCCCGATCAAGGTAGTCCCCATCACCCCCAGCCAAAAGAGGACTCCCGCGCCCACCCGGGACCGGTAGCAGACCCCTTCCCAATACTCGATAACCCGGCCCAGAAACCGGATGGGATGGGGCCATTGGGGCGGGTCCCCCAGGAGGAGGTCGAGAAAGTAGGCCGCCAAAAAAGGGAAGGCCAGTCCCATTAGGTGCTCCTGTAAGTATGGTTCTTAGTTTTCGGTTTTCGGTTTTCGGTTTTCGGTTTTTTTTACTGCTCACTGCTTACTGCTCACTCTCACTGCTCGCTGCTCACTACTTCAAAACCTCCCTCAAGGCCTCCAAAAGCCGCTGATTCTCACCCCGGGAGCGCACCGCCACCCGGATGAACCTCTCATCCAGACCCCGGAAGTTGCTGGCGTCCCGGATCACGACTCTATGCGGCAACAATGCCTGGCGCAAGGCGGCCGCGGTAAAACCCGGGCGGGCGAGCTTCACCAGGAGGTAATTCACCTCGCTGGGAAAGGTTTTCAGCCCGGGCAAGGAGGCAAGACCCTGGAAGAGGAATTCCTTCTCCTCCCGGATCAAAGCCCGGGAGCGGGCCATATACTCCCGGTCCTCAAGGCAGGTCCGGCCCATGGCCTGGGCCAGGGTGTTCACCGACCAGGGCTCCTGGAGTGGGGCCAGGCGGCTGATGCTCTCCGGAGCCGCCAGAAGGTACCCCAGGCGCATGCCGGGGATGGCAAAAAACTTGGTGAAGGAGCGCAGAATCAACACCCGGGGAAATTGGGCCAGATGCGTCTTGAAAGAAGCCTCTTCCACAAAATCCACAAAGGCCTCATCCAGCAGCAACATGACGCCCGCAACATCCAACCGGGCCGCCACCTCCGCCAACAACTCCGGCCTCAGCAGAACCCCGCTGGGGCTGGCGGGCTGGGCCAGAAAGACCAAATCCGCGCCCTGGGGGTCTAGCGGCCCTTCCAGGGTGAAATTTTGGGCCTCGGTGGTGATCTGATACTCCACCGGCACCCCGGCCGCGTTTAAGGCATGCTCGTATTCGCTGAAGGCCGGGGCCACGATCAGCGCCTTTTGGGGCTTGAGGGCCCGGGCCGCCAGGTAGATGAGTTCCGTGGAGCCGTTTCCCACCAGGATCTGCCCGGAGTCGAGGTCATGGTAGGCCGCCAGATCTTGCCGCAACTCCAGACAGCGGCGGTCCGGATAATGGACGATTTCCGGCAGGGCCTCCTGGATGGCCCCGGGGATTCCCGGAGGGAATCCCAATGGGTTGATATTGGCGGAAAAATCCAGAAGTTCACTAAGCTCCAGCCCCAAAGTCCGGGCCAGGTGATAAACGTCGCCCCCGTGGGGCGGGGTCTTTTCCAGTGTTTTATTAACCATATGCATCAGTTCGAGGATAATTTGAAAGTCGTTTTTCCACACTGCTCATTCCCAAGCTCTGCTTGGGAATGCCATTGGCCGCGAAGCTCCTGCTTCGCTCTGCTTATAATTGAATCATGGCCCTGATCCGGTCCACATCCAGGTGCTGGCGCAGCAAATCCGCCAGGCGGTCCAGTTGCGTCTCCTGAAAATCCCGGAAAGACAAGGCCGAGTTAGCCTCCCCAGCCAGCCCCCGGTCCCGGGAAATCTCTAATAGAAAATCCCGGCGGAATTGGTCGTTATCAAAGAGGCTATGGAGATAAGTCCCCCAAACGCGCCCGTCAGGACTGAGCCAACCGTCCCCGACTTGCACCGGCGCCCCGTTGCGGCTGATAATCTCGAAGGCCGGCCGGCCTTCGCCCCGGGGCAAGCTCTCCCCCATGTGGATTTCATAGGCGTTAATGGGCGCCCCGTCCCCTTCCACCCCGGCCGCCCGGGCCTTCACCTGGGTGGTGGTCTTGGCTCCGGCCATGGTGGTGACCACCGGCAGCAGCCCCAAGCCCCTCTCCGTCCGGGGTGGCCCTTCCACCCCCAGGGGGTCCCGGACCTCCTCCCCCAAAATCTGGTAGCCTCCGCAAATCCCCACCACCTGGCCGCCATTTTGGGCAAAGGTTTGAATCTGCGCAAACAACCCGGTCTCTTTAAGATAGAGGAGGTCGCTGATGGTGTTTTTGGTCCCGGGCAGAATCAGCAAGTCCACCCCGTCCAGACCGTGGCGCGGCTCCAGGTACCGCAGGGAAACCCCCGCCTCCTGGTCCAGGGGGTCGAAATCGGTATAGTTAGAGATATGGGGCAGGCGCACCACGCCGATACGCAGACAGGCGGCCGCGGACCAATCACTGGAGCAATGCTTGCGCCCCAGGGCCACGCTGTCCTCCTCCGGGATCACCAAATCCGGGGCATAGGGCAGCACCCCCAGAACCGGCCGCCCGGTGCGCTTCTCAATGATCCTTTCCCCCGCCGCAAAGAGGGCCGGGTCCCCCCGGAACTTGTTGATGATAAACCCGGCCAGCAAACGGCGCTCCCCGGGGGTCAGGAGGTGATACGAGCCGATGGTGGCCGCAAAGACCCCGCCCCGGTCGATGTCCGCCACCAGGAGCACCGCGGCCCCAGCCTTTTTGGCCATATTGAAGTTCACCAGGTCGTTTTTCTTCAGGTTCAGCTCCACCGCGCTGCCGGCCCCTTCCAGGACAATGAGCTCATAAGCGGCGCTGAGGCGCCGGTAGCTCGCCATCACCTTCCTCACCAGCCGGGGCTTGTGCCGGTAATAGTCCTGCGCGGCAAAGTCGCCGTAAACCTGCCCGTGGACGATTACCTGGGACCCCACTTGACTGCTGGGTTTAAGCAGGATGGGGTTCATATCCACGTGGGGGTCCAGCCCCGCGGCCTGGGCCTGCACCACCTGGGCCCGGCCCATCTCCCCGCCCTCCGGGGTAATGAAGCTATTCAAGGCCATATTCTGGGCCTTGAAGGGGGCGACTTTGATTCCCTCTTGCCGGAAGATGCGGCAGAGCCCGGCCACCATCAGGCTTTTGCCCACGTCCGAGCCGGAACCCAATATCATTAAAGGACGGTATTTCATGTGAAGTTGCCAGTGGCCAGTAGTCAGTAGTCAGTTTGACTACTGGCTACTATCTTCCCCCACCTGATACTTGCTCAGATAACCCCGCGGGGTAATCATATAAGGACCATACGTAAAAGTCTGGGAATTGCCCACGATGACGATGGTTTGCATGTCTACCTGATGCGTCAGCATCTCGGCCAAGGTGGTGACCGTCACCTCTTGCCCCTCCCGCCTGGCCTTAACCACAATGCCCACCGGCGTCGCCGGGTCTTTGACTTTCAGCAATATTTCCCGCACCGCGCCCAACTGCCAGTCCCTTTTTTTGCTCTTGGGGTTATACAGGACGATGACCAGATCCCCGGCCGCGGCCAGTTCCACCCTTTTTTGAATCATCTCCCAGGGGGTGAGCAGGTCGCTTAAGGAAATGACCGCGAAATCGTGCATCAGCGGCGCGCCCAAGAGGGCCGCGGCCGCGCCCAGGGCCGGCACCCCGGGGACCATCTCCAGGTGGAAGTCCACCTCGCCGTTATCTTCCGGAGGCCCCACCTTCAGCCCCCGGGCCGCGCAAATCTCCAGCACCAGCCCGGCCATGCCGTAGATGCCCGCGTCCCCGCTGGACACCAGGGCCACCCATTGCCCGGCCCGCGCCCGGTCAATGGCCGCCTGGCAGCGTTTCACCTCGGCCTTCATCCCCGAGGATAGAATCTCTTGGTGGGTTAAAAATGGCTTTATCAGGTCTAGGTAAGTGCGGTAGCCCGCCACCACCTGGGCCGCGTCCAGCGCCGCTTTGGCCCGGGGGATGACGTATTCCGGGAAACCCGGCCCCAGGCTCACCACTGTCAGGCGGCCCGGGCTACGGCCAGAGTGGCGTTGGCCCCCTTCACCTTGGCCAGGATCAGCTCCCCGCCCCCGGCCTTCAGGGCCGCGGCTTCGCTGACGCTCATCACCCCCAGATGTTTTGCCACCTGCGGGGATGGATGGGGTACGTTTACGGTTTTCAGTTCCTCGGCGGTAAACCATAGAAATTCCACTCCCAACTCTTGGGCTGCCTGCCGCAGGCCGGGTTCCTCCTTTTTCGCCTCAATGGTGGCCAGGGCCTTTAGGGATGCGAGAGAAAGCCTTTCCTGCCTGAATATTTTTTGTATAAATTCAATAAGTTCTCCGGCAGGGGTGCCCTTGTGACAACCCATTCCGGCCACCAGGTTCCGGGGCCTTAGAATCAGCCATTCCGGCGGCCAGTCCCCTTCCCGAAAACCTACATAGACTCCGGGGCCTGCACCGGCCGGGGCCGCGTTCACTTTGCTTTCAATGATAAATAGGCCGGGATTCTCCCTGACGATATCTGCCAGATAACCCTCCGGGTCCACTAAACGGACGGGCCGCCCGGACAAGAGCGCCATGCTCACCTGCCGCACCGGGGCCAGATTTTCGATCAGCAAACCCCGCTCAGCCGCCAGGGAATCCAGGGCCGGCAGTTTTTGCACGTCGGTGGCGGTGGTGATCACCGGGGTGCCGTCCAGAATCCGCGCCACTTCCCGGGCCAGGTCATTGGCCCCCCCCAGGTGCCCGGAGAGCAGGCTGACGGCAAACTGCCCCGCCTCATCCACCACCACCACCGCCGGGTCTTTATCCTTCCCCCGAAGATAAGGGGCAATACCCCGCACCACAATCCCCGCGGCCATGACGCAGACCAGATTTTCCCCCTGCTCGAAGGCTTCCTGAAAAACCGCGGCCACGTTATCGAAGGCCCCGACTTCGGGGTCCTCCCCGCCCTGGGAGCGCGGCAGCCAGCACCGGGCTCCCGCCAGGCCCCGGCAGATTTCCCGGGCCAGGGCCGCGCCCTGGGGGGTGAGGGCCAGGACCCTAATGGCGCGTTCCATCATTCACCAGACCATCCATACAATCTAATGGTGGGCGGAAAGCTGTTAAAGTCCCCCTTTCCTAAAGGGGGATTTAGGGGGATTTTGCGAGGCCCATGAAAATCCCCCCTGCCCCCCTTTAGAAAAGGGGGGTAAAAATCAGCCGGGCCACTTTCTTTCACAATAATGGTGGTCAAAGACTTTATCTCTAATCTTCTGAACCTGAACGATACCCATGGGAAAAAGTCCGGTCGTAGAGTTTGGACTGAGCCTTAAGCTTACTTTCCCTGGCGTTCAGGGCCGGGCTCACCATGATCAGGGCCTGGCGCTCGATGCCCGCCTCTTTGACCTTGGCGGCGATATCCGCCAGGGTGCCCCGGATGATCCGCTGGTCCGGCCAGCTCACCCGGTAGGCCACCACCACCGGCGCGCTGGGGCCGTAAGAGCCGGTGAGGTCCGCCACCACCTGGTCAATCAGTTTGGTGCTGAGATAAATGACTAAGGAGGCCCCGGGCCGGGCCAACTTATCCAGTGACTCCGCCTCCGGAACCGGGGTGCGCCCCGCGGCCCGGGTCAAAATGATGGTCTGGGTTACTTTCGGCAGGGTGAGTTCCTGGGCCAGGGCCGCGGCTGCGGCGGACGCGGCGGTGACCCCGGGAATTACCTGGCAGGGAATCTCCTCCTGCTCCAGGATTTCCAGTTGCTCCTGCATGGCGCTGAACAGCGCAGTGTCCCCGGAGTGGACCCGCACCACCCGTTTCCCGGCCCGGTGCGCCTCGATAATCTTGGCGACGATCTGCTCCAGGGCCAGGCTCGCGGTATCGATCAAGGCGGCTGCCGGTTTGGCCCAACCCAGGACCGCGTCCGATACCAAAGAACCGGCATACAGGACCACGTCCGCCTGAGCCAAAGCCCGCTGCCCCTTGACCGTGATCAACTCCGGGTCACCGGGACCTGCTCCTAGAAAAATGACGGGAAATTTATCTGCCATTTAACCTTCTATTCTAAATTTATTCTTGCGTCTTTGCGCCTTGCGACTTGGCGTGAGAACTATTTATTGCCGGTAACGATCCACACCGGATTTAAAGCTTGCATAAAACTCCCCCCCGCCAATGCCCGGGAACGGCTCACCTGGAGTTGGACCAACTCCATCTGCCAGCCAGCAGCCCCTAAAACCTCTCGGGCCGTCTCCAGGGTCTCCAGCAAGGCGGCAGTGATGACCACCTTACCCCCGATCTCCAGGCGAACCAAGACCTCTCTGAGGATGTCTCCTAAATCCCGGCCGCCGCCGCCGATGAATACCCGGTGAGGGTCAGGCAGGCCGGCCAGACAACCGGGTGCCTGGCCGCAGACCACTTCTAAAGACGACACCCCGAACTTGGCGGTATTGGCCTTGATCTGCCCGGCCCGTTCCGGGTTTTGCTCAACGGCGAAGATTTTACCGCCGGGGGTCAGGAGGCTGGCCTCCAGGCCCACGGAGCCGCAACCTGCGCCCAGGTCCCAGAGGACCAAACCGGGATATAACTCAAGTTTGGCCAGGACCACAGCCCGGACCTCCGCTTTGGTAATCAGGCCCTGCTCATGTTCAAAAGCCTCTTCCGGCAGCCCCAGATGCAAACGGGCTGCCCCAGGCGGTGGCGAGGACGTGTCCAAGGTACATGATTTTTGTAGTGGCGAACCTTGTATTCGCCCAACGTCCGGAGCGAACACAAGGTTCGCCCCTACATTCAATGTCTCTTTAGCTGCAACCTGGCCGGACAGAATTATCATCATATTTAGGGGCGAAAATTCCCGGTCCTGCGCCTCTTCCGGGCTGAGCCAGGTGAGGCGCTCTGTTTCCTGGCCCAGGTCCTCCAACACGCAAAGCCGGGCTGCGCCCTGGCCCCGTTCCGACAGCAACCGGGCAATTGCCGTGGGATTGTGTTCCGGGTCGGTATAAACGATCAACTTCTCCGCGCCCTCAAGAGCCGCCTTCAGAGGCTCCCAGCCCCGGCCGTGGAGGCTGATGATCTGCGCGTCCTGCCAGGCCATCTGCAAGCGGGCGCAAGCGGCCTGGACTGCGGTGATATTGGAGTGCACGATAACCTGCTCCGGCCCCAGGACTTTTACCACCAGGGGACCCACTCCGTAGTAAAGTGGGTCTCCCGAGGCCAGGACCACCACCCGGTGGTCCGCAGCCAGGGCCGGGATTTGGGCCAGGGTGCCTTCCGGGTCTTTACCCAGGACAATCTTTTGGGCCGGATGATCCGGGAAATACCCCAGGAGGCGCCGCCCCCCCACCAGCACCTGGGCCTCCCGGATGATCTCTAGCGCCCTGGGCGTCAAGTCCGCCGGTGACATGCCCAGGCCCACTACGTGTATAGGAATCATTTCAAATCTCTGTTTCGAAAAGATAAGCCTCACGCAAAGACGCCAAGGCGCAAAGCAAGACGCAAAATATTTTCATAATTTATGGGTGAGCCAAGGTCCCATGAAGCACTGTCCCAAACAATTCTAACGTCATAACCCAGGGTTTCCTGCCCAGGATTATTATCAAGGCGGGCGAGACGCCCGCCCCTACCATTATTATTTCTTGCGCCTTTGCGTCTTTGGGTCTTTGCGTGATTTTCTTTATTCTGATTGTCCCGGACTCGCGCCCTGCCACAGAGGAGCACCGGCAAAATCCAGGATCACCGCGGCCAAATCCGGAACGGAACCGGCATAATCCCGCAAGGCCGCCAGCATCCCCTCCCCCACCGCAGCTATCACTGACCTGGCGTCAGCCGCCAATAATAGTTCCAACGCCTGCCGGGCGGTGTTGACCCGGGCCACCTCCTGGGCTAAGCGGGCGTTTCCAGTTTTCTCCGCGGTCAACCGGCCCAACTGTCTCAGGTTGGCCAAACCCCGGGAAGCATGCGTGTGGCCGAAACCCTGGGCGATTTTCATGGCCTTGCCGAAAAAGGCCCCCACCGTCATTTCCGGAAACTTGAGGTTGGCCCCGGCCTTCAGGGCGAAACGCACATAATCCCCCATCTGCACAAAGGCCTCTTCCGGCAGCTCCGGCAGCAGGGTTTGCAGGTATTGCTCGCTTTTGCCCCCGGTGCTGAGGACGATCTTTTTCAGCCCCGCAGCCTGGGCCACCCGCAGGCTGGCGGCGATAGTGGCCCGGTAAGCCGCATGGGAGAAAGGTTTCACCAGACCGGTGGTTCCCAAGATGGAGATGCCGCCCATGATTCCCAGCCGCGGGTTCAAAGTGTGCCGGGCCAATTCCTCGCCCCGGGGCACGATAATTTCCACTCCCAGGCGCATGGGCTTTTCCGGAAAAACCTGGTCCCATACCGTCTTCAGGCTGCCCCGGATCATCCGCCGGGGCACCGGGTTGATGGCGGGCTCCCCCACGGCCAGGACCAGCCCCGGTTTGGTCACCCGGCCCACGCCTTCTCCGGCCTGAAAAACAATCTCTTCTTTGTTCCCTGGACCATCCAACAACCGCACCCTGGCGCCGATCTCTGCGCCATTGGTCACATCCGGGTCGTCCCCCGCGTCTTTGATGACCGCGGCGATGCCTGTCCCGCCATCGCGGCGATGATAATGCAGGGGTATCTTGAGGCTGCCGCCGCCGGGTAGAGCCACCTCTACCTTATCCGGGCAAGTCAACTCTAGCAACTCCCGCAGGGCGCCCTGGGCCGCGGCCGCGGCCGCAGTGCCCGTGGAAAAGCCCTGGCGCAGCTCCTTCCGGGGCCGGGGCGGCTTTTCTATCTCCGAATAATTAATTAAATCCCGATCTTCCAAATAATTCTCTTGCGTCTTTCTCTTTGCGCCTTGGCGCCTTTGCGTGAGATATTATTACCACCACAGCGCATAAGGCACCGCCACCAGCACCAGGCTCGCCAGCCGCAGGCCCTGGCTCAGCAACAGGTATTCGGTCCCCAACTTCGGGGAAAAAATCCCCATATGCGAGGGCAGCTGGTGCCTTAAGGCCCGGATGGGCGTGGCTACGATATTCCCTAGGACCAGGGCCAGGACCGTCTGATGGATGGTCAGGGTCCCGGCCTGTAAAAACGCGCCCGCCGCGGCCATGCCGGAAGTGAACTCCGTGGCCACGCTGAAAATCACCACGCTGGCCGCCTCCATGGGGAAAAAGCCCACGGCTATATGAGAGGCGGTAACATCCCGGAGCCACTTAAAAAATCCCCCATCATTGAGGATAAAAATGAACAGATAGATGGGCAGGGTGTAAAGGATCACCCGGGTAAACCGCTGCCGGAACTTGCCCCAGATTTCCCGCGCCAACCCTTCTTTCCGCTCCTGGACCGTCCCAGCCGCGGCGCTTTCTCCTCCCGGTGCCGCCATGAGCCGGAAACGGGCGTAAATCAGGTAGACCGCAGTCCGGAGCACGGCTGAACTCAGGGTCAGCCCCAGATAAATCAGGCCGGCCTCCTTGACTAACGGCAAAATTATAAAAAACGTGGTGGGCAGATGCAGCAGATAGACCGGCAAGGCGCTGTTTAACAGGTAAGTCAAGGTCATTTCCCGGCGGCTGATTTTCCCTTCCTGGTACAGAGTAATCAGCATGGTGTTGGCCATTATCCCGGAAAAAAACGCGGCCGTGAAGCTGGCCCCGCATTCCCGGCGGAGATGCCCCCAGCGCAGCAGCGGCGCGGCCAGGCCCCCTAATCTGGCGGCCCAGCCCAGGGACTCGATGGCCTGCCCCACCAGCAGGCCCGCGCCCATGTAAATCAACAGCCGCAGGAGAGGGCTGGCCAGTTGGCGATAGAGCTTGTGCACCGTAAGGTGATGCGCCCCGGGCCACCACCCCAGCCAATAACTCATCACCACCAGGCCGACCACCAGGAGCACTAGACATCGCCCCCAACCTCCCGAGGTTTTTTGTGCCGCCTTCAATAACCTTTGCCCTTCTTTTTAATAATAATCATGGAGAGATAGGATAGGGACTCCTCTTTTAGGTCCCGGAGGTTTTCCACCACCCTTTCCCCGTCCAAGCCGCAGCGGCTGATGCACACGGCCCGGTCCAACAGGTCCAGCTCCTCCAGGGCCTGGTAGATTTCAGCAAAATTACGGTAGGTCTTGAGCATGACAATATTATCGCTCTTGTCCACCACTTCCCGGAGCCGGGCCGCGCCCTGGGCCCCGGACACCAGAGAAAAGGATTCCTCCCCTTCGGTGAGGGGGGTATGAGTCAAGGCTGCAGCCGCGCTGTAGGAAGTGATGCCGGGGATGGTGACCACCCGGGCCTCCGGTTGCAACCGCTTGATGGTTTTCAGGAGATAGCCGAAGGTGGAGTAGGTCAGGGGGTCCCCCAGGGTGACGAAGGCCGCGTCACTGCCGGCAGCCAAAACTTCCAGGACCCGGGCGGCGTTCTTGTCCCAGGCCCCTTGCAGTACCTGGGGGTCCCTGGTCATGGGAAAGGGGAGATGCTCAATGCCCGCCCCGTTCAAGTGGCAGCGGACAATGTTCAAAGCCAGGCTGTAGCTGTTTTTGCTGGAGCAGGAAGCAAAGATGTGGGGCACCCGCTGCAACACCCGCAGGGCCTTCAAAGTGATCAGATCCGGATCGCCCGGTCCCACGCCGATCCCGTAAAGCGTCCCGATTTTCGGGGTCATGAGTCCATCTCCTTCAGGGCCGAGACGGCCAGGGCATTAATCACGGCCGCGGCCACGGCCGAGCCTCCTTTGGGTCCCAAAGACGTGATAAAAGGACAGTTCTGCTGCGTCAGCGCTTCTTTGGACTCCGCGGCATTGACAAAGCCCACGGGCAGCCCCACCACCAGGGCCGGGGGCGGGGCCCCGGCAGCCAGCAACTCCAGGAGCCTTAACAAGGCCGTGGGTGCATTGCCGATGGCGACGATGCCTCCGGCCAGGCGGGGCAGGGCCAGTTCCAGGCCCGCGGCGGTGCGGGTGGTTTCCTGGCGGGCCGCGGCTTCAGCCACCTCCGGGTCATCCAGGAGACAAAACGGCTCCACTCCCAGGCGGCTCAGGCGGCCCGTGGAGATGCCCGCCAGGAGCATCCGCGTGTCCGTGCCCACCGCCGCGCCCCGGCGCAGGGCCGCCACCCCGGCGGCGACAGCCTCGGGGTGCACCCGCACCGTCTGCAAGTAACCCAGGTCGCCGGTGGTGTGAATCATGCGCCGCACTACGGGCCAGACCAGGCTAGAAAAATCATGGGCCCCCACCTGGGCGTCGATGCGGCGGAAACTCTCCGCCTCGATCTCCTGGGGGAGGCGTGGTTGCCAAGTCATTTAGATTCCTCTCTTGTTGATGAGGCCGACTTTAACCCGGGGGGCGAAAAGGGAAAAAGGGGAAGAAATGATAATTGGATAGGGCGGCGACCTGGCTAACTATCTGTAATCAGCCCAAAAGACACCACCCCCACCCTAACCCTCCCCCCTCAAAGGGGGAAGGGATTCTTCGGTCGCTTCGCTCCCGCAAAAAAACAATTCTTCAGGAAACTTCTTAGGGAAACGAAGAATTTTGAAAGAGGCTTATCTTTTCCCTTTTTACCTTATTTTTTTCCTTCTTACCTTTTCCCCTTTTTACCTTTTTCCCATTTACCCCAAGTCTCTTTACGCGACTTTTGCCGCTTTCAACTTATAATCAAGGCACCTGCCTACTAACTGCCGGGCCACTTCCGGGTTGCTGCCGAAATGGAGGTGGACGTAGCTGGCCAAAACATTTTTAATAGAGTAGCCTTCCGGTACCGCTTCTCCGCCCTGCCTGGCCGTGATTTGGTAGAGCCGGGACAGGTTGCCATCTATGGTGGTAATTTCCGAATAATGAAATTCATGCCCCCGGGCCTTGGTCCCCGCCGGCCCCAAGAGGCCGGAGGCCGCCAGGGTGATTTCCCGGTAGCCCAGGGCCTTGAGCCGGGGCAGCATGCGCACTTTTAAGGGCAGCACCCCGGCCAGGGGGTGGGGGTGGCCCTCCAGATCCTCGATCTCCTGGGCAAGATACATCAAGCCGCCGCATTCCGCATAAATGGGCAGCCCGGCCACGGCCTGGGCGGCAATGCTGCGCTTCAAGCCTTCATTGGCCGCCAATTGGGCCGCGTATAATTCCGGGTAACCTCCGCCCAGGTAGATTCCATCAAGATTTTCCGGCAGTTCCCGGTCCGCCAAAGGGGAAAAAGGCACCAGTTCGGCCCCGGAATGGGCCAGCAATTCCAAGTTTTCCTGGTAATAAAAACAAAAGGCCGGGTCCCGGGCCACCCCCAGACGCACGCTAGAGGGGCCAGGGGCCAGGGGCCGGGGGCCAGGAGGAGAAGCGCTATCCACCAAGGTTTCCGGGGGGAAGGATAAAACCGGCAGCGACGCCAATAACCCGTCCAGGTCCAGGTTTTGTTCCAGGAAATCGGCCAGATACTCCAAGCGCGTCTCCTCCAGGGGATGGTCCTCTGAGGTTACGAGGCCCAGATGTCTTTCCGGGATGGCTAGTTCCCCTTCCCGGGGCAGGCCGCCGAAGCATTTGATTCCTTCAAGCCCGTTCAGGGCCTGCTCCAGATAATGCAAGTGCGTAGGGCTGCCCACCCGGTTAAAAACCACCCCGGCCAGGGCCAGGTCCGGATCAAAGGTGGCAAAGCCGTGAACCAGGGCCCCGGCGCTCCGGGCCATAGAGCGGGCGTCCACCACCAAGAGCACCGGCAGCCCCAGCCACTTGGCCATCTGCCCGGTGGACCCGGCTTCGCTTATACCGTCATAGCCGTCAAAGAGCCCCATCACCCCCTCCACCACCGCCACCTGGGCGGACGCGGCCTGGCGGCGAAAAAGGGATAGATTAGCCTCTTGACTCAGCATCCAGCCGTCCAGGTTCCGGGAAATGCGGCCCGCAGCCCGGGTATGGTGCCCCGGGTCGATGAAATCCGGGCCTACCTTAAAGGGCTGCACCGTCAGCCCCCGGCGGCGCAGCACGGCGATCAGCCCCAGGGTGATGGTGGTCTTGCCCACCCCGCTCTGCGTGCCGGCGATGACTAATCCTCGGGTTTGGCGCATCAAGTTTCCGATAGTTCCAAGTTCCTGGTTCCAGGTTACAAGTAAGACTCTGAGAAACCAGAATTTCTCCCCCCTTTTTTAAAGGGGGGTAGGGGGGATTTTATAAGGTGCTGCAAATCCCCCTAAATCCCCCTTTATAAAGGGGGACTTAAAAAGCGGTTTAAAGACTAAGGGTGCGATAAGTGCCATACAATCTGTGAGACGCAACCTTAGATCCTTCGCTGCGCTCAGGATGACAGAAGAGGTCCCCCTGACCCCTAATCCCTGCTCCCTGCCTTGCCCCAGGCGTCCGGATGGAGAAACCGGGCCAATTTCTCCACCGCCTCTGCGGACCGGGGTCCGGGCCGGGAAAAGAGGCTTTCGGCCACCACCAGCACCCGCTTCGTTTTCACCGCCCGCAATTCCTGGAAATAAGGCCGGGTGTAGATGTCCTCCGGGCTGCGGTTCATGGGCCCCTGCTGGATGATATAGACCTCCGGCTGGGCCTGGATCAGGGCCTCCAGGCCGAAGGGCGCCAGCTTTTTGGGGCTGTCCACGATATTCACCCCCCCGGCCCGGTTGATGATGTCGTTCACCAGGGAACCCCGGCCCGCGGCCAGGAGGTTATGATAGCGCACCTCGAAAAAGACCCGGGGGGGCTTGAGCCCGGCTACCCGCTGAGCCACTTCCTCAAGACGCTTCTCCATCCCCCGGTTGATGGTGGCCGCAGCCTTATCCCGCCCGGTGATGACTCCCAAGCGCTGGATGACGCTGAAGAGTCCGGAAAAATCATGGGGCGCGAACAGGGCCACCGGCACCTTCTCCGCCTCCAGCTTTCTCAAGGCCGGCATGCCCTTGGAGACCCCACCCTGGACCACCAGGTCCGGTTTCAGGGCCAGGATCATCTCCACGTTGGGCTGGAGATGGGTGCCCACGGTGGGGATTTTTTGTAGCGTGTCATCCCCCTGGATGCGGGCCACTACCCGGTCGGCCACCCCCAGGGCCTCCAGGATTTCCGACAACCCGCCATATAAGGAGACGATGCGCCGGGGCGGAGCCGCCAGGGAGATTTCTTTTCCCCGGTCATCCCTTATCAGTATCGTTGCCCCCAAGTCCCGGACCCATCCCCCTATAAGCAATAGCAAGGAGCAGATGACTAAAAGCTTCGAGGAGGCCCTATATCCCCCTCCCCCTTGAGGGGGGAGGACCGGGGTGGGGCTAGGTCTTTCGCGGTGAGGCGGGCCTCCGTACTTTCTTTTAACCGAAAACCGAAAACCGAAAACCGAAAACGGTATTCTCATGCCCGGGCCACCTCCGGGGCATCTTCCTCTATCTCCCCCGGCGACAGGGGCAGCATCACCGCATAGGGCCGCTGATGCCCGGGATGGCGGATGACTTCCATGGGCGTCTCATAGACCTGCCCCAGGATGGCCGGAGTAAAGACCTCTCCCGTGGGGCCGTCCTGGACAATACCGCCGTCTCTGATGAACATCAGCCGCCCGCAGTAAAGCGCGGCCAGGTTCAGGTCATGCATGGCGCAGAGCACCGTGAGGTTCTGAGTAACGTTCAGAAATTTCAGAATTTCAAAAATCTCCAGTTTTTTCCGGACATCCAGAGAGGAGGTGGCCTCATCCAGCAACAAAATTTGGGGGTCCTGGGCCAGGGCCCGGGCAATCACCACCCGCTGGCGCTCGCCCCCGGAGACCTCGGTGACGGGCCGCTCCTGCAAGTGCTCGGTGGTGGTGCGGCGCATGGACCTTAAAGCCCAAAGCAAATCTTCGTCTGTCAGGGACCCCAGCCTTTTGCGGTGGGGATAGCGCCCCATGAGGACGATCTCCAGGCAGGGAAAGGGAAAGCGCACATCGCTGGTTTGGGGCACCACCCCCAGCATCTGGGCCCGCAGGCGGCTGCTGAGGCTTCCTAAGTGCTCATCCCGGATGATGATCTTCCCCTTTAGGGGAGCCAGTAGGCCGGAGAGGGCATGGATCAGGGTGGATTTACCGCTGCCGTTGGGCCCCAAGATACCCACAAATTCCCCGCGCTCCACCTGGAAATTCAGGCCCTTAAGCACTAGGCGCTCCCCGTAACCCAGCTCCAGTTCTTCTACCCGGATCACCACATACCTCGAGTGCGCCTGGATTTCAGGAGGTAAAAGAAAAAGGGGCCGCCTAACAGCGCGGTGACCACCCCCACCGGCAGTTCCTGGCCGCTGGCCAGGAGAATCCGGGCCGCCACGTCGGCCCAGATGAGGATCAAAGCGCCGGTGAAGGCCGACAATACCAGCAGCCGCCCATGGGAGGGACCCGCCAGGACCCGCACCAGATGCGGCACCACTAAACCCACAAAACCGATGACCCCGGAGACGGCTACGGCCCCGGCGGTGAGGAGCGATGCCCCCAGTAATAAATTGAGCCTTACTTTGGAGACGGCCACTCCCAGGTGATGGGACTGTTCTTCTCCCAGGGCCATGATGTCCAGTTCCCGGTGATACCAGAAGGAAAGGACCAGGCCCAGAACCATATAGGGCAGAAGGAAACCCACATGGATCCAACCCCGGCCGGAAAAGCTGCCCATGATCCAAAAGACGATGGCCGATAAGGACTCCTCGTCCAGGCTCTTGATGAGACTGATGAGCGCGGAAAGAAAAGTACTTACCACGATCCCCGCCAGAATCAAGGATTCCTTGCGGATGCGCCCCCCGGACTCCCGGGATAGGACCAGCACCACCACCATGGCCCCCAGGGCCCCCAGCAAAGCTCCCAGGGGCAGGGGACTCAAACCCAAGAAAGACCCGCCCACGCCCAGCATCACCAGCAGCGCCACCCCCAGGGCCGCGCCGGTGGACACCCCCAGGGTGAAGGGATCTGCCAGGGGGTTCAACAACAACCCCTGGAAGACCACCCCGGCGGTGGCCAGGGCGGCGCCCACCAGGCCGGAGAGCACCACCCGGGAGAGCCTGATGCCCCAAACTACCACTTCCGTGGTGCGGTCCACCGGGGCCACGGTAAAGCCCAATTTGCCGAAAATGACGCTGAAGACGGTGGGCCAGCTTACCTCCATGCGGCCGATGCCCGTAGCCAGGACCACCGAGACCAGGAGTCCCAGGCCCAGGGCCAGAAGCGCCATGATAAAACGCCGGACTCCGGTGCGCCGCCGGTCCCTGGCGACTGCCAGGTCCAGGGGGGCCGCGGCTTTGGCGGAAATGGAGGAATTAGGCAAGTTCCAACCTTTGGGGCAGGGGTTTTACTGGAAGCGGCCCAGGGCCTAAAGACCCCGGCGGCTCTCCCAAACTCCCCAGGTTCCCCTCTGGGGCCAAAAAAAAATCCTTAAGTCCCGATGGACTTAAGGATGCACCCAGCTTCTTTATCCTTAAGGAAAGGAGACGCTTGTCCAGGGCGGCTCCGGTGTCTGGGCCTCTCGTCTCTCGCCAAGACGCCAGACCTCCAGGCAGGTCTTCTGGCTCCCGGATCCTCCTACTCCCTGCGCCTTCCCATCCCACTCAAGTGGTACAGTGGCCCACTGCAGGTTTCGTCCCCGGTCACAGCGGCGGGACCGCGACGGCTCTCCGTCTTCCCTATTACACCCCGAAGGGTACCCGGATGGTAAAGCATATAAAGAAATGGCGCGGCTGTCAACTTTATCCGATTTTCGGTTCCCGGCGCTGATAATGCGCAGTTATTAATTCCTTGGGAAGATGGATTTATAAAAATATACAATTCCCCTTATTTCTGCTATACAGGCCGATATTGCCTCCCCTTTCGGGGACTTTTATAGCATTTGCCAAAAGTTCTTCCTCTTATTCCCTCTCCCCCCGGCGGGGGGAGAGGGTCAGGGTGAGGGGGGGGCGGAAAAAACTTTCGGCAACCGGCATATAAAATCATTGTTGGAGGTATTTAATGAAGGCTGTACGAACAGTCATTATCCTCAGTGTGATGATCTTTTTGGTGTTCGGTTCGGTCTGGGCCGCCGATCTCGGAAAGGCCAAAGGCACCGTCAATAACATCCGCAAAGCGGACCCCCCCAAAGTATCCACCACCCCCAAGCCGAGTCCTGTGGGTCAGCCTATCAGAGAGTATAAGCCGCCTGCCAAACCAAGCCTGAAGATTAAAGAACCGCCTCCTCCGGCCAGGCCCAAAAAAAAGTGATGAATTAAGGTCAAAGGCTAACTATGGTAAAAGCCCGGCATCCACCGGGCTTTTTTGCTGTTAGGTGGAAACATCCATACCGGAAACTATCCAGAGAAACGGTCAGTCAGACTCTCACAACCCACCGTTAATAAAGTTTTTCATTTATAGTTTTTGCTTTTCCGCTAAAATAAATAGAACTTGCTTAATTAGTTACGGATTTGGTCTGCTTCCTTTAAAAACAAGCAAAATAAATTCTCTCTTATCCAACTGCCCTTGACTTTGAACTTTGAACCTTGAACTAAAAACTCTCTCGAGTACTCCCATGCATGCCAAAATTAAGCTCGGCATCAGCGCCTGCCTCCTGGGGGAAAAAGTCCGCTATGACGGCGGACATAAATGGGACCGGTTCCTCACCGGCACCTTAGGGCGCTACGTGGATTTTTTGCCGGTCTGCCCCGAGGTGGAGTGCGGCTTGGGCGTACCCCGGGAAGCCATGCGCCTTACCGGGGACCCCGCAACCCCCAGGTTGGTCACGGTGCGCACTCATCAGGACTTGACAGAGCGGATGCTTAACTGGGCCCGGAGCCGGGTGGAGGAACTGGCCCGGGAGAATCTTTCCGGCTTCATCTTTAAGAGCCGCTCCCCCAGCAGCGGCCTGGCCCGGGTCAAGGTTTATAATGACCAGGGGGTTCCCTCTAGTCGGGGGACCGGCCTCTTTGCCGCGGTCTTTATGGCCCGTTTCCCGCTGCTGCCCGTGGAAGACGAAGGCCGCTTGCATGATCCCCAGATCCGGGAGAACTTCGTGGCGCGGATTTTTACTTTCCGGCGCTGGCAGGAGCTATTGGCGATAAAATGGACCCTGGCCGATATTATCGCTTTTCATAGCCGCCATAAACTGTTGATCATGGCCCATAGCCCTAAGCATTACCAGGCCATGGGCCGCCTGGTGGCACATGCTAAAGAAATCCCCGGCCAGGAACTGGCCGCCCAATACCAGGCACATCTCCTTGCAGCCTTGAAGTTGCAGGCCACCAACAAGAAACAGGCCAATGTCCTCCAGCATATCCTGGGATATTTCAAAAAGGTCCTCACTGCGGAGGAAAAACAGGAGTTGCTGGAACTCATCGACTCCTACCGCCGGGGCGACCTGCCCTTGCTGGGGCCCCTGACCCTGATCAACCACTATGTTAGGAAATACGGCCCCCCTTATCTCCAGGAGCAGTATTATTTGCATCCCCACCCCTTGGAATTACTATTGCGCTATCATGCTTAAACCGCCCTTGAAAAGGAGCTCTCATGCCCACCGCTAAACCCGTGTTAGTCACCGGCGCCACCGGCTACGTGGGCGGCCGCCTGGTGCCCCGATTGCTGGATGCGGGCCACCGGGTGCGGGCCCTGGCCCGGTCACCGGTGAAGTTGCAGGGCCGTCCCTGGGCCGGGCATCCCCAAGTCGAGTTGGCCGCCGGCGACATGCTGGATTATGAGTCCCTGCTTGAGGCCGCCCAGGGCTGCCGGGCTGCCTATTACCTGGTCCACTCCATGACCGCCACCGGAGATTTCTCCGCCAAAGACCGCCAAGCCGCGGGCAACATGGCTAAGGCCGCGGCGGCGGCCGGGTTGGAGCGTATCATCTACCTGGGAGGGCTGGGACACGCGGCCGATCCCCATCTCAGCGAGCACTTGCGCTCCCGCCACGAGGTAGCCCGCATCCTTAAAGCCGGGACAGTGCCCGCCACTTTCCTGCGGGCCGCCATGATCCTGGGGTCCGGAGGCGCGGCCTTTGAGATCATGCGCTACCTGGTGGACCGCCTGCCGGTGATGCTCACACCCCGGTGGGTCAACACCCCGGTACAGCCCATCGCCATCCGCAACGTCCTCAACTACCTGGTGGGCTACCTGGAGCATCCCCAGGTCAAGGGCGAGACCTTCGATATCGGCGGCCCCGAGGTAGTGACCTACCGACAATTATTCGATATTTACGCCGAAGAAGCCCACCTCCCCAAACGTCTGATCATCCCGGTGCCCGTGCTCACGCCCCGCCTGAGCTCCTACTGGATTCACCTCATCA
>Ga0068712_1002618_pt1 | contig 19414 bp, 17 predicted proteins | sample MTBAKSrepl1MetaG_FD_62987 | JGI IMG/M metagenome (GOLD analysis project Ga0068712, IMG submission 62987) | Enrichment culture microbial communities from Arthur Kill intertidal strait, New Jersey, USA, that are MTBE-degrading - MTBE-AKS1... | ecosystem: Environmental > Aquatic > Marine >... | reverse complement strand
CTCTTGAATTTGGCCTGGCTCAACAAGGACCGCTTCGAGACCCATTACTTCGGCTCGTCCAACGAGGCCAGCCCCTTCACCCTGAAGCGCCGGCTCCGGGACTTCGGCTATCCCCTGGACCAGTGGCGGAACCTCCGGGCGAAGCGGCGGGCCGGCGCCTTCGCGGACGTGATCGAACCCGACGCCTTGAACCTGATTGACTATCTTGAGATTCACGATGAGTTTTTCCTGGTCGGCCAGGAGATAGCCCGGATCGCCGAGAGGCTCAGACAAGGAATAGCCGTGATCGCCCTCCAGAAAAACCCCAAGGCCCAATACGCCCGGGGCGGAGCGCTCACCTTGGACAAGGCCACGGTCTACCTGACGCTCAACATGGGTGATGTGGCGGCCGGAGAGCCGCATGTCTTGAAACTGGAGAAGGTGAAGTATCCGCGAGAGGGGGTCTCCTTGGCCCCCGTCAGATTCAGGCTCGGGGGAGGCTGTCGATTCAGACAGGTCCAGGACCTCGGGCCGGAGCTTGGAGGAAAGCGACTTGGGCGAGCTGCACACCCTTGAAACACTCATTGAGCTGGAGCCTCGATTGAAGACGCTCCACGAAGCGGCTGGGCTGGCAAAAATCGGGCAGGAATTCCAGGGCCAGGAAGCGCCCGGCACGGCCTGGAAGTCGTTCTTTCGGCCCTGCCTGCTGGCCCTGGTGGGCTGGTATCGGATGCCCAAGCATCCGGTCTTGAGCTCCTGCGAAGCCTACGACGCGGCCTTTGAGGCGATCTACGGAACCCTTTTCCCGGGGGATGGCCATGAGGAATTTTGATCCGCTGGCCCTGGCCGGCCGCTGCCTGACCCTGGCCGCGGTCCTGAGTGAACGGGCGGCCCGCCGGGAGGAGGCTCTGCGAGAGCGGATTCGCCGAGAGGCCGAACAGAGGCCCGAGGAGTAGACCCTGACCGCTGCCTTGACAGCTCAGCCTCTCCCGGCCCAGATTGGTCTCGAACAGACTAATTTGGGGGGGCTGAGTATGGTCGGCAGGATTACCAGCCGAGAGGTCTGCAAGGCTTGTGGGGTCAAGGGCAAGTATCATGAGGCGCCCGGCGGCGGGTTGCTCTGCCAGTGCGGCCGGGCTGCGCCCAGGTTTTTCGAGGTCGAGGTCAACTGGAGGCGAAAGAAGCTCCGGATCATTCACGACCAGACCGGCCGGCGGATCGACGGCTATCTTCACGCGCGGCGGGTTCTGGAGGTCATCCGCTCGCAGCTCGACAACGGGAGCTTCGACCCCCGGGCCTGGAGCGCCGAGCGGGCCAATCGCCTTCTCTGGCCCAATTACCTCGATGATTACCTGGCTCGGGAGGCCGTCCGGCTCCTGCCTGAGCGCCGGGCCACCTATGCCCGCAAGAAGGCCCTGGCCAGGATCTTGCGGCTGGCCTTCCAGGTCAGCGTCAGGGAGATCAGGACCGGGGCCGTCCTGGACTTTTTCAATAAACCCTGCCTGCGCCTGGCCTACTCGCCCAAGTACATCGCCGACCTGGCCGCTGAGCTGCGCTACATCTTCGGTCAGGCGGTCAAGCGAGAGGATCTGCCCAAGGCGCCTCAAGTGCCCTCAGTGACCGTCCCTGAAGCTCCTATCGCCTGGCTCACGGCCGAGGACCAAGCGGCCGCCCTGACCCGGATACCGGAGCAGCACCGGCCCGTCTTCGAGTTTCTTTTCCTCTACGGCTGCCGCGTGGCCGAGGCCTGCGCCCTTTGCTGGGATCGGATAGACCGCTCAGCCGGAGTCCTGGCCCTGTCCAGGACCTTCAGCCGCCGGAGGCTCCGGGAGTCTACCAAAACGAACAGGGCTACCGTTCTTGACTTGACCCCGGAGCTAGAGGCGATCCTTGACCGGCTCCCCCGGGGTTTGGGGGCCAGCCCGGTCTTTGTCAACCCCGAAGCTGACCGTGACCGCAATCCCCAAGGCTTCTATCTGCCCGACTTTCTCAACTCGGTCTGGAAACGGGCCTTGGCCGAGGCCGGCCTGGCCCCGATCCGGCTGACCAACGCCAGCCGGCATAGCCTGGGCATGGCCTGGACCCGGGCCGGGATCAGCGAGGCGGTAATCTCCCGTGCCCTGGGGCATAGCTCCTCGGCTCATACCCGCAAGTACGCCCGGGCCGACGTGGCCACCTTGGCTGAGGCCCGGGCCATGGTCAAGGCCAGGTCCAATGTCGGCCATTTGTCGGCCATCAGGCCCAAGCAGCGAGATAAGAGGTTGAAATAAGATGGTGTTTCAGGTCAGCGGGAGAGTGCCATCCTCACACGGTGGAAGTCACTGGTTCGAATCCAGTACCGCCCACCAGCTTGAAATACCAATGCTTTGTGGGTCTTCGGGCTCCGACCCGGAGGCCCTTTTTCGTGTCAGAAGGCCGGCTTGGCGGCACGGCCACACTACTCAGCTGCGCCAGATACTAAAGCGGGCGCGCGGCCCACTTCGCGGTTTATCTTTACCTTCAGGGAGTCCCTGCCTGCTCCAGATCATAATGGGCCTGAAGGTTCATCCAGAGCTCGGGGGTCGTCTCGAAGTAGTGGGCCAGGCGCAGGGCCGTATCGGCCGTGATGCGCCGCCTGAAGTTGACGATCTGGTTGATCCGGTAAGGGGTGACCTTCAGGTCGCGGGCCAGCCGGTTCTGGCTGAGTCCCAACGGCCGCATGAACTCCTCCAGCAGGATCTCGCCCGGATGAACAGGGGCCAGTTTAGGCTCGGGCATAATATTAATTCCAAATAGTTACGGCGCCTCTGCGCCAGTGCTGGTCGAGTCAGACCATCTGAATCTGGCTCCGGCCGCTCAGAGGGCCGGGTCCAGGGGCACCTCCACCTCGGCGCCCCTTCTTTCGGCCGACAGGTAGGCGGCGTAGAGCACCCCGACCGAGTCGCTGGCGGCCAGCAGGCCGGACTTGGGTTCCCGCTCCAGGGCGATGGCCTCCATGAAGTCCTGGATCTCCTGGGGATAGCCGAACATGAAATTCTCGTCAGGGGCCGGGGTGGACCAGCCCTGCTTGGTCCCGATCTTCTCCACGACGTAGACGTCGGCCAGCTGCTCCTCCCTGGGGTTGTAAAGCTCCATGGCGTTGCTGGGGCTCAGGTTGCAGCGGGTCCGGTGGTTGTTGGCGAAGATCTCCAGCCAGTTGTGCACGCCGCCCATGACGATCTCCGAGGCGAAGACGTCGGCCACCAGGCCGTCGTCAAAGACCAGGTGAATCTGGCAGTAGTCCTCGATGTCCTGGTAGTCGGTCCTGAGAAAGCCCTTGTCCTGGTAGCGCGGATTCCGGGTGATCTCGTGGGTCCGGGCGCTGACCGTCCTGGGCCGGATGGCCCGGCCGTGCAGGGTCAGGCCCTCGAGCTGCTTGAGGTAGAGGATGGCCGTCAGGGGATGGCAGCTCTTACCCACCACCGAGCCTCCGCCGGAGAGCTTCCAGAGGCCGTAGGCGGGCGAGGGACTGCCCGAGTGGGACTGGTCGCCCAGGGCCCAGAGGATCTGGCCCTTGCTCTTGACCAGGATCTCGGCCTCCTTCTGCACGGCCGGGGCGTAGATCCAGTTCTCGGCGTAGCAGAGCCGCTTCCCGCTCTTGAGGGCCGCGGCGATGATGCGCCTGGCGCTGGCCGCCGCCTCGGCCAGCATCTTTTCCTTGGGGAAGCGGTTGCCCCGGAAGGCCTCGTCGCCGGGCGGGCCGTAGTAGCCGGTGAAGGGCTTCTCGACGATGACGTGCTTGCCGGCCTCGAAGGCGGCCAGGCAGACCGGCTCGTGGGCGTAACCGGGGGTGCAGTTGTCGATCACGTCCACGGCCGGGAGCATGTCCGCCAGGGAATCAAAGACCCGGAGGTCTCTCTCCCCGGCAAAGGCCTGGCGCCGGGACTCGGTCATGGAGGTGACGCCCACGACCTGGACCTCCAGGCCTGTGACCCTCTGGAAGGCGGCGTAATGAAAGGCCGCCGCGTAGCCGCTGCCTACGATGCCGACCCGAATCGGTTTCCTCATAGCGGTCACCCCCTCTGGCCGTTTAAAGATCCTGGTTGATCGGTAGCTATATTCATCCATAAAGTCAAGCCGGTCGATCCGAGCAAGGACGTTCCGGGCGGGGCAAATCCAGTCCGGAAAAGGCTTGACAGGGATCGGGAGGCTTGATACGAACTGGACGGGTGGTCCGGCCACCCGTCCAGTTTTAACTCGGCTCAAAGCCGCCCGAGGCGGTCCCGTCAGAGCGGCGGGCCGGCCCGGGCCAAGGCTCCCGCTTCCAGCCGGAGGTGCCAGAGAGTCCTGCTGAGTGAGGATTCAGAGGAACGAATCAGATGAACCGATCGAGCGTACCTGAGAACCTCTTCTCCACGGTCGAGAGGAACAAGATCCCGGACATCGTCTACCGGCAGTTGGTCTCTCTGATCACCAACGGCCGCCTCAAGCCCGGGGCCAAGCTCCCCTCCGAGAGGGCCCTGGCCCTGGAGCTGGGCGTCAGCCGGCAGTCCATCCGGGAGGCCTTCTACCGGGCCCAGACGGCCGGCCTCATCGACCTGAAGCAGGGCCGGGGCGCCTTTGTCATCTCCTCGCTCCAGGAGAACCTCAAGCCGCCTCTCTCGATCATGCTGGAGGAGCAGGCCGAGAAGATTTTCGAGTTTCTGGAGATGAGAAAAGTGATCGAGGGCTGGTGCGCCGAACGGGCCTCGGAGACCGCCCGGGCCGCTGATCTGACGGAGATGCGGAGAACCCTCAAGACCATGGAGAAGGCCAGGATCTCCGATTCCATGTGGGAGGAGGCGGACCTGAGCTTCCATTCCTCGGTGGCCGCGGCGACCCACAACCTCATCGCCATTCACGTCATGGAGGGGCTCAAGGACAGCTTCCACAGCTATTTCCGGGCCAAGAAGTTCACCACCAGACCCGAGCGGCGGGACCTCCTCCTGGAGCAGCACCGGGGCGTCTTCGAGGCCATCCGGGGCAAAGACCCAGGGCTGGCCAGGGCGAAGATGCTGGAGCACCTGGACTACATCGAGAAGATGATCGGCGAAGACCTTCTGGGGGGCGGCTGAGGGCGCCGGCGGGTCAAAAGAGCGTTCCGGCGAGGTAAGGGGGGGCCATGGCGCTGAACGAAGAGATCCGGGAGAAGGAGAGGCGGGTCAAGGAGTTCCTCGACTCCCAGGGCCTGGAGGCCGTTCTCCTCAAGCGGCAGGCCAATTTCTCCTGGCTGACCGGAGGGGGCCTCAATCTGGTCGGCATCACCACCGAACTGGGGGCCACCTCCCTGCTGGTCACCAGGGAGGCCAAGTTCGTCATCGCCAACAACATCGAAGCCCCCCGGATGATCAGGGAGGAGGGTCTCGAGGCGCAGGGCTTCAGCCTGTCCTCCTTCCCCTGGTACGAGGATCGGGAGGCCGCCCTGGTCCGGGAGTTGGCCGGGCCGGGGCGGGTGGGCTGCGACGTGCCTTTTCCGGACACGGTCACCCTGGCCGAGGACATCGCCCGGCTGCGCTACTCCCTGACCCCCGAGGAGGTGGAGCGCTACCAGTGGCTGGGTGAGGCGGTCTCGCTGGCCCTGGAGAGGACCCTGGTCGAGACCCGCAGGGGGGAGAAGGAGTCCGAAGTGGTCGGCCGGCTTTGCGAGCAACTCTGGAAGGACCGGATCGATCCGGTCACCCTCATGGCTGCGGCCGACGAGAGGATCTTCAATTTCCGCCACCCCATCCCCTCGGAAAAGACCGTGGACAGGTACCTGATGGTCTCGGTCAACGCCAGGAAATGGGGTCTCATCGTCTCCCTGACCCGCTTCGTCCATTTCGGGAAGATACCCGAAGAATTGAGCATAAAATACCAGTTCAACGTCTACATTGATTGCTCGATGATGGCGGCCACCCTCCCGGGACGGCTGGCCCGGGATGTGCTCCAGAGAGGCCTGGAGGCTTACGAGGAGACAGGCTTTGCCGAGGAATGGAAGCTTCACCACCAGGGGGGCTCCATCGGCTACACGGCCAGGGACTACCGGACCAGCTTCAAGACCCCGGACCTGGTCCAGGAAAACCAGGCCTTCACCTGGAATCCGTCCCTGACCGGAACCAAGAGCGAGGACACCATCCTGGCCACTTCCGGCGGGCCCAAGCCGCTGACCAGACCGATGATTTTTCCCAAGATGGAGATTGAGGTCGACGGCTTCACCTTCCAGCGGCCCGCTATCCTGGAGCAATAGTCGGCCGGCCCGGGCCGGCCGGGGAGGATATGTCTAGGATTCATCAATTCATCAGACCCAGGCAAGGGAGGTGCAGTCATGACAGGGAGGAAGCTTAGCAAGGTCCTGGCTTTGGGGCTGGCCGCGCTGCTGGTCGCCGGCCTGTGGGGCCTGGCCGGGGCCGCGGACAAGTACCCCTCTCGCGAGATCGAGCTCATGATCCCCTGGAGCGCGGGGGGCGCCACCGACGCCGCCTTCCGGGCCTTTCTGCCGGTTCTGCCCAAGTATCTGCCCGCGCCGGTGATCATCGTCAACCGGCCGGGCGGCGGGGCCGTGCCCGGCTACACCGAGGCCATGAATAAGAAGCCGGACGGCTACTACTGCCTGGCCTGGATCACCGCCTCGCTGACCAAGATCCACATGAGCCAGGTGCCCTACGAGACCACGACCTTTGATCCGGTGATCATGCTGGTCAACAGCCCCTGCTGGATTCTGGTGCCGGCCAGTTCCCCCTTCAAGAACCTCAAGGACCTCATCGCCGCGGCCAAAGCCAAGCCGGGCCAGGTGACCATGGGCAACGCCGGGGCCGGCGGCGGGACCCACATTATCGCCCTGGCCTTTGAGAAGGCGGCCGGGGTTCAGTTCAACCACGTCCCCCACAAGGGCGGCGGCCCGACCGTGGTCGCGACCGTGGGCGCCCACGTTGACGCGGCCAACCTCTCTCCTCCCGAGGGCGTGTCCCAGCTCGAGGCCGGCCAGCTGCGCTGCCTGGCCGTCTTCTCCGAGAAGCGGATGAAGGAGTTCCCGGACGCGCCCACGGCCAAGGAGCAGGGCGTGGATTTCGTCCTGGGGCAGTGGCGGGGCCTGGCCGTGCCCAAGGGCACCCCGGCCGACAGGATCAAGGTCCTCCACGACGCCTTCAAGGCGGCCATGGAGGATACCGAGTTGCAGAAGGTGGCCAAGCAGGCCGGCATCTACCTGGAGTACAAGGGCACCGAGGACTTCAAGAAGCACATCGCCTCCGAGGACGCCTTCTACAAGAAGCTGATCATGGATAACAAGCTGGGCACTCGCTACAAGTAATCGATCAAAGGCCGGCGGGCGGCCGCCCGCCGGCCGGAGCGCCAGGCGTGGGTAGGAAAGAGATATTCTTCGGCCTCTTCCTGATGGCTCTCTCGGCGCTCTTCTATGGCCTGACCTACCAGTTTCCCCAGCAGACCCTGGCCTTTTCGCCGAAGATATTCCCCCGATTCGTCAGCGCCTGCCTCTTTATCGTCGCCGCGGTCATGGTCGGCCAGGGAGTCGCCGCCCTGCGGCGCGGCTCCCCGGCCGGGCCGCCCGGGCCGCCGGCCGACAGGGCCTTCCTGGTCAGGCTTTCCCTGGGCCTTCTGATGGGCTACGCCTACACCAGACTGCTGACCCTGACCGGCTACCTGGTCATCACCCCGCCCTTCATCGCCGGCGTGATGCTGGTCTTCAAGGAGAAGCGCTGGCTGAGGATCGTGGCCACCTCGATCATCACCCCGATCGTGCTCTATTTTCTGTTCCGGAAAGTGTTCAAGGTTCCCCTGCCCAGGTTCAACCTGTTCTGAGGGGCCGGAGGAGGAAGCACCCGTGCCCGACATCGTCCAGGGTTTCCTCTTCGTCCTCCACCCGTTCCACTTCCCGTTTCTTGTCCTGGGCGTGGGTTTGGGGATAATCGTCGGGGCGTTGCCGGGCCTGACCGCCTCGGTGGGGATCATCCTCCTCCTGCCCTTCATCTTCAACCTCGATCCGAGCACGGCCATGGTCATGCTCTGCGGCGCCTTCTGCGGCGGCATCTACGGCGGATCCATCTCGGCCATTCTCATCTCGACCCCGGGCACGCCCTCGGCCGCGGCCACCGTCCTGGACGGCTACCCCCTGGCCCAGAAGGGCGAGGCCGGCAAGGCCATCGGCGTGGCCACCATCGCTTCCACCTCCGGCGGCATCATCTCCACCTTCTGCCTGATGTTCTTCGCGCCCAAGCTGGCCAGGGTCGCCCTGGAGTTCGGCCCGGAGGAGTACTTCGCCCTGACCGTCTTCGGCCTGACCGTCATCGCCAGCGTGGCCGGGAAATCCCTGACCAAGGGGCTGATCTCCGGCCTCTTCGGCCTGCTCATCGCCACGGTCGGCCTGGACCCGGTGGAGGGATACGCCCGCTTCTCCTTCGACATCCCCGACCTGATGGGCGGCTTCTCCCTGCTGCCGGTCCTGATCGGCCTCTTCGCCATCTCCCAGATCTTCGTCCAACTGGAGGCCGTCGGCAAAGGCATCAAACGATACGAGCAGAAGATCGGCAAGGTCCTGCCCTCGGCCAAAGAGCTCAAGAAGCTCCTGGGGGTCATCATCTCCTGCTCTTTTCTGGGCACCTTCATCGGCATAATCCCCGGCACCGGCGGGGCCATCGCCTCCTTCCTGGCCTACAATGAGGCCAGGCGGTGGTCCAAGGACCCGGATTCCTTCGGCCAGGGCAACATCGCCGGCATCGCCGCCCCGGAGGCGGCCAACAATGGCACCACCGGCGGGGCCATGGTCCCGCTCCTGACCCTGGGCATTCCCGGCGACGTGGTCACCGCGGTCATGCTGGGCTGCCTCCTGCTCATCGGCCTCAAGCCGGGACCGCTCCTGTTCAAGGAGAATCCCGACGTGGTCGCGGCCATATTCGCCGGTCTCCTGCTGGCCAACGTCCTTATCCTCCTCCTGGGCGTGGTCAGCGTGAAGATCTTCCCCCGGGTTCTGCGGGTGCCCCACTCGATGCTCTTCCCCATCATTTTCACCCTATGCTTCCTGGGCGCCTTCTCCCTCAACAACAGCACCTACGACATGTTCATCGCCCTGGTCTTCGGCCTCATCGGCTACGTCATGCAAAAGAACGGCTTCCCGGCCGCGCCGGTGGTCCTGGGCGTCATCCTGGGTCCCATCGCCGAGGATGTCCTGGCCCGGGCCCTGATCATCTCCCGCGGCGACTGGAGCACCCTCATCAAATCGCCGATCTCGCTCTTCTTCTACGGAATCTCCCTCCTGTCCGTGGCCTACTCGATCCAGCGGCTGCGGCGGTCGAAGAAGAGCTAGACGCCCGCCGGCGACGAGCCGTTAAAACCCTCTCTCTTGGCCGCCGGGGCAATGTTCCGGCTTGCCGCTCGATCAGTCCTGATCTATCGTTGGAAGCGGCCGTCCCCGGCCGCCGGGAGGGGCCGCCGCGTCCCTCTGGGGCTGCCCCGGACCAGAGTCTGCAGAGGATTGCCGACGTCCAGCGGCTGATCATCGATCGGGAGCCGTTCCAGAACCAGGAGGAAGAAGATGGACGTGGAAAAGGTGTTCATAGTCGGGGCCGGCCTGATGGGCGGGGGCATCGCCCAGGCCTGCGCCCAGGCCGGCCTGGAGGTGACCATCACCGACGCCGAGCCCGCGGCGGTGGACAAGGCCCTCAAGGCCATCGCCTGGTCGGCCGGCAAGCTGGTGGACAAGGGCCTGGCCGCCGGCCCCCTGGAGGCCATCATGGGCCGTATCAGGCCGGCCCAGGACTTCGAGCCGGCCGGCGGAGCCGACCTCTGCCTGGAGGCGGTCTTCGAGAACCTGGCCGTCAAGCGCCAGGTCTTCGAGCGGCTGGACCAGGCCGCCCGGCCCGAGGCGCTCGTCGCCAGCAACACCAGCGCCATCTCCATCTCGGAGCTGGCCGCCTCGGTAAGCCGGCCGGAGAGGTTCCTGGGCATCCACTTCTTCTCGCCCGTGCCGATGATGCCGGCCGTGGAGGTCATCCGGGGGCTGCTGACCAGCGACCAGACCTTCGAGGCCGGGCTGGCCTTTGTCCGGCGGCTGGGCAAGGAGCCCATCCCGGTCAGGCGGGACGTGCCCGGCTTCGTGATCAACCGGATCAACGCCCGGGCCAACATGGAGGCCATGCGCCTGGTCGAGGAGGGCGTGACCACGGTCGAGGACGTGGACAAGGGGCTCCGCCTGGCCTCGGGCCGCAAGATGGGCATCTTCGAAGTCGGCGACATGGTCGGCCTGGACGTCACCTTGGGGGCCCTGACGGCCATGTACGAGGAGACCAAGGATCCGGCCTGGTACCCGCCGGCCATTCTCCGCCGCAAGGTCAAGGCCGGCCACCTGGGCCGCAAGACCGGCCGGGGCTGGTACGAGTATGACGCCCAGGGCAACCGCCTCGGGCCGGCCAAGACCTGATCCCAAGCCAGGGGAGGGCCTCATGGACTACGAGTTCATCCGGGTGGACAAGAGCGAGCGGATCACCAGGGTGACCATCAACCGGCCCGAGGCCATGAACGCCCTCCACCCCCCGGCCTGCCGGGAGATGAACCAGGCCTTCGACGAGTTCGCCGCTGACCCAGAGGCCTGGGTGGCCATCGTCACCGGGACCGGCCAGCGGGCCTTCTCGGCCGGCAACGACCTCAAGTGGCAGGCCGAGCACGGGGCCCAGGCCCTCCGCCAGGGGTTGGACTCCCTCAGCGGCGGCTTCGGCGGGCTGACCCGCCGCTTCGACTGTTTCAAGCCGGTCATCGCCGCGGTCAACGGCCTGGCCCTGGGGGGCGGCTTCGAAATCGCCCTGGCCTGCGACATCATCGTCGCCGCGGCCCACGCCTCTTTCGGGCTGACCGAGCCCCGGGTCGGAGCCATGGCCGCCCAGGGCGGGGTTCACCGCCTGCCCAGGCAGATCCCCCATCACCTGGCCATGGGCCTGATCCTGACCGGCGGCCGCCTCTCGGCCGAGGAGGCCGCCCGGCTGGGCCTGGTCAATGAGGTGGTCCCGGCCGAGGAACTGGCCGCCGCGGCTGAGGCCTGGGCCGCCCGGATCCTGGAGTGCGCCCCCCTGGCCGTGAGGGCCAGCAAGGAGGCGGCCCTCCTGGGCCTGGAGCGGCCCCTGGATGAGGCGGTCCGGACGGTCTTTCCGCGCACCCTGGCCATGAGGGCCTCCAGGGATTACCAGGAAGGCCCCCAGGCCTTTGCGGCGAAGAGAAAGCCCGACTGGCAGGGCCGCTGAGCAGAGCGGTCGCGGGAGATGGAACCTTTGCCCACGGCGGTCGAGAGATACCGCTCCGAGGATCTGATCCGTTTCGGCGCGGCCGTGCTGGAGAAGGTCGGCTTTCCGGCCAGGCAGGCCCAAGCCGCGGCCCTGGTTCTGGTGGAGGCCGATCTGAGGGGCGACTTCGCCCACGGCCTGGCCGGAGCCAACAGCCTGGACAAGTTCATCAGCCAGATCAACGACGACCGGGCCAGGCTCGGCTTCAAGAGGATGGAGATCGCCGAGTACTCCAGGGACCCGGACAAGTACCCGACCGTAATCACCGCCGACGCCAGGGGCACCCTGGGCCACTACGTCGCCCTGGAGCTGATCCCGGAGCTGGCGGCCCGGGCCAGGGAGTACGGCTGCGCCAAGGCCTACATAAGGAACTCGACCCATTTCGGGGACTGCGGCGTCTACAGCGAGCTCATCGCCCGGTCCGACCTGGCCGCCAGGGTGACCTCCACCTCGCCGCCCTGGATGAGGCCCTTCATCGAGCTCCAGGACAGGGAGGACCAGGCCGCGGAAGTCAACCGGACCAGGTATCAGGGGGTGAGCAAGCGGTTCGGGACCAACCCCCTGGCCTGGAGCATCCCTTACGAGGGCGGCCTGATCACCATCGACATGGCCGCGACCCAGCGGGCCCTCAGCCCGGCCCTGGAGGTGGCCCGGCGCAATTCCCGGGCCCTCAACCTGGAGGCGGACCGGAACGGCGCCTTCTTCATCGGCCTGGGCGGCCGGAGGGTCGGCCTGGCCGAGATCCACCTGAGCGTGGCCCGGAGCGATGACCCGGCCGGGGTTCTCCGGGGCCTGGGCTTCGACCGGCCAGTCAGGCTCTTCCCGGTCGAGGCCGGCCTGCTCAAGGGCCCGGAGGGCGAGGACATCAGTTACCCCCTGGCCTTTGACGATGTCTTCAAGAGGCACTTCTGCATCGCCCCGCTGGGCGGGACCTGTTTCGGCTACAAGGGCTTCGGCCTGAACATGCTCGTCGAGCTGGACAACGTCATCGGCGGCGGGGCCACCGGTCTGATCCGGGTCCTGGACGACCAGGGCAATCCGACCACGCCGGAGCGCGTCTCCCAGACCCTGGAGGCCTACGCCATCGACGCCCTTTTCCCCCTGGCCGAGGCCAAGAAAAGGCTCAGGGAGTCGGTGGCCACGACCCTGGCCTGCGGGAACGGGCTGATGTTTCTGCCCGGCCAGAAGGAGCAGGAGACCAGGGCCAGGTTCCTGAAGGAGGGCGTGCCCATGACGCCGGAAAGGATCGGCTGGCTCAGGCGAATGGCCGCCGACCCCAGGGTCGGGCTGGCCTTTGACCTGAGGCCCCTGGAGGGCTCGAGGACGGAGTCGCCGGCCTGAACCCGGTAGGCGTCCCGGCCGAGACCGGGCGGTTCGACCCGCCCGGGCTCGGGGCCCGGCTTGCCCTTTGCCCGGATCGAGGGCAGGATGGGCTAACATCCCTGACCGGGCGGCCCCCTGGGGCGGCCCCAATCACCCGGCGGCCGGGTCGGGCCCGGCCGGCCGCGCCTAGAAAGGACCGAGCATGGGACCGATACTGATAATGCCTTGTCTGGACATGAGAGAGGGCCGGGTGGTCAAGGGCGTTCACTTCGTGGACCTCAAGGACGCCGGCGATCCGGTGGAGAACGCGGCCTTTTACCAGCAGGAAGGGGCCGACGAACTGGCCATGCTGGACATCGCCGCGACCCTGGAGAACCGCAAGACCAGGCTGGCCTGGGTCAGGAGCGTCTCCTCGGCGATCAGCATTCCCCTGACCGTGGGCGGCGGCATCGCCGGCCTGGAGGACATTGAGGCGGTCCTGGAGGCGGGGGCGGACAAGGTCTCCATGAACAGCGCCGCGGTCAAGGAGCCCGACCTGGTCAGGCGGGCGGCCAGGGAGTTCGGCTCGGCCAGGGTGACCGTGGCCATCGACGCCCGGCGCAACCAGGCCCTGCCCTCGGGCTTCGAGCTGGTCGTGGCCGGCGGAACCAGGCCGGTGGGCCAGGACGCGGTGGCCTGGGCCAGGCAGTGCCAGGAGCTGGGGGCCGGGGTGATTCTGCCGACCAGCATGGACGGCGACGGCACCCAGGCCGGCTACGACCTGGAGTACACCCGGGCCATCTCCGAGGCCGTTGATCTGCCCGTGGTCGCCTCGGGCGGGGCCGGCGACCTGGAGCACTTCCACCAGGCCGTGGTCCAGGGCGGGGCCAGCATTCTCCTGGCCGCCTCGGTCTTCCATTACCGCACCTTCAGCATCAGGCAGGTCAAGGAGTACCTGCGGGACAAGGGTCTGGAGGTCAACCTCTAGGCCTGGCCCCGGGGATCTTGGCCGGGAGGCCGGAAAGGGCTGTCAGGCCGGCCGGTTCTTCTGGTAAGATTGGCCCATCTCGAGCCGGCCGGCCGAGGCGGCCCACCTCGGGCCCCGGCGGAAAGCACCATCACCCTCTGGCGCGGGCGAGCATGGCTCTAAGAATCGGCGCGGACATCGGCGGCACCTTCACCGACCTCATCCTGACCGACGAGAGCGGCCTGGTCTTCCAGGTGGGCAAGGTCCTGACCACGCCCGACCAGCCCGACGAGGCTGTCCTGGTCGGGGTCGGGCAAGTGCTCGACGCGGCCGGGGCCGATCCCGGCCAGGTCTCCCACCTGGTCCACGGGACGACCCTCTTCACCAACGCCCTGATCGAGCGCAAGGGCGCCCTCACGGCCCTGATCACCACGGCTGGCTTCCGGGACGCGGTCGAGATCGCCCGGGAGCACCGCTACGACATGTACGACCTCTACATGCGCCGGCCCGAGCCCCTGGCCCCCCGGCACCTCCGCTTCGAGCTGCACGAGCGGATCCTGGCCGACGGCGCGATCCGCCGGCCGGTCGACGACGAGGAGGTCAGGGCCCTGGCCCGGGAGCTGGCCAGGCTGGGCGTGGAGGCGGTGGCCGTCTCGCTCATCCACGCCTACGTCAACGACGCCCACGAGAGGCGGGTGGCCGAGATCCTGGCCCAGGAGCTGCCCCAGGTCTCCCTGACCCTCTCCAGCGACCTGGTCCCCGAGATCCGCGAGTACGACCGGACCTCGACCACCCTGGTCAACGTCTACGTCAAGCGCATCGCCGAGCGCTACCTGCGCCGGCTCCAGGGCCGCCTCGAACGAGAGCGAGGCATCACCGGGAGCCTGTTCGTCATGCAGTCCAACGGCGGCGTCTGCGAGGTGGACACGGCGGTCCAGCGCCCGGTCCGGCTCCTGGAGTCAGGCCCGGCCGCCGGAGCCCTGGCCGCGGCCCACTACGGCGCCCTGCTGGGCCACCCGGACCTGCTCTCCTTTGACATGGGCGGGACCACGGCCAAGGCCTGCCTCATCGTCGGCGGCCAGCCCTCGGTGACCACCGAGTTCGAGGTAGACCGCCAGTACCAGTTCCGCAAGGGCAGCGGCCTGCCGGTCAAGGTCCCGGTCATCGAGATGATCGAGATCGGCACCGGCGGCGGCTCCATCGCCCGGGTGGACGCCATGCGCCGCCTCCAGGTCGGCCCGGACAGCGCCGGGGCCCGGCCCGGCCCGGTCTCCTACGGCCTGGGCGGGGAGGAGCCCACGGTCACCGACGCCGACCTGGTCCTGGGCTACCTGGACCCGGGCTTCTTCCTGGGCGGGACCATGTCCCTGGACCTGGAGGCCGCCCGGAGGGTCATCGAGGACAAGGTCGGCCGGCCCCTGGGCCTGAGCCTGCTGGAGGCGGCCTGGGGCATCCACCAACTAGCCAACGAGAGCATGGCCTCGGCGGCCCGGATCCACGCCATCGAGCGGGGCAAGGACGTGTCCAGGCTGCCCGTCTTCGCCTTCGGCGGGGCCGGGCCGGTCCACGCCTTCGGCGTGGGCGGCATCCTGCGCAGCCCGCGGGTGATCTACCCCCTGGGCGCCGGGGTGACCTCGGCCATCGGCTTCATGACCGCGCCCCTGAGCCTGGACTTCTCCCGGAGCCTGCCCGGCCCCCTGGACGACCTGGACTGGCCGGCGGTCAGCCGGGTGGTCGGCGACATGGAGGCCCAGGGCCGGGCCGCCCTCAGCCGGACCATCCCGGCCGAGCAGGTCGGCTTCAGACGCTTCGCCGACATGCGCTACCGCAAGCAGGGCTACGAGATCCGGGTGCCCGTGCCCAACGGCCGGCTGGACGCCTCCCGGCGCCAGGAGCTCCAGCGGAACTTCGAGGAGGTCTACTCGTCCATCTACGGCCACACCATGTCCGGGGCGCCGGTGGACATCATCTCCTGGCGGGTGGTGGCCCACGGGCCCAAGCCGGACCTGGCCCTGCCCCGGGCCGGCGGCGGCTCGGGCCGGGCCGGGTCGGCCCTCAAAGGCAAGCGGCCGGTCTTTCTGCCAGGGCTCAAGGGGCTGGCCGAGGTGCCGGTTTACGACCGCTACGCCCTGGGCCCGGAGGCTGTATTCCAGGGGCCGGCCGTCATCGAGGAGCGGGAGTCCACCGTGGTCGTCAACGGCGAGGCGACCATCAGGGTGGATGCGGGCAGCAACCTGATCGTCGACCTGGCCCGGCCCAACTGAGGCCGGGGCCGGCGCGGAGCCCAAGATCATGGATCAGATAACCCTGGACATCCTCTGGAACCGGCTCATCTCCACGGTCAACGAGCAGGCCGCAGCCTTGATGCGCTCCTCCTTCACCTCCATCGTCCGCGAGGCCGGCGACCTCTCGGCCGGGGTCTTCGACCGCCGCGGCCGCATGGTCGCCCAGGCCGTGACCGGCACCCCGGGCCACATCAACTCCATGGCCACGGGCATGATCCACTTCCTGGAGACCTTCCCGGCCGACTCCCTGGCCCCGGGCGACTTGCTCATCACCAACGACCCCTGGAAGACGGCCTCTCAATTGAACGACATCACCGTGGCCACGCCCGTCTTCCTGGGCGACAGGCTGGTCGCTTTCTTCGCCAACACCTGCCACGCCCTGGACATCGGCGGCCGGGGCCTGACCGCCGACTCCCGCTCGGTCTTCGAGGAGGGCTTCTTCATCCCGGTGATGAAGCTCCACGACCGGGGCGAGCCGGTCCAGGTCCTCTACGACCTGCTGGCGGCCAACGTCCGGACGCCCGAGGAGGTCCTGGGCGACCTCCACTCCCAGATCGTGGGCAACGAGGTCGGCGGCCGGCAGCTCCGCTCCTTCTTGAAGGAGTTCGGCCTGGCCGACATCGAGGCCCTCTCGGACGAGATCATCGAGCGCTCGGAAGAGGGCATGCGCCAGCGGATCCAGGCCCTGCCCGACGGCGAGTACGGCTACCGGCTGACCATCGACGGCTTCGAGGAGCCCATCGTCATCCAGGTCAGGGTGGTCATCGAGGGCGACGAGCTGGACGTTGACTTCGAGGGCACCTCCGGCTCGGTTCCCTTAGGGGTAAACGTCTGCCTCAACTACACCCGGGCCTACACCACCTACGGCATCAAGTGCGTCATCTCGCCGGACATCCCCAACAACGAGGGCAGCTTCCGGCCGGTCAGGGTCACCGCCCCGGAGGGGAGCATCCTCAACGCCAGGCACCCCTCGGCCGTGGCCGGCCGCCACCTGGTCGGCCACTTCCTGCCCTCGGCGGTCATGGGCGCCTTTGCCCAGGCCCTGCCCGAGCGGGTCATGGCCCCGGGCTTCGACGGGCTCTGGGACACCCACATCTCGGGCCGGGAGCGGGGCAGCGGCCGCCACTTCTCCTTCACCTGGTTCTCGGCCGGCGGCACCGGGGCCCTCAAGGGCCAGGACGGGCTCTCGGCCACGGCCTACCCCAGCGGCATCGCCGGCGTGCCGGCCGAGGTCATCGAGACCCTGGCCCCCCTGGTGATGCGCCGCCGGGAGCTCCGGACCGACTCGGGCGGGGCCGGGACCTTCCGGGGCGGGCTGGGCCAGGTCATGGAGGTCGAGGTATTGACCGACGAGCCCTACATTTTCGCCGGGCTCTACGAGCGGATCTATCACCCCGCGCCGGGACTGCACGGCGGCCGGGAGGGCCGCACCGGCAGGGTCTTCACCGGCGACGGCAAGGACCTCAAGCCCAAGATGACCTGCCTCCTGCCGGCCGGCACGATCGTCAACCTGGAGATGCCCGGCGGCGGCGGCTTCGGCCCGCCCAGGGAGAGGGAGCCCAGGAGGGTCCTCGACGACGTCCGCAACGGCTACGTCTCGCCGGCCGCGGCCAGGGAGGAGTATGGGGTGGTCATCGACATAGAGAAATGGGTCGTGGACGAGGAGGGGACTAGGAGGTTGAGGGGGGAGGTGGAGGGGTGAGGGGATCGGAAATTAAAGCCGAAAGCCCCGGGCAGGCTCCCGCCCTAATGGTTCGAGGGAAGCGCGCGTAGAGGCGGGACGGCTGAAAGGCCATAAGTATCATCAACATAGTGTGATAACTGATGACTGTATTTTAATCTAGAGGCCAAAAATATCCTTCTTTAATATTTTGTATACTTTCATATCGGCTGTTATCAACGGCGCGAGGGTATCCCGGCAAAATGCCTCACTTGTGCTGCCGGGGTGTTGAAGATTAAGGATTTTTTTTATTGCTAGTGAAAGACTCCCGCTCGCCGACTTTATATCATCTGCCGGATTACCCCGCGCAATGCTTGCCTTTAAGGCAGTGGCCTTAGCCGCTAGAACTCCGCGATACTTTTTTAGCTGGCCAACGCTTTCGCATAGTTTTTTAAGAACTTCATCATCATACAAATAATTTTCTATTTGCCTCATCGAAAGAACTCGTACGCCCTTCTTAAATTCCTCCTCAACTTCGACGTCCGTTCTATCATCTCGATCGATCACCATAGAGATATTCATATTTGGCAGGATTTCCCTGAAAACTGGTAATAAGCGTAGTGACTCTGTCTCGACCTGAGAAGATCCGCCAATGGAAATAAATATTACATCTGAAAACTCACTATCAAATATTTTTCTATAACAATCAGCATCAATTTTTGGTTTTTCCGTGCGCCTCTTTCCGACCGTCCGCCCTCGCAGAAAATCAAGTGATTGGGGGCAATAAGGGCAGCCAATTGCCCTATGGCGACCTCAAAGGTCTTTTGCCAGAATCGCCTATTCGGGTTAGCGGGTACCATGACTACTGGTTCGTCAAAGTTGTGACCACTGAAATCGAGGAAAACAACAGCGCTAGGATCACTGCTGTATAGTTCCTTAGCTTGTTCCATCATACCGATAGAATGAGTAGCGATCCAAAGCTGACATTTATCAGGCAGTTTATGATACAATTCAGCGAGAAGCCTACCCTGCGGGGCGGTGTGCAGATGCTGCTCTGGTTCGTCGATGCAAAATATTGTATTGTCGAAATATCTTGTTTTTAATATAAAATCAAGCAATAAATCAAATGCAGCCTTTTCACCACCTGATAGATTAACGTATTTAAAATGCTTCACATTTCCTTTTGTAAAAAGGAAAGTCCCGTCATCAAATGGATGACCCATCCCTTCAAAGACAAGATCATCAAAAACACGTAACATAGATTCTTTTATTTCGATAATTACGCGCTCACGTAATTCTCGCTTTGTAAGGCTATCTTCTCCTATACTCCAGATCTGGTTTATAGTATCGGAGACAAGTCTTGAATAATTATCTGACACTCTGAGATCGGCATCAATCATTAATCTTGGATGCTTATCATCATCCAAAGGATCACGAGATCTAGAAATATTTCTTGTATCAAAATCGGTTTCGATTCTATATCCGGAACGAAAGTAAAAACATTTACGGCTATCTAAGAAATTACTAACAAAGAAATCATAACTGACATCATGAAATTTTACAACTATATAATCTTTAGCATCAAGTATAAAAAATTTACTTGAGCCCTTTTTAATATGATAGTGATTAATTACATTGAAAGGTGTTCCTTTTGGGATACAAAAACGTAAATTTAGTGCATCGAAAAGAGATGATTTGCCGGATCCATTTGGTCCTAATAAAACTACAAGCTTTGCTGTTTCTGGAATATTATCGATAGTTAAATCAGTAAAAGATTTAATGCCACGTATATTTATGCTTGCTATTTTCATAGTTTATAACTCCATCCAAATTTATTTTGCTGGTATTATATCTTGATTCTAATCCAAAGTCAAGAAGTAGTCTGATGAGGCTGTAAAAGAGGCGAATTTGATAGACAAGTTATTATACATAGAAAAGCAAGGAATATGCAATATAAACT
>Ga0068712_1002600_pt1 | contig 19569 bp, 18 predicted proteins | sample MTBAKSrepl1MetaG_FD_62987 | JGI IMG/M metagenome (GOLD analysis project Ga0068712, IMG submission 62987) | Enrichment culture microbial communities from Arthur Kill intertidal strait, New Jersey, USA, that are MTBE-degrading - MTBE-AKS1... | ecosystem: Environmental > Aquatic > Marine >... | reverse complement strand
CATACGGTAAAAACCGCGTAACATAAGCGATCAACAGGATCCAGATCGTGCCGTAGACCCCAAACGGCAGCCGGAGATACACCGTGGCAAGGGCGACTCCCACCACCGTACCCGGAAATGCCAGCGGAAAGGTTGCCAGTGCATCCAAAATGCGGGACCCCCGCACCTTCAGCTTGACGACGATGAATGAAACCGTTATGCCCAGCACGACAATGATTAAGGACGCCAGGGCCGACAGGATGATGGTATTCATTACGGCACTTGTGCCTCCGGGATACTTAAACACCTCCACATAATTTACCAGCGTCACTTTACTCAGATTGCTAACATTTAGCGGCATGGTATAAGGGGTAAGCGAAACCCACAACAACATGGCCAGGGGCAAACCGACAGCTGCAATAAAGTAGACCAGATACAATCCGGCCGTAAGATAGCGCCAGCGGCCCACATCGATCAGTCTGGCCCGGTAGCCTTTCCCGGTAATCGTAGCAAATTCGCTGCTCTCATGCGTTGCCCGGAAATAAAAGTAAAGCCCGATGACCGTTAACGCCATCAGGCCCACGGAATAGGTTGAAGCCAATCCGAAATCGCGCGGGTAGCTCTTGGCGACGGCTTCATAAATTTTTGACGTTACCACATCAATGCCCGCCGGGATTCCGATCACCGCCGGAATAACAAAACTCTCGATGCCGCGGATGAATAAAATCAGCGACAGCGAAAACAATGCCGGCAAATTGATCGGCAAGGTAACCAGTCGCAAGGTCGACCAGACGCCGGCGCCGGCCGTGGTTGCCGCTTCTTCCAAATCGGGATTCATCGAGCGAAAGGCGCCGGAAAGGGTAATAAAAGCAAAGGGCGCCCAGTGAATGCCCTGTATCCAGATCATTCCGCCCATGGAATACACATTGAACAACGGCTTTTTCAAGTTTAACAATTTAACGAAAAACAGGTTGACGATGCCGACCTTGGGGCTGAGCAGAATCACCCAGGCCATGGCAACCAGTATGCCAGGCAAAACCAGCGGCACCATGTTAATCAGATAAATCAGCCGGCGCCCCGGCGTTCGGGTCCGTTCCGTAACCCATGCCAGGGCGCCGCCAATCAGGAGCGCCACCACCGATGAGCCCAAAGCAAAAACAAGGGTATTGGACATCACCCGGAAGCTTGGAAGGTTTGCAAACACTTTTAGGTAGTTGTTAAAGGTGAAGCGAGCCGGATGACCCGCAAATTCAGGGGTAAAGAAGGTCTGATAGACCAGCAGCAGCAAGGGAATACAGGTCAGATATAAGAGTATCGCGGCAGTTACAGCGGTAAATCCCCCCCGGGAGGATTGAAACAGCTGGGTGCCGCGCGGCCTTCCATCCAGGTGGTTCACCTTATACATCTCCAGGCGTTACAGAATAATTGATGACATCGGAACATCAGCGCTGCATGTTCGGCGCAATGAGCAGGTCCTTATAGAGCTTCTGCCATTTTTCAAAATTGTCCAATGACAGCGCGGCGTCGTCAATGAGCAGTTTAGCCGACTGCAAGTGCGGATCCATCCCCGGGTAGGCCACGTTCCGCCCTCTTTTGTAGAGGAGCGCCTGCCCTTCCTTTGAACTGGTGAAGTCAATAAACAGCATGGCCGCATGGGGGTGTTTGGAGTTTTTTGCCAGCGACATGCCTTCCGGTGAAGCCGGCATCGGATCCATCAGGACAAAATCGATGGGCGCCCCTTTTTTCTTGTCTGCAATGGCCTGATGCAGGTACTGGGTGGGCGTGCAGGCGATTTCCCCCATGACCATACTCTGCATCATGCGTGAATGCCCCCTTAAAATCTTAAGGTTCTGCCGGCCCATTCGGGTAAAATAATCACGCGCTTTGGCCTCTCCCCATAATTTCCACAAGTTGATCAGCCAGATTTCATCTGAATTTTCCAGCGCCATTTTCCCCTTCCATTTGGCGTCCAGGAGATCTTCCCATTTCCGGGGAGGTTCTTTGATTTCGTTCGGGTTGTAAACAAACGTCAGAATATTGTAATATATGGGGGTCCAGATGCCGTCGGGATCGATATTCTCTTTTGGGTAAATGTCCCTGGCCGGGGTATAATGGGGAATTAAAAGGCCCTCCCGGCGCAGCTGCTCGACAATAATGGTGGGACTGTCAAAGGTGTCGGCGGTGTAATTGCCGCCTTTTTGCTCGGTGATAAACCGGGTTGCGACGTCTTCTCCCCTTCCCGCAAACAGATCCACTTTTATAAAAGGATACTTTTTCTTAAAGGCTTCCACCAGGGGATTGGAATCCCGCGCACTGATGCTGCTGTATGCCGAAAGCATCCCTTCTTTTTTGGCGCCGTCGATCAGAAACTGTTCGCGGTCTTTTCCCTTGTAGTTGGCAACTTCCTCGACAGTGATCGCCGATGCAAAGACGGCGTAACTGACGGTTAACAGGAATACCACCATGAAGGTCAACACACCCGAACAGAGATGAATATCAGTAAACCTTTTGTTGTGTTTCAACTGAGTCATCATAACCTCCTTTTCTTAAGTTTTCTTCAGGGCATTTCTTCCAGCAGACGCCCAAACCCTTTGACCGCTTCATGAACGTTGAGTCTTTTTTGCACCGCCCAGACCCTGGCCGGCACCGGGTGAACAACCGGGACCTGAAGGTCCTGCTCCAGCAGGCGAATTATCGGAAGGACCCGCCATCCTGAACCGAGCAGATAAATTGCCTGGGCTTTTTTATGTTTTAGAAATTTTTCTTTTACGAAAGCGTAAACATCCTGCGAGGAGAGACGGCCGACGTCATCAAACGGTACGGATATCCCTTCCATTGCCTGTACTTCAAAACCCGCTTCCGTAAAATAGCGAGCGTACCGCTGATTGATTTTTCCCGTGAAATAAGTTACCCCCACAAATTTTTTGATGCCCAACGCTTTTAATGCTTCAACATGCGTCATACCCGAGGTGAAGATGGGACGTTTATACTGTTTTTCCAAACTTTTCACAATTTTGGCTTCTCCGCGGTATCCCTGGAACATGAAAGGCGGAGCCCCTTCCGGATGAATAATATCAACTTCCAGTTCAGCCAGTTCGGCAATCTTGACCTTCATGGCTTCCATAACGGACTGAAATTCTTTCTCAGTCCCGGACTTGATTCCCAGAAACAGAGGAACCACTCCGATTCCTTCGGGAAGAAGACGAATAAACTCTTCTAAAGAACCGGGCCGATGCGTCGGCTTGATGACGCCCACCACTCCTCTCCAAGATCGAAAAGCCATCTCTTAAACCTCCTCTTGTTTGAATACCGTCAGGGCATCAGATCGCCGCCATTGACATAAATGGTTTGTCCGGTAATGTAACCGCTCTCCTCCGAAACAAGGAACAGCAGCGCATCGGCGATGTCTTGCGGCACGCCAATCCGGCTCATTGGATTTTTTGCGGCACGCATCCGGATCGCTTCATCCGTCATCACCCGATGCGGCATGGCGGTATCGGTAATTCCGGGCGCCAGGCAATTGACGTTTATCCCATAAGGGGCAAGCTCCAACGCAAGCGACTTGGTAAACACCACAACGCCCGCCTTGGATGCGGAATAATGCGCCGTCCCGGCCCCGCCTTTAAAACCGTGACCAGATGAAATATTTATAATTTTACCGAATTTTCTTTGTTGCATGGAGGCAATGACGGCCTGACATGCTAAAAAGGTCCCCTTTAAATTCACATTAATGACGCGATCCCATTCTTCCTCGGCCATGTCCACGACCGGCGAGTGCGGATAGATCCCGGCACAGTTCACTAAAATATCAATGGGGCCTATTTTTTCTCTGGCCTGCTGAACAGCTTCTACAACCGAAGCTTTTCGGGTAACATCCACCACCAGGCCGACAGCGGTCGCACCGCTTTGTCGAACTTGAGCCGCTGCGGCCGAAGCCGCGCTTTCATCCAAGTCGGCAACGGCAACGGCTACTCCTTTTTGGCCCAGTGAAAGGGCCACCGCCTTACTGATATCGCCGCCGCCCCCCGTAATAAATGCAGTTTTTGCTTTAAGCGTCATCGCTGCCACCTTGAGCTAAAAAAAATTATTCATCTGAGCGTCCACATTCCATGGCTCCGCTTTGATTATTTTACCGGCGCCGCCATCTGCCTCACCAGCGCTACCACTTTCGGCGGCTGGTTCAACGCTTCTTCAAACATCTTCAGGGTCTCTTCACCGGAGGTATAGTCAATGGGAATTTTAATTTTCCGGGCCTGTTCGAGTAATTCCGGATCCTTAAAAGTCTGTTCAATAACCCTTCGAAGCGCCCGCAACCTGCCCGCGGCCATCCCGGGAGGGGCCACAATGGGTCTTCCCAGTTCCACCATGGCATGCATCAGGTTGATAAGATCTTTATTTTCAGGTGTTGTAAATTGCTTTATGAGGGGTACATCCGGAAACTGGGGCAGCCTTTTCATCCCGATCATCAGAAAGACATTTGCTTCGCCGCTTTCAACCAGTGAGCGCAAATTGTCCCAGGCGCCGACCTGTCCGTCCAGTTCGCTGCGGATCATCGCCATGTCCGCTTCGGAGCCGCTATAACCGGTGCTCAGTTTAAAATTCAGACCCAGAATCTCACGCACCATCAGTGAAAAATTATAGGACGAACTCCCCACCCCCGACGCACCCATCCGGATCGGCGTGGGGGTGTTCTTTAATTCCTCAATCGATTTATAGGGAATTCCCTTTCTCAGGACAACCACCTGGGTTTCTCCGGCGACATTGGCCAGCCAGGACATTTTGCGAAGATCGAATTGGATCCCTTTTGCGCCGGCCAGCTGGGAAAACAGCAGCCCCTTATGATTGCCCATGCCGAATGTCAAACCATCCGGCTTGCTGTTGTATATTTCATTGGTTCCGATAATGTGTCCGGCGCCCGGGACGTTTTTAACAATAATGGTGCACTCGGGCAAATACTTCTGCATATAGGTAACGGCCGTCCGGGCATAGATATCGTATCCGCCTCCGGGTTTTGTGCTCACAATGATCCGGACAATTTTACCCTTAAAGAAATTAAGCTCCGGATCCAAATCTTTGCTTTGGGCCGATGCGAAGGGCCATAACGTGCACCCCAGCGTCACAAAAAGCATCCAGACAATCGACAGCGTTATGCGTTTCCTCAGCAACATCATCATATTCTCCTCTTTTTAAACGGGTAATAATTATATGTCGTGAAGCAGACTTTTTTTCTTTTAATATCCTTTTTCTTTCCACCAGTTGGCGATATCCAAGCAGCGGGCAAACCATAACCCTTTGTAATCCTTTATGTAGTCTAAAAAGTCGGTTAACGCCTTGGAACGCGACGGCCTGCCGGTCAGATAGGGATGAAGGCAGATGATCAGCATTTTGGGGCTCTTCCTGGATTCCTCATACAATACATCAAACTCATCCTGCCAAATACCCATGATGTTTCGCGGCACGCCGTAAGGATACGTCAGCGGGCTGTAGAGCGGGGCATCGTCGGTTGTAAACGTGTACGGGATTTCTATCAGTTCCTTATTTCCAACCTTTAAGACATACGGAAGGTCTTCATTTAAAGCATCGCTGTTATAAATGAATCCATTGTCAGAGAGAAGCTCCAAGGTGTTTTCGCTGATTAGCACCTTAGGGGATCGCCACCCCCAGGGTCTTTCACCGCTTATCTTTTCTAACGACTCCATCGTTTTCAGGATGACCGTTTTTTCTTCTTCCCGCTTTAATAAATGCAGTTCCTCATGGGCATACGCATGCCCGGCCACGTCATGGCCCCTGAGCCTCATTTCCTTAACCGACTCCGGATACCTTTCGGCCGTGACGCCGCTGACAAAAAAAGTAGATTTAATTCCATATCTGTCTAAAATGTCCAGAATTCTCCAGATTGCATGCCGGCCGCCGTATTGTCTCTCCGAATAGACGGCGTTATTCACCTTGCCGCTGGGAAGGTTGGGCGATCCGACTTCTGCCTGATAATCGAAACTGATCAAAACCGCCATTCGGGCCTTATTGGGCCATTCGATCTTTCCTCCGGTCAATCTTTCCTCGTACATGTTGATGCCTCCTCATTGCGTTAATTGAAAGTAAATCCATATCCGGTTTGTACTCGTTTCACATCGCTTTCCGATCAAAAGTTGACACTTGCCTACATTTCTTGTGCACTCAGACTGGGAGTTAACTTTTAACTGTCTTTGCCTTCATGATCACGGCCGGCCGCAGCTCCGCCTGATAAACAAAACCGGCTGCGCTCTGATTGCAGCCGTACGTTTTCTTGAGTTCCTCCATCGGCCCGGCATCCAGTGCTCGCATCAAACAGGCCTCCACGCAAATAGGCTTTTTCCCCTGCTGCCAGCGCTCGGCACACAGCTCACACTTTTGCATCCTGGCATCCGGCTCAGCACCGAACTGCGGCGCCCCGTAAGGACAAACCTCTTTACATATGCCGCATTCCGATAGCCCCAGGCAAAGATCCTGGTTTACCGTCACGATTCCATTTTCATCCGATTTGCTGATAGCCCCGGTCGGGCAATGGGCCCTGCAGAGAGGATCTTCACAGTGGTAACACGGGCGAACCAGATAGGCCACAAACACATCGGGAAACTTACCCTGTTCAATGCAGCGCACGTTCATCCAGTTTGCCGGACCGGCAGGAATGTCATGCCAGTCTTTACATGCGACCACGCAGGTAAAACAACCGACGCATCGGGTTTGATCAAAATATAAGCCCAGTTGCATAGATCACCTCTCACTTGCTTTTTCAATTTCAACCAGAACGGTGTTATAGGGAAAGGCGCCCCCCGGCGAAGGTTCGTCCCGGGTCAGGATGTTGGCACACCCCCCCCGATCGACCCCCTTCTCATCGGCAGCATACCAGGCCCCGGCCGGCAAAACAGCGACTCCCGGCATGATCCGTTCGGTAACGCTGGCGGGGATAACCATCGCCCCCCGATCATTAAATACCCGAACCGGATCACCCTCCCGTATGCCCCTGTCGCCGGCATCCCGGGTGCTGATGAGCAGCGCCTGGGGGATCAGTTCCCGGAGCCAGGGAAGGGTGTCAAACTGCGCATTGGCCCTGCGTTTGGCATGTTTGGTCACCAGCTGAAGCGGATATTTTGCGGCCAGCGGATCATGAATACTTTCCCAGGTTTCGATATATTGGGGAATCGGCGGCAGCAGGGGGTTTTGCATGTCGGCCAGCTGCTGAGAATAAATTTCAATCTTCCCGGATGGGGTGGGGAAAGGATTATTCTTGGGGTCGTCAATCTGTTTTTTAAATGCCACATACGGCTCGCTGCCCTTGAGCCAATATACCCCGCTGCGCTTAAACGCTTCATAATCCGGAACCCCTAGTCGCTCGGCCACCTCTTTCAGTCGGTCTTCATCGCTGTGGTCGTCATAATTCGTGATCCCCATGTGAGCGGCCAGTTCCCGGGCGATTTCATTCTGCGATTTACATTCGCCCAGGGGGTCGATGATTTTGCGCTGAAATCCACAGTAGCCCAAACTGACGCCAAGAGCGATATCGTCCCGCTCCACAAAAGAGGCGGTCGGTAAAATAATATCGGCATATCTGGCCGTAGCGGTCAGGTATTGTTCTTCAACGACGACGAAATCGATCGATTTTAGCGCCTTTATAATTTTATTGGTATCGGGCATGGAATTCAGATAGTTTGAACTGATGATAAACAGCAGCTTGTAGTCGGCGGGGAATCCGCCCTCTCTGCCTTTAAGAATGGCATCGGCGACCCTGGCGAAGTGGATGTGGGGGTACTTTTCACCGCCGGGTACCTGGATACCGGTCATGCTTTTTTCAACAGGGTTTCGCACTTTGAATTGCGTCGATCGCAACCCTTTACTGAAGAATGGGTACCCGCCGCGGGTGGACTCCCACGCGCGTGCGGCCGCATCCCCCCCGCTGATTCCGACGTTTCCGGTCATCGCTGCCAACGTAATAGCCGCCCGGTGATACTGTTCACCGAAGGCCGTACGCCCCGGAGCAATTCCGGCCATAAATGCGGCCGGTTTGGCGGCGGCAAATTGCCGGGCCAGTTTTTCAATCACAGCGGCGGATACGCCTGTAATCGCTTCGGCCCACCGGGGAGTTTTGGCAACGCCGTCATCCTGCCCCAGGACATGTTTTTTGAATAAGTCAAAGCCCACAGTATAGGCGTCAAGAAACTTCTGGTCATGAAGACCCTGGCTGACCATTACATGCGCCATTGCCAGGAGCATGGCGCAATCGGTACCCGGTCTGATGGCGATCCATTCATCTGCAAAAACCGCCGCAGAATCGCTGAAGAAAGGATCAACCGCAATGATGCGCGTGCCGCTCTCTTTCGCCCTGGCCAGAAACCAGGAGGTATTGGTGCCGGTCATGGAACTGGCCGGATCCCAGCCCCACATGATGATCAGGCGGGAATTCAGGAGATCGTCGCGCGTGTTTGAGCAGAAAATCGTGCCGTAATTGATATAGGACGCAAACATGCCGGCCTGAAACGAAGCGGTCCCATAGCGGGCGGAAAAACCGCCGGCCATGGCCAGCAGCCGATCTATGGTCGAAGCGTTGTTCAGGCAGGCCTGGTCGCCCGGCGCATGCACGCATAAAATAGCTTCCGGGCCGAAGGTGTTTTTGACATGCTTTAATTTGGCAGCCACTTTTTCCAGAGCGCTCTCCCAGGTAATACGTTTAAACTTGCCTTCTCCCCGCTCGCCCGTACGTTCCAGCGGATATAAAACCCGATCGGGTGAATAAACCCTCTGCCGCAGGGCGCGGCCGCGCATACAGGCACGCAGCTGGGGTTCGTCGTTCTGGTCCGTTTCAACTCTCGTTATCTGTCCCTCATGAACGTGCACCCGGAGCAGACAGTTACCGCCGCAGTGCGGTGAACACATGGTGGGTATTAGCCGATCAGCGACCATTTCATCACGACTCATCACTTATCTCCTTGAGACTCTGTTCATCGAGTTCATGCGTCCGCCATCGACGGGCAAAATAATATTGGTGATATAGCCGGCTTTGTCAGAAGCCAGGAATGCGGCCGCTTCCGCCACATCTTCCGGCTGACCGATACGCCCCAGAGGAATCGCATCATTTTCAGACTTTCGGCTGCCCATATCCCGCCTGCCGATCGGCGTGCCGACAATGCCGGATATGATGCTGCTCACCCGGATCTTATGGGGAGCCAAGTCCAGGGCGGCCTGCCGGGTCAAGGCGTTAATGGCGCCCTTGGATACGGAGTATGCGGCTGAACCGGGGCTTCCTCTTTCACCGGAAGCCGCAGAAATGTTTATGATGGCGCCGCCTTTTTTTGCTTTCATCAGGTTGGCGGCATGCTGTATGCAAAGAAAGTAGGATGTGAGGTTAACGGCCAAAAGCCGATTCCACTCTTCAAGAGAAGTTTGTAATATATCATTTTTGGAGGTGTGGGCCACGCAGTTTACCAGAATATCGAGCGTTTTATAAATCTGTTGAATATGGTCGAATAATGCCGCTACCTGATCCGCCCGGGATACGTCGGCGGCAAAATAACCGCCGTTGATGCCGGCGGCAACCTGCTTGGCCTCTTGCGGGTTGCGGGAATTAACGATCACCGTGGCGCCTTCCCGGGCAAATACCTGGGCGATCCCCAATCCAATATTACTGGTCGATCCGGTGACCAGTGCAATCTTGCCTTTAAGAAGCATAATCGTCCCTTTAAATCTTTCTTCAGGTTAATTCTTCGCAGCCTGCCGCGTTTCAGATGCTAGTTCGTTCCGTAGGCGCGTTTGATGATGGTTACAATCTCAGGCGATACCTCCATGGCACCTTTTATGGAATTCATGGTGTCTTCAGCATTCACGAATTCAATCGGCCGGCCGGCTCTTTCGGCAATTTTTATATATTCCGCATCATTCAGGGCCCGGCTGAATGCGTCTTTAATTATTTCAAAGCGATCTTTGGGAATGCCCGGCGGACCTGCGAACGGACGACCCAGATTACATACCGCGCGCATCAGATTGATTGTAGCGGTATATTTCTTATCCTTGACAATATCCTGCAACAGAGGCATCGGATATCCGGGAGGTGATTTTTCAGCTACGATAAGCAACGGGAGGGCATAGCCGTCTTTAACCAGGGGATAGACCGTATCCCACCCGTGAAACATGGCCTGCGTCTCACCGCGTATGAGGGCCATATTATCTTCTCCACCCTGATATCCCGTTGAAATTTTAATGTTGTCCAACCCGGTCATCTGCATTAAGAGCAACGTGAAAACATAATTCAAACTGCCGACGCCGCCGGCGGATTGAACGATCTTATCGGCTTTTTTCAAATCGTCCAGTTTTTTGAAAGGGGTCTTGGTTGATACGATATAGGTCTGTGGATTTGTACCGGCCGAACCTAACCAGCACATTTTGGTGAGATCAAATTTGATTCCTTTGAGTCCAACCAACTGAGAAAGGGGCAAGGCGGCACTAAACGTGCCGAAGGTCAATCCGTCCGGTTTTGAATTGTACAGCGCATTGAGCCCGACAACATGTCCGGCGCCGGGAATGTTCTTGACGATAATGATGCTTCCCGGCAGATATTTTTGCATGGCCTGAGATACCAGCCGTCCGTAAAAATCATATCCGCCGCCGGGTTTTGTGGTCACAATTATTTTAATGACCTTGCCTTCATAAAAAGGTTTGGCATAACCGATCGAAAAGATGAATGGAACCATTAAAGAGAAAAGAACGCACCCAAAAAATCTTTTTGTCATGATACCCCCCTTCTTTTTTAAAATTTAAGGAAGAAGCATAGCGCTTACGCTATTTTGATTTCGAGGGCAGTTTTAACGCGATTCCCTTTTTGGCCAATTCCTTGGCATACATCTGTCTGACATCAAGATCTTCATCCTCATACTCGATCTGGTTGCCGCCCAGACGCGTGCTGAACCACCAGTTTTCACCTTCTGAGAAGTGCAAGCCGGTGGGATACTTCTGGCTGCCCCATCGCAACGCCAAATATTTGGCCGGCTCCGTTCCGGTATTGAAGTGCTGATGAAACTGCATCCGCCCGGGAACAATCAGGCTGCCCCGCTGCCAGTCGAATTTCATTTTCGGCTGTCCCTCATGCCACAGCAGCGTATAACCTTCGCCTTCAAGAATCACGATATATGCGCCGGGAGCGTGGCGGTGTGCCTTTTTGTAAGTTCCCACGCCAAACTGGGAGATATGAGAAATCATGGTATTGTGGCACAATTCGAAGCGGATGCTGCTTCCGCCCCTCTCGCGCCATTTTTTTAATTCAACCGTGTCAACATTGGGAACAAAATTGGTATCCCAAATTTTTTCAACGCCTTCCGCAAAGAGTTTGCCCTTTTTACTGAAATAGTTTTTCTGGCCGTTGAACCGGTCGCGGAATACAAAGGGATTATTAAATATAAACTCCTTGTTATGGAAAAGGTCGATAACCGGAGGGGCATAGGTAACAGCCAGGTAACGGACCGGTTTATCACTCAGGTTGAAATGCTGATGCCGGGTATTCAATGGAACCGCGAACAGACTTCCTTCCTGCCAGTTACAGGCTACCTTGGGTCCGTCATCGTTCCATACTTCTGTTTTACCCTTGCCGCCGCTTAAAATCAAGATCATTTCTTCAAAGAGATGCTTCTGGGGCTTTAAAGCGCGCTTGGGAGGGATTTCACATACATACGCCGCATCACAATCTTCCGCGCCTTTTAAACTGATGTGGACGCCCAACCCCCCTTTGCGTTTCCAGGGTTTCAGCGGCACGCTGCGGACATCCTTGACCATATAATCCCTGATGACATCGATGCCTTCGGTGGCCAGCCATCGGTCGTAAATCGAAGTAATCGGTTTTCCGTCTTTTCCCAGCTTTTCACCTTTTTTCATGCATGACCTCCTTGTTCAGATTTTTTACGGGATTAACATCACTTTTAAGGGTTTTAAGTTTTTTTTGCCCATGGCGGTTTCAAAAGCATCCGTGCAATCGGCCAGCGGGAACTCGGCCGACACCATTTTATCTAAGGGGTATCGGCCTGATTCGGCAATGGAAACTGCGCCCGATGTGGCCGTATAGCCTTTACTGCGGGCGCCCTGCAGCCTGATTTCTTTCTGCATGATTCGATCCAAAATGATGGGCACCCGGGTGTTGTTTCCGATTAAACCGGCCTCTACGATGGTACCCTGTTTGCGAACCGCCTCCAGGGCCAGGGCGATCGATGCAGGGTTTCCGGTTACATCCAGAACCAAATCCGCGCCTCTATCATGGGTGCGTGCATGGATGACTGCCGGCAGATCTTCTTTTTCAATATTAATCACCTGGTCGGCGCCGAATTCGTAAGCCAGGTCGAACCGGTCGCTATCACTGCCAAGACCGCTGATAAAAATTTTGCTTGCCCCGGCCTCGCGCGCCGCAACGATGGCGCTGAGCCCCTGAACGCCCATCCCCTGGATCAGGATGCTGTCGCCGACTTTCAGTTGACCCAGCAGACAAACCCACTGAACGCTGTTGGCGAGAACTCCGGTAATCAGGGCGGCCGTTTTAAGAGAAACGGTGTCGTCAATCGGAAATACGACCGAGCCCGGCGCAATATACATATACTGGCTGTAACCGCCCCACAGATGCGGCGGAACGTCACAGGAGGTTTTCAGCCCATACCCCAGTGGATTTTTGCAAAATCGATAACTGCCGGTCAGACAGGCTTCACAAGCTCCGCAGGATGTACTGGCTTCGAGAACAACTCTTGCATCCTCGCGAACCCCCCATCTTTCGGCGGCTCGTTTCCCAATCCGGGCAATTCTTCCGACGATTTCGTGGCCCATAATTAAAGGAAGGGGATAGGTGCTGATTTTTCCCTGATAGACCTTGATATCGGTGGAACAGATTCCGACCATCTCCACCTTGAGCAACCCCTCATCCGGGCCGATGTCCGGCAAAGGGAATTCTTTCAAAGTTATTTTTCCGGGTTTCTCTAATACCGCTGCCATGCTTTTTGGTTTCATTGTCACCCCTTCCCTGCATCGATGCATCTTAACAACCGGCTAATAATCGACCATACCCCTTAATCGGTTCTTTAATTCGCAAACGGTCCAAGGCCGTCCAGATCATCGCCGTGCTGCTGGTAACCACCGGCACTCCCAGATCATTCTCCAGTTTTTCGATGTTCGGAATCGTCGGCCAGCGGGCACACGGAATATAAATCCCTTCGGCTTCCGGCGCTTCTAAAAAAACTTTTTTAGCCAGCCGGTAAACTTCATAGGTCGGAACCTTGGCAATATCCGCAGCGACACGGATGCCGAGTCCCTGAATATTCAACACCTCGAACCCGGACTGCTCAAGAAAACCCTTCAGTTTTATATTTCTTTCATCTTCATGCGGAGTTGCAATTGCAAGTTTAGTAACGGAAAGTCGCTTGAGTGACGTAACGGCGGCAGTTGCACTGGTGGTGGCCGGTACATTCGTCAATTCTTCAATCCGTTGAATGGCCGCCAGGTCGCTCCCCTTTCCTTTGCGCGTAAAAATCGGAGTTCCTCCGGCGATGATGAAGTCAACCCCCACATTGGCTAAATCTTTAGCGGATTCTTCGATGCGCTGGTGTCCCTTTTCTAGATCTTCATCAACCAATTTAAAAATGGTAAATCCGGACATGACCAGCACAATGCCTTCCGGTACGATTTTATAAAATTCGTAAATAAACGAATCGCTCCGGGAGGGACTGATCTTTCCGATTCTAGCCCGCCATCCATACATAAATTCACTCCTTGTCGTTTGTGGGTTTAAAAGGTATGCAAAATATCCGCGGGCCTAAGGCGTCTTTATAAAGATTACCTGACCGGTCATATACTTGCTCGCATCGGTCGCCAGGAAAATGACGGTCCCGACGATATCCTCCGGCATGCCGATGCCATTGGGGAAACGCGCTACTTTCAATTTTTTTTCAATTTCTTCTGCAGTTTTTGAATCTCGCCACATATCCGTATTGGTAGCCCCCGGGGCAATGGCATTCACATTGATTTCATAAGGCCCCAGCTCCAAAGCCAGGGATTTAGTAAAGGCGATAATACCCCCTTTGGATGCTGCATAATGGGCGCCCTGAGCCTGGCCGGCAACGCCCCGGCCGGATACCATGCAGATGATTTTACCGGCCTTTCTTTTCATCATCGAGGGGATCACGGCCTGGCTGCATAAAAACACGCCTTTCAGATTCGTATCCAGCGTTCGGTCCCACAGCTCCTCGCTCATGGCAACTACCGAAGATTTTGGCAGAATTCCGGCATTATTCACTAAAATATCGATTTGTCCGAAAGTATCCAAGCCGGCCGCAACCATGCTGTCCACCTCTTTTTTAACGGATACATCCGCCTTGATCATCAGTACTTTTCTTCCGATGGCGGTTATCGCTCCAGTCACCTGTTCGGCAGCCGTTTGGCTTTTGTTATAATTTACGATGATATCCGCGCCGGCCTCGGCCAGACCCAACGCAAATGCCCGTCCAAATCCTCGACTGGCGCCCGTTATCAGGGCAACCCGGCCCGACAACTCGGGCGTGTTATTCTGTTGCATGTATGCTTCTCCTTTAAATCGCAGCAAGGCGTGAACCGAATTTCAGGATATTTCGACATGCCTGCCATCCATCCCTCTTCTCAATCCAAAATGCTGCCCCATTTATCCTTTACCGCCCGCATCAATTCATCCGGCGCTTTTATCACTTCGGGGAATTGATCCTTCCAATCATACGGGATGCAGGCGTCAATAATCGCTCGTGAGCTGAAGCCTTTTTTGCCTTTGGGAATAATCGGATCCAGCGGTCCGCTCCAGAAACGGTGAAGGATGTCAATGGAATTGGCCGGATCCGTCCGTGTACACACCGCCCACATCACATCGCTGATATCGGTGATGTCAATATCGTCATCCACGACAATCGTATATCGGCCCATGTAGGCGCCGCCGCGACAGGATGCCGCCACCGTTGCCGCCTGCCTGGCATGCCCGGAATATCGCTGCTTGATGGCGACTACGTTTAAAAAGCGGCAACCCCCAAGCTCGTGGCACCATACGCCTTTGACGTCCGGCACGCCGGCATTGCGAATCTCTTCCTCGAGCAGGACCGAGCGCATATGGGAACGAAAAAACGTATTTTCCACCGGTGGTTTGCCCGGGGGACATCCTAAAATTATCGGATCGTTGCGATGATAAAGCCTTTCGACCGTCACGAGGGGTTCGTCTCTGCTGGAGCTGGCATAATAACCGGTCCATTCTCCAAAGGGACCTTCTTTTGCCTTGTGCCCGGGATGGACCCATCCTTCAATGGCAATTTCAGCGTTGGCCGGTATCGGAAGCCCGGTAATTTCACTGATGATAACCGGTTCCGGTTTATGACGAATACCACCGACATAGTCCAATTCCGAAACACCGTAAGGAATTTCAATTGAACTGATTAAAAACAAAAGGGGGTCTTGCCCAAACGTAATGACGACCGGACAGGGTTTATCGGCATTAAGATATTTTGCCAACTGAATCGCGCCATGCTTACCCGGTGAAATATAGAGACATACGTGTTTTTTATCATGCAGCATGATGCGATAGGTTCCGGAATTGATCCAATTTTCATCAGGATCCCGTGTTATTACGGTGCATGCCGTCCCGATATAGCGCCCGCCGTCAAGCGAATGCCAGCAGGGAGAAGGAAATTTTGTCAAATCAATATCATCCCCTGAAAACACATTTTCAGTTACCGGTCCATCCGTGACCGCCTGGGGTGGAACCGATTGAATGTCGTTGTATAGTTTCTGCCACCCCCAGGCAAGGTCTCTGCCGGCGAGATTCGTCGGCAGCCCCAGCGTCAGCGCCAGGCGTTTTGAGGACGCGACGCTGTTGATTAAAATCCGATACCCCTTGGGGTAGTCCACAATTTCGTCAAACAAAACGGCCGGGCTGTTCCGCTTACGGTTAACCATATCCGCAACCGCGCCTATTTCCTGGTCCCAGTGGGCCCCCCGGACTTCACGGATTTCGCCCATCGCGCCGGCTTCTTGCATCCATTCCCTAAGATCATTAAACATCTTTAACCTCCTTGTAATCCGGTGCGGGTTCGACCTGCTCCCGCCAGTTAAACCCCAATGCCTTGATTATCCGGTTGCTGGCGATGACAAACCGCACCGGCGTGTCGGCATCGGCATTGACATGCTGATGCGTCGTGTAAGGTGGAATATCGGCATATTTGCCGGAAACCTCACGAATAAAAATACGCTTTTTCTGCCACATGTCCCACTTTACTTCTTTTGCGCCGTCTTCTTCAGCCATCGCGTGCCCACCTCTGAAATGTTGCCGTACAGTTTATACAATTCCGCCGAACAGGACGCCTTCAAACAACGTATAATCCATGATGAGCTGGAACAACCCGTAGATGAAGACCCAGATCAACGCCGTGACCGATAGCGATACCGGCCAGTTCTGTTTGCCAAAAAATTTGACATAAACCAATACGCAGACCGGCACGGCAATGTTAAAGCCTACCAGAAACAATAAGACCGCAAACAGCAGCACCCAGAAGATAGCGATAAACAAACCTTTTTTTTCATCCCATCTTCCCACGGATTTTTCACGTTCGACAATCGTGTCCCTGGCAAACAAATCGACTTCAAACAACTGCCTGAATTGCGGAAAGAACTCTCCCAGAAAAACAATTAAACTTAAAATCAGGCTGACGCAGCCTACCAGCACGGGCACCATCCGGGTTTTCGGGTTATAGGAAAAACTCACGATGAGCGCCGCTCCCACCAGGCAGGTCAGCAAAGCGGTAAAAATGATCCCTTCTTTCTTTTTCATACCGTTTCCTTATGTTTGCCTTTTCTTTTCACAAAGGGCATGATGAGGACAGCCAGGAGTAAAAGTAATAAAATCACCGTCAGCGGGCGTTTAAAGAAAATAAAATAATCTCCTCGCGAAACCATCAAGGATTGAAAAAAAGACACTTCCGCCAGTTTCCCCAATACGAAGCCGATGACCAGGGTGATGACCGGAAACCCGTTGCGCCGCATAAAATAGCTGAAAAACCCGAACATCACCGCCATCAGCATATCAATGATGTTACCCCGGTTGGCATAAGCGCCCGTGAGAGAAATAGCGGCAATAACCGGTATGATGATCGACACTTCGATAAAAGAGACCCGGACCAGAATCTTTGCCGCCAGCAAACCGAAAGTTGACGCCAGTACATTGGAAAAGACCAGCCCCCAGATAATGGCCCAGACAATATCCAGATTCTCTTTGATCAGCAGCGGACCGGGGACCAGCCCGTGAAGGATGAAGGCGCCCAGCAATACCGCCATCTCCACACTGCCCGGTATGCCGAAACCGACCGTGGGCAACAGCGATCCGCCTTCTTTGGCGTTGTTGGCCGATTCGGCCGCCACCACCCCTTCAGCGATTCCGGTCCCGAACTTTTCAGGGTGTTTGGACGTTTGCATGGCCACGGTGTAGGCGATAAAATTCGCCGTGGCCCCGCCGATACCCGGAATCATGCCGATCAGGGTGCCGATGGCCGAGCTTCTGATAAAACACGCTTTGTGCCGGAATACATCCTTAACGCCTTCCCAGACTCCGCTGATTTTGGTCTCAACCTTTTGCGTGGCAATTTTGGTCTTGCCCGTTACCGTCAGATTGATCACTTCGGACAAGGCAAACATGCCGATGACAAAGGGTATCAGCTCGATGCCGTCCCAAAAATACTGGATGTCGCGGCTGAATCGAATGGATCCGGTGATCGGGCTCCTCCCCACGCTGGCCAGCAGCATGCCCAGCCCGCCCCCCAGCAGGCCCTTGATCATGTTGCCGCGGGACGCGACTACAATGGAACCGAGGCCGAACAAAATGAACATCAGGAACTCCGGCGGTCCAAACAGCATAATCGTCTGGCGGACGACCGGAATCAAAGCGATCAATATGACAAGGCCAAACATGGCCCCCAAACCGGAGGCGGTTGCCGAAATCCCCAGCGCTCTTCCGGCTTCTCCTCTTTGGGTCATGGGATAGCCGTCAAAACAGGTGGCAACATTTACCGCCGTTCCGGGGGTGTTGATTAAAATTGCGCTGATGGAACCTCCAAAGGGGTTCGCGCCCATGACGCCGGCATACAGGAACATGCCGGACAACGGCTCCATTCCGAACGTCAGCGGCAAAAGCAAACTCAGTCCGACAACACTGGATAGACCCGGGAGACAACCGAACAGGAGCCCGATAACCGTCCCCAGGGAAATAAAAATCAGATTCTGAAACTCAAACGCCTTGAAAAAGGAGATGAGCATTGCCTCAAACAGTCCCATGGATGCCCCCTGAAAAAAGGCATCAGGGAAGCCTGCGTTTGCCTCCCTGACGCCTTTGATTTATTTCAACAGATCTTTATATTTACCGTACACTTTTGTCATTTTGTCTATTTCTGCTTTCATTTCAGCATCCATTTTCAGTTCGAGCGGCATGCTTGATTTTTTCGACCATTCCTGAAGCTCTTTGTCTCTAAATGCATCCCGCAACGCCTTTTTCAAAATCTCGGTGCGGTCTTCCGGCATGCCGGGAGGCGCAAACAACATCTTGTAATCCTGAACAACGGTTGCTTCCGGAACGCCCAGTTCCGCAACGCAGGGTACATCCGGGGTCAGTTCATGCCGTTTGGACGTGAACGTAAAAATGACTTTCAGGTCACCGCTTTCGATATACTTCTTGAGCTGCGTCAGATTCAGAACGGACCCATCCACGTCCTCCCGCATGAGTGCCGGAATAATGGAGGACGTTCCACCGTAGCCGGTTACCAGTTCGGAATCGAGCCCGAGTGTTTTGCTGGCAACCAGAGAAAAGGAATACATCGACGCACCCCTTGAGGTTGTCCCCAGCCGGACGCCCTTGATCTTCTTTAGATCATCCAACGTATTTATCTTGGATTTGCCGGAAACAAACAGGGCCTGCTCGCTGACGGCAATCTGCGCCAGAGGGGTCAGCTTGCCGGGGTCAAAGCCTATATCCATCGTCATCTGGGCTACGGCCAAACCGGGATAAGCCGCCAAACCGATGGTATATCCGTCCGGCTTGGACTTAAAGACGGTACTGACGCCGGTAACGCCACCGGCGCCGGTAACATTTTTGGGAACCACATTGACCTTGTTGGGAAGATATTTCGCCATGACCGGCGCAATCCGTCTCGTATAGGTATCATAACCGCCGCCGGCTCGCAGGGGGATAATCCAGAGAATATCTTTTTCCGGAAAATTTTCCGCTCTGAGGTCGGAAACGGCGACTGCCGACATCGCAATAAATAATGATAGGACGCTTGCCAAAACGTAATGAAATTTTTTTCCTTTCATACTTACCCCCTCTTCTTTGGTGTAAATGAATATCCCATGATTTCCGGCCATTTAGATAGTGCCTGCATTCGGCGGCAGAGACCGTTTCCTTTTGATATTAAATTTTCCCGGTATCATGCCTTAAAGAGATCCCGCCACTTCTCATATATTTCTTTCGTGTATTCCTGGGGTGCTCCGGTTGCCCTGGGAAACGTTTCCATTTCCTCATAGGGAATACACGCATCCACCAGG
>Ga0068712_1002591_pt1 | contig 19612 bp, 15 predicted proteins | sample MTBAKSrepl1MetaG_FD_62987 | JGI IMG/M metagenome (GOLD analysis project Ga0068712, IMG submission 62987) | Enrichment culture microbial communities from Arthur Kill intertidal strait, New Jersey, USA, that are MTBE-degrading - MTBE-AKS1... | ecosystem: Environmental > Aquatic > Marine >... | reverse complement strand
TCCTCAGTCGACTCGTCGTCGCCCGGTCCTTGCTTCCCGGTGCGGCTCAACAGGTACACGTCCACGACCATCAGCACGCCGTAGATTAGCGTGAACAGCACCAGCGACAGGGCGACCATACCCGCCGACACGTTCGGCGAGACGGCGTCCTCGGTGCGCTGGAGTCCGAACACGATCCACGGCTGCCGGCCCACTTCCGTCAGCAGCCAGCCGGCGGTGTTGGCGATGTAGGGCAGCAGGAGCGCCGGGATGAGGATCTGCAGGAAGCGCCGGTTCGACGTGAAACGGTCTTTGAGGATGAGGTACAGACCGACCGCGGCCAGCGCCAGCATCAAAAAGCCGCTGCCAACCATCGCGCGGAAGCTCCAGTAACTGAGCGCGACCGGCGGGATGTAGTTCTTGCCCTCGCCGTACGTTTCCTCGTATTCCGCCTGAAGATCGTGAATGCCTTTCACCTCGCCGTCGAGTTGGTTGTACGACAGCAGGCTCAACATGCGAGGTATGCGGATCGAGAAGACCTCTTCGCGCTGTTCCCAGTCACCGATTGTGATCAGGGACAGGGCGGCGGGGTCTTCGCTCTCGAACAACCCCTCGGCGGCGGCCATCTTCATGGGCTGGGTTTCGACCATGTGCTGGGCCTGGCTGTGCCCGACCAGAATCACCAGGACGATCGCGATCAGCCCATAGACGGTGGCGATGCGGAACGAGCGGCTGAAGAAATCCTGGTGCTCGCGCTTGTTGCGCAGCAGGTGCCAGGCGCTGATGCCCAGCACGAAAAACGCCGCGGTGACCATGCCGGACGTGACCACGTGTGGGAACTGCACCCGCACGTTGGGGTTGGTGATCAGCTCGATGAAATCATTCATCTCGGCGCGGTTGTTGCGCAGCACGTAGCCGACCGGCTCCTGCATGAACGAGTTGGCGATGAGAATCCACAGCGCGGAGATGTTCGCGCCCAGCGCGGCCAGCCAGATCGAGGCGAGGTGCAGGCCCTTGGGCAGCTTGTCCCAGCCGAACAGCCAGATCGCCAGGAACGTCGACTCCATGAAGAAGGCCATCAGCGCTTCGATGGCCAGCGGCGCGCCGAAGATGTCGCCCATGAAGCGGGAATACTCGGACCAGTTCATCCCGAACTGGAATTCGAGCACGATGCCGGTGACGACCCCCATGGCGAAATTGATGATGAACAGCTTTCCCCAAAACTTCGTCATCCGCTTGTAGACCGGGTTGTTGGTGCGATAGTAGAAGGTCTGCATGATCGCGACCAGGATCGACAGGCCAAGCGTGAGCGGTACGAAAAAGAAATGATAGATGGTGGTGGCGGCAAACTGTAGTCTTGCGAGATCTAACGCATCCATAAAAAGATTAACCTCCTTGTGAACCGGAAAGTTCCTGAGGCAGCGACAAGCAGCGACAGGCAGCGGCGAAGTTATGATGGTGGGACCGATAATCTAGTTTATCGTGACCACAATTTGTTTTTCATGTGACAAAAGCCACCAACTGGGGACGCCAACCGGCACTAAAGGGGGATTTACATGCGCCGCGTTTCGCGTTTTCATGAAAATAACTCGCCAGTACAATAGGATCGATTGGGGAGGCAGCCATGAAACTTGAGACATTGATCGCAGGGTTGGATCACCCGGACGCGGCTGTCCGGCGGGACGTGGTGCAGGTGCTCGGCATGGTGGAGGAAACGCGCGCCCTGGAAGCCCTGCGCCAGCATTACCAGGCCGAGGCGGATGTGGACGTGCGCGCCGCGATCGCGTGGGCGGGCAAGCGCCTCTTTGCCGCGCAGCAGGCCGGCCACGCGACCATCGACGCGATCTGCCGCCACTTCGGGATCGACCGGGAAATCGAACACGCGCCCGACGCGGCTGAGGCCGAGATGCTTCAGCGCATGCAGAACGCGCTCGACGCCGACCTGCGCAACATGCAAGGCAAGGCCGGGCTGCGCCGGGCGGGCATGGCGGTGGCTGCCGGGCTGGGCGCGAGCCTGGTGGCCGGGCCGATGATCGGGATGAGCGCCGCGGCGAGCTCGATGAACCCGGCGTCGGACGCGGCCTCGTCCGGCCTGGGCGGGCGCACGGAGGGCAGCGTCCAGCGCGTCCCGGCGATGGCGCCGTCCAACGCGGATGTGAGCGTGTGGGTCCGGCGCTTGCGCGAAGGGGCGTCGGCTGGCGCGCGCGAGCAGGCGGCCATCGAGCTGGCCCAGTTGAACAACCCCGCGGCGCTGCCGCACCTGGCGGCGGCGTTCCTGGGTGACGCCTCGCCCAAAGTGCGCGAGGCTGCCGAGCGCCACGGCAAGCATCTCTACTGGAACGCGATCTACTGGGCTATGGAGCAGGACGGCACGATGGCGGCGGAGATCGCCCGGCGGGCCGCGGCGATGGGCAAGCCGCAAACGCCAGCCGCCGCGCCGCCGGACGCCGAAGCGCCGGACTCGAGCGGCAGCCCTGCCGGGCCGGCTCCCGTGCCGGAGCCGCCGCCGGTCGACGTGGGCGAGATTCTGCGCAAGGCCAACCAGGGGCGGGCCGCGCGCCGCCGCAAGAAATCGTGACCGGCGTGTCTCGATTGACTCGGCGCCGGGGAGCGATTACACTCGGCTCGGTTAGGCGAGGCATTGCTGGTGTGGGAGGATAGGTGTGATGCGTTCCGTTGAGTGGACCGGGCAGAACCGGCTGCGCATGATCGACCAGCGGCAGATTCCCTGGGATCTCGTAACCGTGGAGTATGACGATTATCGCGAGGTCGCCCAGGCGATATTCGAGATGGTCGTGCGCGGCGCCCCGGCGATTGGCGTTTCGGCGGCGTTTGGCATGGTGCTGGCCGCGCAGCAGTCGCGGGCGGCGGAGGCTGGCGACCTGTTGGGCGACCTGGAGGCCGCGGCGGAGGCACTGAAACAGGCGCGCCCGACGGCGGTCAACCTCGCGTGGGCGGTCGATCACATGCTGGTCGTGGCGCGCGGCGCGGCTCAGAATGGCGTGGAAGGCGTTCGCGGGGCGCTGCTGGGCGAGGCGCAGCGGCTGGCCGATGAGGACGTCGCGACCAACAAGCGCATGGCGGCGCACGGCGCGGCGCTGATCCGGGACGGCGACACGGTTCTCCACCACTGCAACACGGGGATGCTGGCGACGGTGGATTACGGCACGGCGCTGGGCGTGATCCGCATGGCGCACGAGAGCGGGAAGCGCATTCACGTGCTGCTGGACGAAACGCGGCCCCGGCTGCAAGGCTCGCGCCTGAGCGCGTGGGAATGCGAGCAGCTTGGCATCCCGTACGACATTCTGCCGGACACAGCCGCCGGGCATTACATGCGCCGGGGCGAGATCGACCTGGTGCTGTTCGGGGCGGATCGCGTGGCGGCCAACGGCGACGTGGTCAACAAGATCGGCTCGTACCAGATCGCGGTGCTGGCGCACGAAAACGCCATCCCGTGCTATTCCGTCTTCCCGACCTCGACCGCCGACCTGACCATGCGCAGCGGCGACGACATCCCGATCGAGGAGCGCGACAAGGCCGAGGTGCTGGCCCCTTACGGGTGCGCCATCGTGCCAGAAACGTATCGCGCGCGCAACCCGGCGTTCGACGTGACGCCCGCTAAGTACCTGACCGGGCTGGTGACGGAGCAGGGAATCGTGCGCCCGCCATTCGACGTCAACCTGGCGACGGCGGTCCGCGCCGGGCAGGGGATGGCGTAAGCCACAGGGCCTGCAGAAAACCGAACGGCGAGCGAAACGGGCTCGCCGTTTTTCATGGGCCGGAGGGCGGATCGAGCGGCAGGTCCGCCGCGCCCGGCCCGAGCGTCCACGCGCCATTTTGCCACGACAGCAAGGGCTCGAGCGCGAGCGACTCGCCGGACGGTGCGGCCCGCAGCGCCGCGATCTGGCTGAGCTGGGGCGCGCCGTCGGGCGCTTTGAGCGCCACGACGAACGGGAAATGGCGGGCCAGCGCGGCAACAAGTTCGCGCTGATCCAGGGCGGGGCGCTCTTTGCGGATGAGCATGCTCAGCGCGCTGAGCAGCCGGTCGGGCCGGTGCGTCCCGCGGAAGACCGCGATCAGGCGCGGCGCGTCGTCCCGGCTGAGGATGTCCCACACCGCCGCCGAGTCGTCGCCGCAAATCTCGTCGGCCACCAGCCAGCCCGGCGATTCAGCCGCCGCCGCGCGCAGGGCCGCGCCGAAGTCGCCCCCGGCATGGTGCGCGGCGCCGGGCGGCAGCGGCATCTCGGCGGCGCGCTCGACGATGGCCGCGCGCGATTGGGCCGGCAGCGCGACGGCAAGCGCCCCGGCCAGGGTGGTTTTGCCGGTCCCCGCGTCGCCCACGATCAACAGACCGCGCTCCGCAGCCAGGATCGCCCGCAGCACGTCCGCGGCCAGCGGCGGGATCAACGCGGGCGCGGCGGTCAGGTCGTCCAGCGCGAGCGCGTGCGCGGGGTGCAACCGCAGCGTCAGGCTGTAGCCAGGGCTGACCGGTGGCCCGGCGAGGCTGATCCGGGCGCGGCGGCCCTTCAGCACGGCGCCCACTTCGGCGAACGGGCCGGCGTGGGCCAGGTTCGTCCCCCCGGCGGCGAGAATCCGGTCGAGGATGCTCTCGAAGTGGTAGGCGTCGTCAAAGGGCGGTTGGACCGGCTCGGGTTTGTCGCCCCTGCGCCGCGCGTGGACCGCGTGCGGGGCGGTCGCCGTGATCTCGATCACATCGGGATCGAGCAGGCAGCCATCCAGCGGGCCGAACGAGAACAGGTTGCGGTAGGCGCGGTCGATCAGGTCCGCCTTGACGCGGTGATCGAGCCGGATCGCGTCCTGCCCCAGGACGTAATCGGCCACGTCGCGCACCAGATCGCGCTGCTCCGCCTCGGTGGCGAGGTTGTTCAGGATGTCGGGACGATTGGCGGTTTCCTCGATCAACTCGCGCTCGATCCGCTCGCGCAGCGCTTCGAGCGAATAGCCGGGGCGACCCGACCGCCCTGGAATGATCGGCGACAGGTCTTGCGGCGGCGGTTGGTTCTGGCCGGAGTCGTCGTCCGGGGTGGCGGATAGGCGGTCGAGCAGTGGCATGGCGTCCTCTTTCCTGGTGGGTCAGCGTAGCGCTTTTTGTAGCAGCGCCTGGATCTGGTCCTGGTTTTCGCGCACGAACCACGTGTCCAGCAGCGGCAGGTATTCGAGCTGTAACAGGAACGGCAGTTGGAAGAAGTTGGAATGGACCGTGTGCCGGCAGCGCGGGCTGCCGCAGTTGCACAGCCAGAGCGTATCGCCCCGGCTGTTGATGCAGTAATCGAACGTCAGTTCCTCGGTCATGTAGATCATCTTGAGCGCGATGACGTAGCGCAGCCCGTCGAAGGTCTTGACGAATACATTGGGGCTGCAACTGTGGTTGATGTAGCGCTCGGGCGGCTGCATCAGCACGACGCGCCCGCCCATCAGGAAGTCGCAAAAGCGGCGGTGCTCGCCGTCCTCCGGGCGCAGCGGATCCTCCGGCGTGACCTCACGCGAATCGTCGAGGACGATCACCGGCTCGCCCGGCTTGAGCGTCACGGCGGCGAAAACGCCCTGGCCGTGAATGCGCGACTCGGCTACGTATACCTTGCCCATCAGCGGCTCCGATGATCTCAGGTGGCGGCGGGGACGCGCCGGACAGCCCACAGGTGAAATGCATCCCCTTCCAGGCCCTTGAGCGTGGCCTCGACCGGCAGCATGTCCAGCCCTGAGGATGGCGCAGCCAGCCAGTCCGCGACCTCGGGATCGCCGGTCACGCTGCTGGAGACGATCACGTCTGCGCCGCTGGACAGGGTTTGCAGCCGGGCGGCGATGTTCACCGTCGAGCCGAAGTAGTCCAGCCGGTCGTTGAGCGTGACGGCGATGCACGGGCCGAAGTGCAGCCCCGCTTTGAGCAGCAGGGGGCGCCCTCCGGCGGCGCGGGGATCGGCCAGCGCGCGCTGGGTGTTCAGCGCGGTGCGCAGGGCGGCGGCGGGCGTGCGAAACACGGCCATGACCGAGTCGCCCAGCGTCTTGACGATGGCGCCATCTTCGGCGACGACGGCCTCGCGCAGGATGTCGAAGTGATCCATCACCAACCCGAAGGCGGGCGCGTCCCCGATTTCCCGGTACAGCCCGGTCGAATTGCGGAGATCGGTGAACAGGACGGCGACGCTGCCCACGGCGATCTGCTCGCCGGGGCGGAGGGCTTCGTTGGCGAACAAGTCGCGGAACACCTGGAGCATCGTCACCTCGGCGGCGGTGGCGGCCTGGTCTGTCCAGGCGAGCCGTTCCAGGATGAAGAGCTGTTCGTCCGGCGTGTCGTTCCTCAGGTGCAGCGCGGCCTGCGTCGCCAGCGTTTGCTCGCCGGGCGGCCAACCGTCCGGACCCGCGACCAGCGTGATCTCCGTAGGGCCGTCGGCGCGAGCGTTCAGTGACTGGCCGCCGCGTAGGCCCAGCGTGCGCAGCCGGTAGCGACCCTCTTCCAGCGCGACGGAGACCGTCTTTTCGGCTCCCGCTGCGAGCAACTGCTGGACGGCGACGTGCGGCGTGGACTGCGGCCCGCCGATGCAGTACTCGACCTCGTCCACCATCCGGATGGCCGGGTTGGGGCGGAAGGTCAGCTCGACCGAGCGGTCGAAATTCACGTCGAAGTCGATGTTGCAGGTGTCGCAGTGGACATTCTGCTCGATGCTTCCCAGCGTGGGCGCGCTGTCCTTCGGGTTGCGGCATAGCGGGCAGAGCACGTCCCACCGGAAATCGAGCAGGCCGTGGCGCGTCGCCAGCAGGAACAGCTTGAGCACGTCGCGGCGCGGCGCGCCCCAGCGGTCGGACAGGGCGTAGGGGCGCAAGTGGGCCAGCGCCAGCGAGTCGGCGTGCTCGATTACGTCGATCAGCCGGTCGAGCAGCGCCGGATCGGCCCCCTGGTCCAGCAGGGTCCGGCGCAGGGCGGCCACGCGCTCCCGCGCGCCGCGCACCAACTCGACCCGGTCGGTGGCGAGATAGTCCGGCTGGCGCTCGGCCAGCAGCCGGTCGTAACGGCGAAACCGGTCCTCGAAGCGGCGCGCGAAGGCGATCCCGACTTGGATGGGGATGATCAGCCAGCCGAACAGCGTTCGCGGGCGAGCCCAGGTGTTATACGTGAGCTCGGTGCCGCCGTCCGGGCGCGGCTTAAGCTCGACCAGGGCGCGCAACTCGGCCAGCGGCCCGGACGAAAATCGCCGGGTGAAACCGTAGCGGTGGGGATACACCCATTCGTAGGGTTCCTGAACGTAGTCCAACACAATGCCGGTCCGCAGGCGCTGCTGCAGGTGCAGCCGGGCGTTGGCCGCGCCGGTCTGGACGGCCAGCGGGCGGCCCCCGACGTCGTGCGTGAAGCGGTTCGTGTCCGCGACCAGCGGCCACAACTGCTCGGGGCTGGACTGAAAATGCCAGATCCAGCGGTAATATCTCTCGCGATAGCGCATCGTTGCCCCTACCTGTGACTGCTGCAAAGCTAGCGTAACTGGGCGCAAAATGCAACCGGCACCCGGTGCCGGGCGGCGATCCGGGGTTCAAACGTCCCGATTTGGTGGTATACTTCCCGCCGGGTTTGGCTTTTTGTGAACGGGACAGGACATGAGAATCGTCATCACCGGCTCGATCGCATATGACTACCTGATGCGCTTTCCGGGCCGCTTTCGAGATCATCTGATTGCCGACAAGCTCGACCGGATCAGCGTGAGCTTCCTGGTAGAGAGCCTGCACCGCCAGCGGGGCGGGGTGGGGGCGAATATCGCGTACAGTCTGGCGCTGCTGGGCGAGCGGCCTATCCTGATGGGCACCGTCGGGCACGACTTCGGCGACTACCGGACCTGGCTGGAAGAGGCGGGCGTCGATCTGTCGGCGGTGCGCGAGATTCCGCACGAGTTCACCGCGTCGTTCTTCGCCAACACCGACGCCGAGAACAACCAGATCGGCTCGTTCTACACCGGCGCGATGGCCTACTCGAAAGATTACCGGCTGGCCGACGTGCTGGACGAGAATCCCGATCTGGTGGTCGTGTCGCCCAGCGACCCGACCGCCATGAGTCAACTGGCCGACGAGTGCTGCGAGCAGGACATCCCCTTCATGTACGATCCCAGCCAGCAGGTGATCTGGCTGGCGGGGGACGTGCTGGTCCACGGGATCGATCGCTGCCGGATGCTGATCGTCAACGAGTACGAATGGGAGATGATCGCCAACAAGACCGGCCTGACCCTCGACGCGCTCGTCGCGCAGGGCAAGACGCTGATCGTGACTCACGGCGGCGAAGGCTCGCACATCTACGCGGGCGGCGAGCACTATCACGTCCCGGTGTTCCCGGTGACGAAGATCGTCGATCCGACGGGCGTGGGCGATGCCTACCGGGCGGGGCTGCTCAAGGGGATCGCGTGCGGGTTCGACTGGACGCTGTGCGCGCAGATCGGCGCGCTGGCCGCCGCCTACGTTCTGGAGCATGTCGGGACGCAGGATCACCACTACACGGTGGCCGAGTTCGTGAGCCGGTTCCGCACCGTCTTCGACGACCGGGGTGCGCTGGACGCATGGCTGAAATAACCCGCTGGCGTACCGTCCGGCTGGACGAGCGCGGTGTCATTCGCGACTTCCTGAACCGGGATCGCGGCCTGACGGCGTATGCCCTGGGCGACCTGGATGACGCCTTCTGGCCGCAGAGCGCGTTCTTTGGCGCACTGGATGGCGACCTGCTGGCGGCGCTCGTCTTGCTGTACCAGGGGCTGGAGCCGCCCGTGCTAACCGCCTTTGGCGATCCGGACGGCGTGCGGGCGGTGTTCGAGGCGCAGGCGCTGCCGGGTGAGATCTATTACCTCTTCCTGCCGGAGATGGAGGCGGTGCTCCGGGCGTGGTACGACCTGCCGAACGGCAAGCGCGAATGGCGTATGGTCCTGGACCCGGTGGCCTTCGCGGCTGCGCCCGGCGAGCGGGTGACGCGGCTTGGCCCTGGCGACGCGGCGGCGCTGAAAGACCTGTACCAGCACGCCGCAGAGCCGGGCGAGGAGGTCGTCGCCTTCAGCCCGTGGCAGATCGCGCATGGGGTGTTTTACGGCGTGTGGCGGGGCGGCGAGCTGGTGGCGACCGCCGGGACGCACGTCTGGTCTCCGGCGGAGGGCGTGGCGGCGATCGGCAACGTGTTCACCCACCCGGACCGGCGCGGCCACGGATACGCCACCGGCTGCACAACGGCGGTCGTGGCGGAGGCGCTGCGGGCGGGCCTGGAGACGATCGTGCTGAACGTGCGCCACGATAACGCCCCTGCGATTCACGTCTACGAAAAGCTGGGGTTCCGGCTGTACCGCACTTTTCTGGAAGGTCCTGGGCTGCGCCGGGGCTAGATGGCGATCCGTCTGGCGGGTGCAGGCTGTGATACAATGGTCCGTTGTCCGCGCTGCGGACAGGTGAGTAGATAAATGAGGAGACTTGCATGGCAGTTGAGCATGATGTTCGCGATCTGAAACTGGCGCCCGGCGGGCGTTACCGGATTGAGTGGGCCGAGCGGGATATGCCGGTGCTGCGGCAGATCCGCGAGCGCTTCGAAAAAGAGCGCCCGCTGGAGGGCGTGCGGTTGTCCGCGTGCCTGCACATCACGACCGAGACGGCGAATCTCGCGCGCACCCTGCAGGCGGGCGGCGCCGACGTGGTGCTGACGGCGTCCAACCCGCTCAGCACGCAGGATGACGTGGCGGCCTCGCTGGTGTCGCACTTCGAGATCCCGGTATACGCCATCAAGGGCGAGGACAACGCGACCTATTACGACCACCTGAAGCGCGCGCTCGATCACAAGCCGCACATCACCATGGACGACGGCGCCGACCTGGTGAGCGAGCTGCACAAGAACCGCACCGAGCTGCTGGACGAGGTGATCGGCGGGACCGAAGAGACGACGACCGGCGTGATTCGCCTGCGGGCGATGGCGCACGACGGCGCGCTCAAGTTCCCGGTGATCGCGGTCAACGACAGCCTGACCAAGCACCTGTTCGACAACCGCTACGGCACCGGCCAGAGCACGATCGACGGCATCATCCGCGCGACGAACGTCCTGCTGGCGGGGCGCGTGGTGGTGGTGGGCGGTTACGGCTGGTGCAGCCGGGGGATCGCCATGCGCGCCAAGGGCATGGGCGCCAACGTGATCGTGACCGAGGTCGACCCGTTGAAGGCGCTGGAGGCGGTGATGGACGGCTTCCGCGTGATGCCGATGATCGAGGCGGCGCCGATTGGCGACATCTTCGTGACCTCGACCGGCGACATCAACGTGATCGACACGCACCACTTCGAGGCCATGAAGGACGGCGCGATCGTGGCGAACAGCGGTCACTTCAACGTCGAGCTCAACATTCCGGGCCTGCGCGCGATGGCTACCGGCGAACCGCGGCTGGTGCGCCCGTTCGTCGAGCAGTATCGCCTGCCCGATGGGCGCGCGATCAACGTGCTGGCCGAAGGGCGGCTCGTGAATCTCTCGGCGGCGGAAGGGCACCCGGCCAGCGTGATGGATATGAGCTTCGCCAACCAGTCGCTGGGCGCGGAATACATGCTGCGCAACGGCAAATCGCTCGAAAACAAGGTGTATACCATTCCGGAAGAAATCGACCAGGAAATCGCCCGCCTGAAGCTGGAATCGATGGGCGTCACGATTGACACGCTCACCGAAGAGCAGGTCCGGTATCTGAACCAGTGGCAGGAGGGGACTACCTAGCCCTCGCAGCAATCGGAAAATTCAGGTGCGCCGCGCGGTTTTCGGCGCACCTGCCGCATGATTCACGTCCACTAGAAACACAGCCCGGTAAGTGGTACACTTCGCAAACAATGCCCGCGGAGGCCAATCGTCATGCCATCGTTGGGTAACCTGTCGGGTATAGGTTAGAATGGGACCGCTCGTCGCGTCAATGGTGAGGCGACGAGGAGATTAACGAGGAGAAAAACGGATGATGAAACGACGATTATGGCTTGTAGCCGGTCTGCTGGTTCTGGCTTTGGTGGCGGCGCTGGTGGGGCCGGCGCACGGCGGGACCGTGCGGGCCCAGGGCGATTCGTCGCGCGTGCGCTTCTTGCACGCCGTGCCGGGCGCGCCAAATGTGGATGTCTATTTCGATGGCAGCCTGGCGGTTGCCGGTCTGTCGTATGGCTCCGCGACGCCGCACATGACCGTCGCGGCGGGCGATCACCAGGTGGCGCTGCGCCAGGCGGGCAGCGATCCTTCGGCTGCCGCGCTGCTCGAGGTGACGGTGCCGCTGGCGCCCGACCTCGCGTTCACGGTGGTCGCGCAAGGGACGCCGGGTGCCCTGGAGGGCGGGCTTTACGAAGACATTTTGGACGAGCTTGAGCCCGGCTTCGCCCGCCTGACGGCGATCAACACGATTGCCGACGCGCCCGCGCTGGATGTGCTGACGACAGAGGGCGGCCCGCTGCTGCAAGGCGTGGGCTATGGCGCCCAGTTCGGCACGGTGAACATTCCCGCCGACCAGAAGGATCTGACGATCGTCCCGGCGGGCGGCGCAGTCGAGAGCGCGATCGCGCCGGTTGGCCCCGTGTCGTTGACCGGCGGCGTGCTGTATACGATCGTGTCGCTGGGCACGCTGGACGGTGACGTAGCGCCGTCGTCGCTGGTGCTGGCGACGCCGGTGAACGGTGCCGCCGATTCGGTTCGCGTGCGGCTCGCGCACGGCAGTCCGGACGCGCCCGCGGTGGACGTCTACGCGAATGACACGCTGATCGCGCCGTCGCTGGGGCTGGGGCAGATGACGCCGCATATCGCGCTCCCGGCGGGCGACTATGCTGTGGCGCTGCGCCCGGCAGGCTCCGCCCCGGCGGATGAGCCGGTCTTTGCGGCAGACGTCTCGCTGAGCGCGGATGCCTCGGCGGTGACAGTCGTGGTCACGGGCGAGCTGGAAGACGGCTCGATGGCGCTGGCGTCCTACCTGGACGACGTGGCGGACGTGACGCCTGAATCGGCGCGCATCGCGGTCGTGAACGCCGTGCCCGGCGCGACGACCACGGTGACGCTCGCCGATGAGGCGGCGACGGTGCTGGCCTCGGCGCTGGCCGCGACCGAGCAGGGCGACGCGATCGACGTGGCGCCGGATAATTACATGCTGTCGGCCAGCGTGCAGGATGTAGACACGCCGGTCGACGTGCTCGTGCCCGAAGAAACCTACGCCGGTGGCATGTACTACACCGTGCTGGTCTTTGGCGGCGGCGCGGCGGAAGCGCCGATCGATGCCCGCGTGGCCGGCACCGCGATCGCGGTCGAGGCGGGCAGCCTGCCCGGATCGGGCGGCGGCGTGATGGTGGCGGACGTGCCGCCGGTTGAAGAGCCGACGGAAGCTCCCGTGGTGGAAGCGACCGAGGAACCGCCCGCTGAGGTAACCGAGGAAGCGCCGCCAGCTGCCGAACCGACCGAGGAAGCACCCCCCGTAGAGGAGCCGTCCGAAGTCGTCGAGGCGCCACCCGCCGAGGAGCCGACCGAGACTGAGCTTGTGATCGATCCGGAAGGCGCCGAAACCAGCACCGAGATCGTGGAATCGCCGCCCGCGGATGCCCAGGCCCAGCCGACCGCTGCACCGCAGCTGCTGGCAACGCAGGAGGCGCTCCCGATCGCTTACGTGGAGCTGAATCCGGGCGCGAACCTGCACTGCCGCGAGTATCCCAGCGCGACGGCGAAATCGTTGGGGCTGATCCCCAGCGGGGCGACGCTGACAGTGCTCGGCAGGACCGGCGAGCCGATCGTGCCCGACACCGGCGACCCGACGCCTGAGCCGACGCCGGTGGTGGAGACGCTGCAAGACCTGTGGCTGTCGGTGCGGTGGGACCCGCCGACGGGCGGTTTCTTGCGCTGCTGGGTGGCGGCGGAATACCTGCGCGTCGAGTTCCGCGGGCAACTGCTCGACGAGTTGGAAGAGCTGCTCGAACTCCCCGAAGAGCCGTTCAACCTGCCGGGCGAGGCCGTCGATACGGACATCCAGCCGCCCACACCGGTCTACGATGCCATCCTGGCGACCGTCAACCTGGACCCCGGCGTGAGCCTGCAGCTCCGCCGCTTCCCGCAGACGGATGCCGAGGCGCTGGATCGCGTCCCGGCGGGCGCTCAGCTTGAGGTGCTGGGCTACGTCGAATCGCCCAGCGAGGGTCTGGTGGGCCAGCCGGTCGATCCCAACTGGATTCGCGTGCGCTACCTGAAGGAGAACGGCGGCGCGACGGTGGGCTGGGTGTCGGCGCAGTACGTGACGCTGAGCCATCGCGACCGCGCGATCGAGATCACCGATCTGATCGTGCTCGATCCGGAGGAAGCGGGCTTTTACGAAACCCCAGGCCAGCAGCCGTTCATCCCGATCGAGCAGCAGGAGATCGTGGGCGTCGTGACGCTTGATCCCGGCGCGAACCTGAACCTGCGCGACCGTCCCAATCCGGATGGGTTCGTGGTGGTCGGCGTGCCGAGCGGCGACGTGGTGACGGTCAACGGGCGTAACGGGGACGGCACCTGGGTGCAGGTCAGCTACGAAACGGGCACCGGCCCGCTGGAGGGTTGGGTGGCGGCGCAGTACCTGACGATCACCCAGGGCGGCCAGCCGGTGAATCTGTCCACGCTCGCCAACCTGTCCGATGAGCCGGACGCGCTGACCGGCGAAGCGCCCCCGGCGGATGCCGAACCTGCCGAGGAAGAGGCGCCGGCGGAAGGATAACACGCCGCTGATTCGTCTCTCGACAGGGTAGTGGTGAACAATTGACTGATAGCGGCTGCTCAACTGCCCCCATCCCCTGGCCCCTTCCCCCACGCCAAGCGGAGGGAAGGGGAAAAACTTCCTTCCCCACCTTGTGGGAAGGATTGAGGATGGGGGACAAAACAGGCATCAGTCAAAACCTCGCCACTATCCTCGACAGTAAACAAAAGACCCCGCTCAACATCGAGCGGGGTCTTTTCTTGTGGGATGCGCGTTACTGGGCGTTGCGGTTGGCGGCTTCGGTCAGCGCCACCAGCGTTTCGTACGCCCGGCTGGGGGCCTTGGACCAGTTCACGCCGTCATAGCTGATCAGAACGGTCGGGGTGCCGGTCACGCCGTTGTCCTGCGCGAACGTCGTGTGGCTCGTCAGCAGGTTGAGGTATTTGGCCGAGCTCACGCAGTCGACGATTTCCTCGCTATCCAACCCCATGCTGTCCGCGGAGTCCTTGATCTGCGAGAGCGAAAACGCCGACTGGATGCCCATCGAGCTCGCCAGCCGGAACAGCTCGGAACTCATCTCCCAGAATGCGCCCTGTTCGCCCGCGCACAGCGCCGCCTGCGAGGCGGTCTGCGAATAGACCTGGCCGGTCCCGGTCGTCATGACGAATCCGAAGCTGGCCTGCCCGTCCATCACGTAGTTTTCCATGAACCGCTTGAGATCGCCCTGGTGAAAATCCTGGCAGTGCGAGCAGGCGTAATCGGACACGGTCACGAAATGAATGGGCGCGTTGGGGTCGCCCAGGAAGGCCACGCCGTCCTGGTTGTAGCCGCGCACCACGCCCGTGGCGCCCTGCGAGTCGGCGTCCAGGGTGCGGACGCCTTCGCCTTCGTTACCATCCAACACCGGGTTAGTGGACAGGTTCCCGGCGAACGGCACGCAGTATTCAGGGAATTCCTCGCAACTCACCGCTTTGACCGCGCCGGCTTCGCGGTAGTTGAAATACACCACCAACCCCGCTGCCACAACGGTGATCAGCAGCGTCAGGGCGAGCGCGTTGAACTGCCGCCGGTACTGATCCTGGCGTTGGCGGCGCGTTTTGCCCACACGAAACGACGCCCGCTGGCGCCAGGGGATGGGGCTTTGTTTTTCGGCAGTGTCGTGTGTTGCCATGATGTCTCTTCTTCTCCGCTACAGCACATTCGGTCCGTCACCAAGTTATATCAAATCTATCGTGAAGGCGGTAACTGTCAAAAATCGGCGCGGGGAGGTGGGCGCGACCAAACGCAGCGAATCGGCCCCGGACATGGTATACTCGCAGGCTCCTAAGGACCTTATTAACAACTCGACGAGGGTACGATGCGCGCGACGGATATTATCGAAAAGAAACGCGACGGGGGCGAACTGACCACCGGCGAAATTCGCTGGTTTGTGGACGGCTACACCCGCGATGAGATCCCGGATTACCAGGCGGCGGCCTGGCTGATGGCGGTGTTTCTGCGCGGCATGTCCGCGCGCGAAACGCTCGATCTCACCCAGGCGATGGCCGACAGCGGCGACCGGCTGGACCTCTCGCCGGTGATCCCCTACGCCGTGGACAAACACTCGACCGGCGGGGTGGGCGACAAAGTGTCGCTGGTGGTGCTGCCGCTGGTCGCGGCGGCGGGCGTCCCGGTCGCCAAGATGAGCGGGCGCGGGCTGGGGTTCACCGGCGGGACCATCGACAAGTTGGAATCGATCGCCGGGTACCGCGTGCAGCTCAGCGACGAGGACTTCATGCAGCAGGTGCGCGATCACGGGATCGTGCTGTGCGGGCAGACCAAAAGCCTCGCCCCTGCCGACGGCAAGCTGTACGCCCTGCGCGACGTGACGGGGACGGTGCCCAGCCTGCCGCTGATCGCCAGCAGCATCATGAGCAAAAAACTGGCGGCGGGTGCCAATGCCATCGTGCTCGATGTCAAGGTGGGCAAGGGCGCGTTCATGAAAGGCGTCGACGAGGCGCGCGCGCTGGCCCAGATCATGGTCGGGATCGGGGTCGGGGCCGGGCGCGAGATGGTGGCGCTGCTGTCGGATATGAACCAGCCGCTGGGCTACGCGGTCGGCAACGCGCTGGAGGTGCGCGAGGCCATCGACGCGCTGCGCGGCGACGGTCCGCCCGATCTGCGCGAGCACTGCCTCGTCGTAGGCGGGCACATGGTGCGCCTGGGGCGGCAGGATACGCGGGCGGGCGCGGTCGACGAAGCTATCGACGAGCTGGCGGACCTGATGGACAACGGGGGCGGCCTGGCGAAATTCCGCGAGCTGGTGAGCGCCCAGGACGGCGACGTGTCGATGATCGACGATCCGGACAGGCTGCCGCGCGCCCGGCTGGTCGAAGACGTGCCCGCCGGGGCGGATGGATTCGTGGCCGAAGTCGACGCGCTGACCGTTGCCCAGGCGAGCCTGGAACTGGGCGCGGGGCGCGCGCGCAAGTCCGATCCGGTCGATCCGGCGGTAGGTGTCGTCGTGCGCTGTAAGGTGGGTGATCGCGCCCGCTCGGGCGAACCGCTGTTCACGATTCACGCCAACGGCGAGGCCGCATTGACCCGCGCGCGGGAGCTGCTGCGGCAGGCGGTGCGCTTTTCGGAGAGCAGGCCGCAACCTTTGCCGGCCTTTTACGATACACTATATAAAGAAGCGTAGTCCGAAGAGGCCGCAGCAGTCACCATGGCGATCTGGAATGCGATCGGCGCAATTGACAAAGCCCTGAAAGTACTCACCGTGACAGAAGGAGTGCTCAAGATGACCGATAATCAAGAACCGACCGGTAAAGAGAAGCGTACGTTCAAGGAAGAGATCGAGCTTGAGGGACGCCAGCTTGTGGACCGCGTCAAGGAACTGCTGCGTGAAGGCAACGTGCGCAAGCTGAGCGTCAAGGATGCGGACGGCAAATACCTGCTGGAGATCCCGCTGACCGTCGGCGTGGTGGCCGGTGGGGTATTCATGCTGTACGCGCCAGTGGCGGCGGCGCTGGGCGCCATCGCGGGCCTGCTGGCGAACGTGAAGATCGAGATCGTGCGCGAAGTTGACGACGACGATCCGCCCGGCGACGCGTGATTCAGTCCGGAGGGCACAGCGCCAGCCGCGCCATGTGAGTCGACTCGATGGCGCAGCTGGTGTTTACTACGCGCGGCTCACGGGCAGGTGAACGCCGCGTGATCGGCCTGTTGCTCCAGCGTGAAGAATTCGTGCCGCCCGTCGTTGTTGCACCCGGCGCGGAAGTAAAAGTATTCGGTCACCGCCGGGTTCAGCACGGCGTTGACCGATCCCAGGCCGGGCGACGCGATCGGGCCGGGCGGCAGACCTTCGTTGAGGTAGGTGCTGTACGACTGGTTGGGCACCCCCGCCAGGCCGTAATAGTCCGCCTGCGTGATCTGCGGCCACCACGAGCCGTCGCGCGTGCTGCCGATGGCGTACTGCACGGTGGGATCGGCGTCCAGGCGCATGGGCAGGCGCAGCCGGTTGAGGTACACCGAGGCGATGATGGGCGCTTCGTCGGCGGCGACGGTTTCGCGCTCGACGATGGAGGCCATCGTCACGACTTCGTACATCGTGAGTCCCTGGTCCGCCGCCTGCTGGATCATGGCGTCGGTCACGTTGCGGTTGAACGCGGCGAGCATTTCGTCGCGCAGCTCGAAGGGCGTGATGCCCGGCTTGAGCTGGTAGGTGGCCGGGAACAGGAATCCCTCCAGTGATGGGGGCTGCCCGTTGCTCATCACGTCGGGGATGCCCACGCGCGCCTTGAAGTCCGGCGGGATGGCCGCGCCCGGCCCGACCACGCCCAGGAAGTCGCTGCCGGAGAAATCGAGCAGCGGGTTCTGGTCGATGATGTCCGCGATCTGCTCGATGCGCCAGCCCTCGAGCGTCAGCAGGGGGATGGTGGCCGCGCTGGCGTCGGTGAGGGTGTAGGCGATTTCCTCGAGCGTTTGCGTCTGCTGGAGGAAGTACGTGCCCGCTTCGAGCTGGCTGTCCAGGCCGTAATACTGCACGTAATCCACGAACAGGCCGGCATTGGTGATCAGGCTCTGGGCCAGCAGGTTGTTCGCGATGGCGCTGGCGGTGTCACCCGGTAGGATCTCGAACTTGCGGAACTGGGGATCGGCGCCGGCGGGGCGGATGAGTTCATCTTCGTGCCGCTCCAGGCTGATGCGAAGCTGGATGGCCTTGAGCGGGTTCAGCCCTTCCTGGCGCGCCCATAGGAACAGCCCCGCGCCGGCGACGCACGCCACCAGCACGATTCCCAAAACCACGACGAGCACGACGGCGACCAGATTACGAGAGGTTTGTGTCATCACGAGCTCCGTGAATGCAGCGCATTGTCAGCCGCGATTATAGGTGGAATGCCGCCAGGATAAAAGGCGGGTGGGCACCGATTAAACTACGCTGCTGGCCCCGCCGTGGCGTTGGGGACGTCACTCGCGCGCCGGTTCGACCGGATCCGGCCAGGGAAATCCCTCGTCACGCAAGGCATTGAGGAACGATTGCAGGATCACGGCGGCGGCGACCGCATCGACGCGGTCGGGGCGCGCGTGCTCCGTCTCGGCGAGCAGTTCCTCGGCTTCCTGTGTCGAATGGCGCTCGTTCCACAGATAGACCGGCACATCTACCGCCGCGGCCAGCCGGGAAGCCCACAGCCGGACCCGGTCGGCGGCAGTGTAGACGGTGATCTCCGGCGGCGATTCCGGCAGGCCGACCACCACCCCGACCGCGTCGTGCTGGCGGATGAGCGCGTCGATGAGCGCGAAATCGGCCTTCTTCGACGTGCGGCGCAGCAGTTGCAGCGGGCGCGCGATGCTGCCCGTCGGGTCGCTGATCGCCAGCCCGGCGACCTTCAGCCCGTAGTCGATGGCGAGCAGGCGACCGGGAAAGTCGTGCAGGGTCATGGGGTCGCCACGCTCACGTTGATCCGGATTGGCAGGAACGGCATGCGGGAATACCACGCGGGCCACGTCGCGATCTGGGGCGGCGAGTCCGGATCGAGCAGCAGCTCGCGCTGGAGCCGGCGGCGGGCTTCGGACACGCTCACCCCGGCGATGCGACTCCGGACGGAATCCGGATCGATCGACTCGGCGATGTTGCCGGACACGATCATGGCGAACGTCACGCGCCCGTCCGGCGCGATCTGCTCGATGGCGCCGCGCGTGAAGGTCAGCGCGCCGGGCGATACTTCCTGGCCGCGCTGGATGTACGGCGCGATTCCGGCAAACGCGATTTGGCGGGCGTGCCGCTCGTCGACCACGACGGCCTGCACTTCGGCGCGCAGGTCGAGGCTGACGCTCTCGGCGACGTCGCCGACCAGCGCGTTGAAGATGGTCCATTCCGGGCGTTCCTGGATGATGGTGACCGATCCGGGGACGAGGAACTGCTCGCCGGAAAGCTGGTGCAGCAGCGTGTCGCGCGCCCGCTGGAGCACCTGCTGGCGCCCGAGGACCAGCAGCCGCTCGTGATCCTGCGCGGTGACGGTGGCGCGTTCCTGGACCGCTCCGCCAAAGGTTGCGTTCGGATTGGTGACCGATACCACGTCGCCGAAGTTGCCCTCGATGCGGTTGATGGCGCCGGGGTTGACGTTGCCCACCGCGCCGGCGTGTTCGGGCAGCGCCTGGACCGGCACCTGCACTTCGACATCTTCGCCGGCGGGCAGGGTGGTTTCGATCAGCGTTTCGAAGCGGATCGGGAAGACGTCGCTGGTGGCGACGACCGTGCCCAGCGGGATGACCAGCGGCTCGTCCGCCAGGTTGGTGAGCGTGACAAGCCCCTGGGCGAGCGATGCGCCAGCCGATTCGACGCCCGACGATTCGATGGTCACGCGGCTGGTGGCCTGCAGGGTGACGACCGCCGCCGGCATCCGGAAGTTTTCGATGTCCACGTCGGCCAGGTCCGGGTCGGCAGTGATCGAGACGGTCTCGTAAACCTG
>Ga0068712_1002563_pt1 | contig 19899 bp, 17 predicted proteins | sample MTBAKSrepl1MetaG_FD_62987 | JGI IMG/M metagenome (GOLD analysis project Ga0068712, IMG submission 62987) | Enrichment culture microbial communities from Arthur Kill intertidal strait, New Jersey, USA, that are MTBE-degrading - MTBE-AKS1... | ecosystem: Environmental > Aquatic > Marine >... | reverse complement strand
ACCTTTGAATAATTCAACATCCGTCACCCCGGCGAAAGCCGGGGTCCAGTAATTTCAAATACTTCTGGATGCCGGATCAAGTCCGGCATGACGGAAGAAGCAGTTTTTCAAAGGTCTCTCCGTATACACCTGATTCCATGTCATCATGGACAATTTCCGGAGCGTGGAGAGGATTGAAAGCTGTTCCTTTTTTTGGAGCCCGAAAAGCTGCCTTTGAAAAACCGGATTACTGAACTAAAGTCAAGAAAAAAGAATTGAGCAGCGTTAAGGGCAGTGACGAGTGGGAAGGGCAGTGACGAGTGGCAAGTGACGAGTGACGAGTGACGAGTGGGAAGGGCAGTGGGGAAGTTGACTGAGGGGACATGCGGCATTGACAGCCCGCTTTGAATAGCGTAAAAATGGCGTCGAAAATTCCAAAAAGGAATCATAAATGGAGTTAAGACGACGCTTTTTCAGTGCCCCGGCGGGGAGTTTTTTTCTCTTTGGACCGCGTGGGACGGGCAAGTCCACCTGGTTAAGGGCGGAGCGGCAGGATGCCATTTGGATCGATCTTCTGGATCCTGAAACCCAACGGCGCTACCTCGCCCGGCCGGAACGCTTGCGGGAGGTCGTGGCCGGGCACCCGGATACGCACCAGGTGGTCGTCGATGAAGTCCAGAAGGTCCCTGCACTGCTCGACGTGGTGCACGAACTGGTGGAAAAAGACCAAAGACTGCGTTTTGTGCTTACGGGATCCAGCGCCCGAAAGCTCAGACGAGGCCGCTGGAACCTTTTGGCCGGGCGCCTGGTGGAAACCAGCATGCATCCTTTTTTGGCCGCGGAATTGGGTGAGCTGTTCAGCCTTCGGCGGGCACTGGATATCGGTCTTTTGCCCCTTGTGTGGGATGCGCCCGATCCGGCGTTGACCTTGCGTGCCTATGCCTCCCTATACATGCAGGAAGAGGTCCAGGCCGAGGCGCTGGTTCGCGATGTGGGTGCCTTTGCCCGCTTCCTGGAGGCGATCAGTTTCTCTCATGGCGCGCTCCTGAACCTTGCGCAGGTGGCGCGGGAGTGCCAGGTGGGACGAAAAACCGTGGAAGGCTACCTGGGCATCTTGGAGGACCTGCTGCTGGGATTTCGCATCCCTGTTTTCACCCGGCGCGCGAGGCGCCACATGGTGGCGCACAGCAAGTTCTATTATTTCGACGCGGGGGTCTATCGTTCGCTCAGGCCCATGGGTCCGATAGATCGGCCCGAGGAAATCGAGGGTGCGGCGCTGGAAGGATTGGTCGCTCAACATCTCAGGGCCTGGATCGCCTATCAGGCCTCCGGCGCGCATCTTTACTACTGGCGCACCAAAGCCGGCAGTGAGGTTGATTTCGTCGTCTATGGTCCGGATGTCTTTGATGCCATTGAGGTAAAACGCGCGACAAGGGTATACCGCAAGGACGTGCGGGCGTTGCGTGCCTTTCGCGAGGACTATCCCGAAGCCCGGGCATGCCTGGTCTATCTTGGAAGGGAACGGCTGGCCATCGAAGGCGTTCTGTGCCTCCCGTGTGAGGAATTCCTAAAGGCTTTGACGCCGTTAAGGACAGTAAACAGTGACAAGTGACGAGTGATAAGTAAACAGTGACAAGTGACGAGTGATAAGTAAACAGTGACAAGTGACGAGTGATAAGTAAACAGTGACAAGTGACGAGTGACAAGTAAACAGTGACGAGTGACGAGTGGGAAGGAGGGTGAGCTGAGGAGGGGCTGGTTTTTTTTGGTTTATTTGGTCGTTGCCACGGTGCCGGTGCTGTTCGGGGCGGTGCGGCCGTGGATCTGGTCCGTGTACACGGCGCTGATCTTTTTGGCATTCACGCTGGCCCTGTGGCAGGACGCCTTCCGCCAAACCCCGGTCACAGGCCGGGCCGGATGGAGCCTCGTGGGGGTTTTCGGGGCCTGGTCCGTGTTTCAGGCGGTGCCGCTTCCCATGGGCGTCCTTTCCGTTCTTTCGCCGGTGAAACATGCCCATACGGTCCAGGCCTATTCGCTGATCGATCACCCCCTGTCCCCGCAGAGCCTTTCGTACTCGATTCGCGTCTCCCTGGCCGAGACGGCCTTCCTGCTGGGCCTGGTCTTGTTTTACCTGCTGATCCAAAGGATGGCGGGGCAGCGGCACCGGCTCAAAACCCTGGTGATCCTCGTCATGGTCTTGGGGGCGGCCGAGGCCCTCTACGGCATCATCCAGGCCCTGGTGCCGGCGGTGGGCGTGCTGTGGGTGGATTCCAGCCACGCCTACTTCGGCATGGCCCGGGGGACCTACATCAACCGGAATTCCTTTGCCGGTTTCATGGAAATGGCGATCCCCATTACCCTCGGGTACGCCATGGCCGTGTCCTACTGGCCGGTGCGGGGCAAGCTCCGGCAGATCCTGGCCCACGACCACCTCAACAAGACCCTGTTCATCGGCATGATCCTGGTGGTGATGCTGCTGGGCCTGGTGTTTTCCCAATCCCGGGCAGGGATCATGGGGGCGGGCGCGGCCATACTGGCGTTTTTCGCCGTGAGCCGCATGGCGGTGAAAAAAGGAAACGTCCCCATCTGGATCCTGGCCGGGGCGATTGTTTCCCTGTTTTTGGTGTACGGGATGACCATGGACTTCGGGCCGGTGATCGACCGATTTTTGATGATCAGTGCGGATAACAGTCGGCTGGATATTTGGAAGGATACCTGGGCCATGATCCGGGAGCACCCCCTGGGCGTGGGGCTGGGCAATTACGAGCATGTCTATCCGGTCTACCAGGCGCATTTCAGCCCGCACCTCCGGGTGCTGGACGCCCACAACGATTTTTTGCAGGTATTGGCCGAATCCGGGTGGCCGGGGTTTGCGGTCCTTGCCGGCGGATTTTTGTATTTGCTGATCACGCGGTTCAGGCAGCTTTTACGATCGGATCCGGATGCGGACCCGTTTTCCTTTTTCATCCGCGCCGGCGCCCTTTGCGGACTTGTCGCCCTTTTCTTCCACAGCTTTTTCGATTTCAACCTCCAGATTCCGGCGAATGCGGTGTATTTTGCGGGACTGATGGGGGTGGGGAATAGTGACAAGTGACGAGTGGGAAGGGCAGTGACGAGTAAATAGTGACGAGTGACGAGTGACGAGTGACGAGTGACGAGTGACGAGTGACAAGTGACGAGTGACGAGTGAATAGTGACGAGTGGGGGGTGAGGGGAAGTGGCGAGACCGCATCATCGATTGGAAGTGTGGAAAAAAGGCGTAGAGTTCGTTACTCAAGTATACATGGTTACCCGCCGGCTTCCTGCCGATGAAAAATTTGGGTTGATTGCCCAAATGCGTCGGGCAGCAGTTTCTATTCCCAGCAATATTGCTGAAGGTGCCGCCAGAAACAGCAAGAAAGAATTTATTAACTATTTGCATATCGCGCAAGGCAGTAGTGCTGAACTTGAGACGCAAATCGTCATTGCGCAAAAACTCTTGTTTCTTTCCAGAACGGTATCAGACAAATTACTCAATGATCTTGATGATATCTCTAAAATGATCATCGGATTACAACGCTCCTTAAAAAGAGAATAGCCCTTGTCACTTGTCACTGCTCTTCCCGTCCGTCACTTCACGGCGGCATATAAAATGCCGCCCTACAACTCGTCACTTGTCACTTGTCACTCGTCACTAATCTAAATGATTGATATTCATTCCCATATCCTCCCCGGCATCGATGACGGGCCGGGGACCATGGACGAAACCCTCGAGATGGCCTGGGCGTACGCGCGGGCGGGATTCGACACGGTTATCGCCACGCCCCACCATATCCCGGGAACGTCCTGGAACGTCTCGCCCGACACCGTCCGAAAACTGGTGGTCCATGTGAACCGCATCCTCGTCCTCGAGGGCATCCGGGTGCGGGTGCTCCCCGGGATGGAAGTGGGGCTGGCCTCGGAGATCCCCCGCCTCCTTTCGGAAAAGGCCCTGCTGACCCTGGCCGGATCCCCGTACGTGCTGCTGGAAACGCCGTTCCAGCGCCTTCCCTTGAATTGGGAGCAGACGGTCTTCGAGTTGACGGCCATGGGATACAAGGTGGTGTGGGCCCACCCGGAACGCTGCGGCCAGCTTCCAAACGAGCCGGACCAGGCCAGGCGGATGCTGCAGGTGGGGTGTTTTCTCCAGGTCAACTGGGAATCGATTTTGGGACACAACGGATCGGATACGGGGGATTTCGCCCGGGAGATGATCCGCCGGGGCTGGGTGCACTGCATGGCCACCGACAGCCACGATGCCGTGGCCCGGAAACCGGGAAACGCCTCGACGGGGATGCGGGCCCTGGAAGACACCTCCGGACAGGAAGGGGCCGCCCTTCTGGCCCATGAAAACCCGGATCGGATTCTAAAGTCCAAAGCGTTGAATCCCGTCGCCGTCACGGACGAGGCCCCGCCCGAGGAGCCTGCGGGGATCCGGAGATTCTTTCCATGGAAGCGGTGATGAAAAAAGCGGCCGTCTCCGTGGTGCTGGCGGCCTTGGGGGGGTGGCTTCTCGCGTATTCCTGGCAGCAGCGGGAGGTGGCCCTGGAATTGTTTACACCCGCGCCGGAAGCGGCCGACCGGCTTCATGCCTTCCCGGAGGTTCAAAACCAGGCGGCGTTCCAGGAGTGGTTCCAGGGCCGGCCCGATTCCGCGGTCCGTCTGTTTCGACGCGCCCTTGCCGGGAATTTCCTGCTGGTGGACGCGTGGCTGAAGTTGGGGGAGATCGAGGCGGCCCGGGGAAATACGGAAACGGCCAGGGCGATTCTGGTCTTTACGGACCGCCTGACCCGGGGCGCGAAACGGTGGAAGTGGCAACAGGCCATGCTGGCTTTGGATTTGGGCTTGAGGGATCTGTTCATTCGGTCTATAAACGAATTGATCCCCCAGCCCCGGTATCGACAAAACGCCCTCTTCGTCCTCGACCAGGATTATGAAAATCACGCGGATGCCGTGGGGGACGCGCTGACCCCGGAGAACCTGCCCCATTACCTGTCGTGGCTGATGCAGGGAAACCGGGTGGAGGACGCCCGGATCGTGTGGGAGAAGATGCCGCTTGCCCAAAAACAGGACCCGGACATGCACGGCCGGTATGTGCATTTCCTTTTGACCCACCGGCGGGTCGCCGAAGCCAAGGCGGCATGGAAAAAAAGCGGTCTGACCCATCCGGGATTCGAAGAAGAGGTGACCCAGAGGGGGTTTGATTGGCGTTGGCACAATCCAAAAGACGAAAGCTGGACCGTCAAGCGGGCGTTTTTCCCGGATCCCAACCGCGTGCACGCCGTTCAAATCACCTTCGCCGGGCAGCACAACCTGAATTTTCATCACCTCTACCAGATATTCCCCGTGGAACCGGGCACTGCCTACACCCTGCGCTTCGAATGGCGCAGCCGGGGACTCAGCACGGACCAGCGGCCCTTTGTGGAGATTTACGGATACGATTGCAAGGGACTCTATGCCAAAGGGCCCATGGCGCCCGAGGACACCGATTGGCGGATTGTGGAGATTCCCTTTACGGTGCCGGAAACATGCGAGGCCGCCGTGGTGCGCCTCCGGCGGATCAAAAGCCACCGCTTCGATTCCAAGATCGAGGGGAGATTGTGGGTGGACAATTTTGGGATCAGTGACAAGTGACAAGTGACGAGTGACGAGTGAACAGTGACGAGTGACGAGTGAACAGTGACGAGTGACAAGTGACGAGTTGTAGGGCGGCATTTTACATGCCGCCGGGAGGCGACGGGCGGGAAGAGCAGTGACAAGTGACGAGTGAACAGTGACGAGTGGTAAGAACTGTTCACTACGTTTAGACCAGACAGACGAGGTAATACCATGGATGATCGAGAAACCAAGAAAAACCAAGAGATGACCGGTGACATGCCCATCCGGCTGGAAAACCGGCTGCCGTCCACGGAGGTGCGGGGGCCCGTGGCCGAGTGGGATGAAGAAGTCCATCTCCGGGACTACCTGGAGGTCATGGTCCGCCGGAAATGGCTGATTTTGAGCGTCCTCGGCCTGGTCTTTTTGTCCACCCTCATCTTCACCCTGGCCGCCACCAAGATTTACAAGGCCGGAGGCTCGGTGGAAGTCTCCGTGGAAGGCGCCAAAGTCACCAAGTTCGAAGAGGTGATGTCTGCCGAGGCCCAGGCCCGGGAGTTCTACCAGACCCAGGTGGAACTGCTGAAAAGCGATGTCCTGGCCCGGCGCGTCATCGACAAGCTGGACCTGCAGAATCACCCGGTGATCCTGGAGTCTTTCAAAGAAGGGGAAGAGGCGTCTTTCCTGGGAAACCTCAAGACGGCCGTCAAGAACCTGATCCTCTCCGAAGAGGAGCGCCAGGATCCCCGAACCGTCATCGGCGAAGAGATGCTCAGGGAAAAAACCCTGATGGAGTTCATGAAAGAAAACTTCTCCGTGACCCCCACCCGGAACGCCATGCTCATCTCCATTTCCTTTGCGTCCCGGGACCGCCGCCTCTCCCAGGACGTGGTGAACACCTATCTCGATGAATTCATCAACTGGAAGATGGACCAGAAGGTGAAAGCCGCCGAGACCGCCCAGGGGTTTTTGATGCAGCAGATCGAGCGGGCCAAGATCAACCTGGAAAAGGCCGAAGAGCAGTTGAACCGCTTTGCCCAGCAGACCGGGATCGTCTCCCTGGATTCCAAGCTCAACAGCGTCTACCGGCAACTCGAGGAACTCAACACCGCCCTGGCCGTGGCCGAAGCGGAGTTCATCCAGAAAGAGGCCACATACCGCCAGGCCGTGAAAGACGGGCCGTCCAGCCTGGCCCAGGTGCTCGCAAACGAAGGGATCATGCACCTGAAAAACGAATTCGCCAAGCTGTATGCCCGGCACGAGGAGCTCAGCAGCACCTTTCACGACGCCTACCCGCCCCTGAAAGCCCTCAAGAGCAAAATGAAAAGTCTGTCGAGGCAGATCGCCGCCGAAGAGAACAAGATCTTTAAGTCCATCGAAAACGATTACAAAACCGCCCTGAATAAGCTGGAAGCCTTGAAAGAGCGGGTGGAGCTGCAAAAGAAGCTGGCCTTGGAGCTCAACGAGCGGGCCACCCAGTACAAGATCATGGAGCGGGAGGTGGAGACCAACAAGCAGATCTACCGGAGCCTGCTGGAGCGGTCCAAGGAGATCGAGTCCATGGTGGGGGTGTCGGCCTCCAACATCCATATCGTGGACCGGGCGGAACTGCCCATCCTCCCCTTCAAGCCCAAAGTGACCCTGAACCTGCTGCTGGCCATCGTGGTGGGGCTCATGGGCGGGATCGGGACCGCCTTTACGGTGGAGTATTTCACGGACACCATCACGAATCCCGATGAAATCAGCGACCGGTTCCAGATTCCCATCCTCGGGGTGGTGCCCCAGGCCAAGGCCGTGGAGGGTGCCCTGGAAACCGCCTTCACCACGGATCCCCGGGCCCCCATCTCCGAGGCGCTGCGCACCACCAAGGTCTCCATCCAGCTCTCGGGCACCGAGAGCCGGGCCAAAAGCTTTCTGGTGTCCAGCACCGCCCCGGCGGAAGGCAAGACCACCATCGCCGTCAACCTGGCCCTTTCCTTTGCCGGGTCCGGGGAACAGGTGCTCCTCCTCGATACGGACTTAAGAAAACCCAGGATCCATAAAATTTTGACCAACGGCCAATCCGGGGCCGGTCAAGGCCTTTCGTCCCTGCTGGCCGGCATCGCCGGCGTGGAAGGAAACGACGGGATCATCCGGGAAAGCGGATACGAGAACCTGCATTATGTTCCGGCAGGCCCCATCCCCCCCAACCCGGTGGAGCTGCTGGCCTCCCGGCGGTTTGCGGATTTCCTGAAGGTGGTCAAGGAAAAATACGATCGCGTGATCCTGGACGGCCCGCCCCATCACGGGTTCGCCGACGTGCTGGTGCTGTGCCAGAATGTGGGCGGCGTGGTCCTGGTGTCCAGCATCGGGGATACCACCCGGCAGGCCTTGCGCCACTTCAAAAAGGGGATCATGAACGTCAACGGCGCCATTCTCGGATGCGTCATCAACAAGGTGAACCTGGACCGGCGGTACGGCTACCGTTCCTACTACAAATATTACCAGGCCTACAATTATGAGTACGGCGAAGGAAAACGGAAAAAGCGCAAAGCGCTCGGCCGGTGAACCGCGGCAGCTGGAGCGGTTCGTCCGAAAGGTCTTAGGGGCCCGGGACACCCCGGATCTCATCCGGATATTGGCCGGAGAAGGGGAACTCCTTTCCCAATGCAGGACCCTGGCCGGAATTGTTCCGGAAAACGAACCGGACCTGTGGCGGGCGTTTGGCGCCGTTTGCCGGAAGCACGGGGCGGATCCGGCGAAAATCCGGGAGCGTCTAGCGCCGGCGGCCCGATCCCTGGGACTGTGGGCGGGGACCGAGAAACAACTGGACTACTACGCCCTTTTGGATGTGGATGCGGCAGCAAGCCTGGATGCCATCCAGAAAGCCTATTACAAGAAGGCCAAGACCCTGCATCCGGATGCGCAGCCGGCGGCCGGGACCGATGACGAGGCCTTCATCCGGGTCAACGAAGCGTACACGGTCCTGAAGGATCCCGTGCTCCGGCAGCATTACGATGAAAGCCGGCGCAGCATGGACGCGTGGTGCGAATATCCGGAGTGTCACTTCGACGATACGAAGCGCACGGAACGCCATCGGATCGTCATACAGATCGGGGCCGTGGTGGCGGTCCTGGTGGTCGTGACGCTGGTTTTCAGCATCTTTTACGAGAGCCGATCCATGCGGGACGGATTCCAGGGGGCGGTGCCGAGGCGTCCCGATACGCCGGGGGCGATTGCGGGCGCGGCGGTGTCCGGGGAGAAACCGGCGCAGGTGACGGAACAAACAGGGGATGGGGAACCGCTTCGACAACCCCCTGGGCGGATAAGGGAAAACACTCCCGTACCGGCGCTTGAAACGGGCGCGCCGGGCGCTTCGGCGGTTAAGGAAACCCGGGCGGCCACCCCGGCCGAAGCCGCCATCCGGGCCTTTTACACCCGGCATAAAGATCTGAATCCGTATGAGGTGAAACCCGTGGCGCCGGAAGCGCCGTTGGAAACGCAGGAAGGACCGGCGTCCAATACGACGGCGCCTGCGACGGCGCCTGCGACGGCGCCTGCGACGGCACCGGTGGACAGCGGGGGAGAGGAAGCGCCGGCGACTTTCTCCCCGGCCGAGACTGCGGATGCGGTCGCCGGGGATAGGGAAACGCAACCGCCTGCCGAAACACCATCGGGACGCAGCGCGCAAATCCCTGAAAAGTCTTCCGACGCGCCGCGTTTATCCGATACGGATGCGCTGGCCATGGTGGACCGGCTTGCCGATTCCACGGAAATGATCGAGCGGATCAAGGCCTTTATCCGGTCTTACTGCGATGCTTACGAGAAAAGGGATCTGGCCGTCTTTTCCCGGTATTTCGCGAAAGACGCCGTGGAAAACGGGAAGGCGTTCGTGGACTGGGCCTCGGATTACCGAAACACCTTTCGGCGTGTGGAATTTTTGGATTACGACATCCGCCTGCACCGGTTTTCCAGTTTCATCGACAAAAAACTGTATCGGGTGGAAGGGACCTACCGCATCGCCTGGCGGGTTCCCGGCGGGACACGGCAGGCGGGCACGGGAGACATCACCTTCGACCTGGTGAAAGAAGACGGGAATTTACGGGTGAAGCGGTTGGAGTATTCGGAAATTAGGGGCAGTGACGAGTAACGAGTGACAAGTGACGAGTGACGAGTAAATAGTGACGAGTGTTAAGAGCAGTGACGAGTGACGAGTAAATAGTGACGAGTGGGAAGAGCAGTGACGAGTGACGAGTAAATAGTGACGAGTGTTAAGAGCAGTGACGAGTGACGAGTAAATAGTGACGAGTGTTAAGAGCAGTGACGAGTGACGAGTAAATAGTGACGAGTGGGAAGAGCAGTGACAAGTAAATAGTGATGAGCGACAAGTGACGAGGCTCTTGAAATCACATGTAGGGCGGGGTTTTACACCCCGCCGCAAAACCGCCCGACACCTTCCGGCGGCATATAAAATGCCGCCCTACAACTTGTCACTTGTCACTTGTCACTCGTCACTATTTACTATCTCGATGGGTCGCGGTAACCGATGCCCAAAAATCCCGGAACGCCGATATTGATCCCCGCGCCGTGCACCATTTTCCCCCAGGCGCTGTCCTTGGCGATGATCACGTCTCGGTCGACAATTTCCAGGTTGGAGGCCGTGGGGTCGTTTTCCAGGTCCAGCCGGATGACCTCCCGGCCGTCCTTTCCCTGATTCCGCACCACCGTGACCTCGTCTCTTTCCGCATACGGCGCAAAACCGCCGGCGGCCAGAATGGCTTCCTGGAGGTTCATCCTGGATTTCAGAGGGTAAGAGCCGGGCTTCCGCACCGCGCCGTCCACGAAGAACATGCCCGCTTCCGGGACGAAGATGACGTCTCCGCCGTTGATGGCGATGTTCAACTCCACGGCCCCTTCCTTGATGAGCCGGTCCAGGTCCACGATATAGACGTTCCGGTTGTCGGTGGTGGGGCCGCTCCGCCGGACCTGGACCAGGGCGCCGGCCGTTTCCTTGAGGCCGCCGGCCAGGGCCAGGACATCCAGGAGGCGCTGCTTGGCCAGGTAATCGTAGGTGCCGGGGTTTTTCACCTCGCCCACGATGGTGATCCGCTGGCTGAAGTGTTCCTTTACGAAGATGCTGATATGGGGATCCTTGATAAATTGCTTTTTATACAGGGATTCGATGTATTCTTCGGCCTCATACGCCGTAAGGCCTTTCACCTCCACTTCATTGAGCAGGGGCAGGGATACAAACCCCCGGGAGCTGACCCGGACGGTGCATCCCAGGTCCTGGGCTTCCAGGATTTTCACCTCCAGCAGATCCCCGGGGCCCAGCAGGTAATCCCCGGGATCCACGTTCAGGTTGGCGGCGGCGAAAAGCTGATCATTGAGCCGATCGATCTCTTCGGCTTTGGTGTCCGTGGAGGGCGCGGCGGCATAGGTTTGCACCAATGACTCGCTGGTGCTTTTCGGGGCGCACCCGAAAAGGGCGGCGATGGACAGGAAAACCAATGAAGCTAAAAGGGTCTTTCGCAGCATCGGCATAAAACCCACGTACCTCATTTAACACATTCGGGATCAAATCAATACGGCGGTTTCCGTGTGACGCATCACCGGGAACCGCCGTGTTGTTTTGGGATCAAAAAATATTATTGCTTGGGGCTGGCGTCGTCATCATCGGACACGGCATTGCCGATGATCGGAATTGCAGCCAGGGTGACCAAGGTGCCGGCAACCACGCCTCCGGATCCTAAAAAGAACGGGGGCGGGCTGGCTTTGTCGTCCTTCTTTTCCTCGGTGGGCACTTTGGCCTGGGCCAGGATGAAGCGATGCCCGGAATCGATCTTCTTTTCCCCGTCTGCGGTGGAGATGATCATGGACCCGCCGTCGATTACGCCGATTTCCGCCGTTTCCTCGGTCACCGAGATATAGCCTTTTAACAGGGAATTGTTCGCGGAAGCCTTGAGCAGCACCTGCTGGACCATCACGGCCCCGTTGGGTGTGACGAACGCCATGGGCTGGGGCAAGGCGGTGATGCCGAAATAGACCCGGCCCTCCCGGACCATGACCTGCCGGCCGGAATCGGGGGCCTGGATCATCATGGCGCTTTGATCGGCACCGACCAGGTAAAGGGAATCCATCTTGACCCCGCATTTGCCGTCGGTCTTGAGGAGCTTGCCTTCCGGCAGGGGTGATTCTTCCGTCAGGTCGGCGACTTTGGCGGTCCCGTCATACACCGCTACTTTACCGTTGGGAATGATGCGGGCGCCTCCGATAGCGCCGGCAAAGCCATAGCCGGCAAAAAGCATCACACAGCAGATGGAAATCACCTGAAGAAAGGATTTATTCCGGTTAAAAGATCTCATAGACTCCCTCCTTTGGCGGCGAGTTTGGTTTGATCGGCAGATAAAAAGATGTCACTTGATAGGTATCCATGATCTAAACGAACAGGAAATGAATTGTCAAGTCTTTTTTTATTCATTTTAGATGAAAAAAAAGATTCCCGTTTCCTTGAACTTACCGGGGAGCCCCGCTCTGAAAAGGCGGCTCCCCGGTCGAGAACCGATCCGCTTCCAATCCAACGGTTAAAACCCCTTCCGTCATAACGATCTGTCTTTGAACAATCAAAACAAATTGTTTGTATAAGTTATTTAAGGTTATTCAGAGAAATTTATATATCAAGAAGAATAAAATTATTGACAATAAATGTTTTATAATCTAAAAAATAGACACCTAATGACCGGAGCGCTTCCCGCACACCCCGCATTTAAGGCGGGTCGAGGGAAGCGATCTTAAATGGACATTTTCCTCAGTAACCAGATGCAACGATCGGATACGGAATCAAGGCGTATTTGAAGAATTTGAAGAAAAGGAAAGAGAAAAAAATGAAAAAATGTTTTGTTGCGGCAATCTGCCTGGCGCTCGCCGTCTATCTGCTTCCGGTAAATGCATGGGCGCAAGAAAAGGTTCTTCTGATGGCGACGACCACCAGCACCGACAACACCGGCCTGCTGGATTATCTGATACCGAAATTCAACGAGAAAACCGGTATCGAATTGAAGTGGACGGCCACCGGCACCGGAAAAGCCCTGAAACTCGGCGAGAACTGTGACGTGGACGTTCTCATGGTACATGCGCCGGCGGCGGAGATGAAGTTCGTGCAGGACGGCTTCGGAGTCGATCGGCGCGAAATCATGTACAATGATTTTGTCATTATCGGACCGGAAACGGACCCGGCGGGCATCAAGGGGAAAACCATTAAGGACGCGTTTCAGGCCATCACGTCCAAAAAGGCCGTATTCGCCAGCCGGGGGGATAATTCCGGGACCCACAAGAAAGAGCTTTCCTTGTGGAAGGCCGCCGATCTGCCGGTTCCGGAAAAAAAGGATTGGTACGTTCAGACCGGCCAGGGGATGCTGGCCACCATTAACATCGCCGCGGAACGCAATGGATACACCATGACGGACAGGGGGACGTATATCAAATACGAAGCCAATCTGAAGGGGAATCCCCCCTTGAAGATCCTGGTGGAAGGGGACCCGGTGCTCCTGAACCAGTACAGCGTCATCGCCATCAACAAAGCCCGTTGTCCGAAGGCGAAATACGATTTGGCCAAGCAGTTCACCGACTGGATCACCGGGGCCGAGGCGCAGCACGAGATAAAGGAATTTAAGCTTTTGGGAAAGCAATTGTTCACGCCGAATGCAAAAAAGTAATCCCGGTTTCCACGCATTCGGAAAAAATCGAATCAAACGCGCGACTGCACGTGAAGAGGAAATTGTTTTCATCGGGATCACTGCAGTCGCTTTTTTTTACGCGTACCTGAATCGTTATGCATTTCTTGCTCGAAGGATTTTTCCAGGCGTTTCAGCTGTTGCTTAGCGGCGACGCGGAAACCTATTCCGCTGTTTTGGCAACAGTAACGGTATCCGGCTATTCCATGGGGTGCAGCCTGCTGATCGGCATACCCCTTGGATTCTGTCTGGGGTATTTTGATTTCCGGTATAAAAAACCGATTCGAACGGTAACCGATACGTTGATGGCGTTACCCACGGTGTTCATCGGTCTGCTGGTTTATGCGTTTTTAACGCATCGGGGCCCGCTGGGTAACATGGGACTGCTTTTCACCCTGCCGGGTATCGCCATCGGCCAGACGATCCTGGCACTGCCCATCGTGGTGGGTTTGAGCGCAACCGCTGTCGAAGGCATGGATCGGAAGCTGCGCATAACGATTCTCTCCCTGGGTGCCAATCGGCGGCAGCTTTTTTTAAACAGCCTGTGGGAGGCGCGACACGCGATCCTGGCCGGCGCCGTCGCTGCCTATGGACGCGTGATGACGGAAGTGGGAATTTCCATGATGGTTGGGGGGAACATCAAGTGGCACACCCGGACCATCACCACCGCCATTGCATTGGAGACCAATAAGGGACAGTTCGGTATGGGCGTCGCCCTCGGTCTCGTGCTGCTGGCCATTGCGTTTTTTGTGAATCTTTCCGTTTCATTTTTACGCCGAAGGGCCTAACCGTGGCGCCCCCCATTTTTACGGTCCATTCCCTGAAGCATGCATATGCGAAAGAAACGGTGCTGGAAATCGAACACCTCACCGTTCAACCGGCTTCCATCGTCGGACTCATCGGCCCCAACGGCAGCGGAAAGAGCACCCTTTTGAGATTACTGGGCCTGATTGAAAAGCCGACACAAGGGACAATCCATTTTAACGGCCGACCGGTGGAGCCGTTTTCCGATGAGGCGCGCTTTCAGATCACACTGCTGCCCCAGGAACCGTTTCTTGTGCGGCGCAATGTATTCCGCAATGTGTCGTTCGGCCTTAAACTGAAGGGGAATACCAAAGATACAGCAAAGCGCGTGGATGAAGCCCTTGCGCTGGTGGGCCTGTCGGGCGACGCATTCAGGCGGCGCCCCTGGTATGCCCTTTCCGGGGGCGAGGCGCAGCGGGTCGCCCTGGCCGCCAGGCTGGCATTGAATCCGAAAGTCCTGTTGATGGACGAACCCACCGCCAGCGTGGATGCGGGAAGCGCCCAGTTGATTAAGGAGGTATCCCTCAGGGTGAGGCGGGAATTGGGGACCACCCTCATCATCGCCAGCCATGACTGGCAATGGCTCAACGAAATCTGTGATGAGATTTTACATCTTTTTAACGGCCGGATTTTTGGAACAGGCCGAGAGACCATCGTTTTCGGACCCTGGCAGAACATGGGATCGGGGAAATGGGGGAAGATGTTATCCGACGGGCAGCGGTTGATCGTGCCGGTGCCCCCGCACCAGGCGGCGGCGGCGGTGATCAGCGTCCTGTCTTTCGATGAAGGCGATACATCTGTTCGGAAAGAAGATGTCGGGTTGAGCGGTACGGTTTCCCGCCTCAGCCTGGAGAAGAAAACAGGGCATATTTTTGCAACGATCCTTGCCGGCGGTCTTCCATTTACGATTCGATTAAACCCGGAACAACACGGGAAACACACCATACTTCCGGGTAAAACCCTAAACATTCGATACCGCCTCGACCAGGTCAAATGGATTTGAAGGAAAGGAGACCATTATGAAAGTTCACCGAAGCGTTTTGGGATTTGTTATCGTTTTTGCACTTCTTTTCCCCTTGTCCGCATCGGCGGATGCTTTAACGCTTTATGCGGCAGGAAGCCTGAAGGCGGCGCTCAGCGATGTGGCCGCTTCCTATGAAAACACGTATAAGACGACAGTGGCCACAAAGTTTGGTCCAAGCGGCCTTTTGAGAAAAGCGATTGAAAGCGGCGAAAAACCCGATGTTTTTGCCTCTGCGAACATGGCGCATCCTGAAAAACTCGCATCCGCCGGATGGGGAAGTCCGGTGGTGTTGTTCGCCCGAAATCAGCTTTGTGCACTGGCACAGTCTGATGTAGAAGTAACGACGGAGAGCCTGTTGAATGTTCTTATGGATAAGAATGTGAACGTGGGCACTTCTACGCCAAAGGCGGATCCGAGCGGGGACTATGCCTGGGAACTTTTCCGCAAGGCGGAAACGGTAAAGGATGGCAGCTTTGCCGCACTTTCCGGTAAAGCGTTGCAGCTTACCGGCGGGCCGGACAGTGAAAAAGCTCCCGAGGGCCGCAATCAATATGGATGGGTAATGAGCGAAAAGAAAGCGGATGTTTTTCTCACCTACTGCACCAATTGTGTCTTGGCGCGAAAGGAAGTGCACGGTCTTCAGATCATCCGGATCCCTGAAGCACTTTCCGTGGGGGCGGATTACGGCCTTATTGTAAGAGAGAACGCACCGGATGCGGCATGGCGGCTGGCGATGTATATCCTGTCGCCGGAAGGCCAAAGGATACTGCAAGAATATGGTTTTGAAACCAGAGGAATTCCAAAAAAGTGAACGCACCCTTAAAACGGGTCAACGGACTGAACATCGGTTGGGATGACGCGGCAGGATCAACTCAAAAAAGAGAGTCAAACCCGGGACGAAGATCCCGGGTTTGACTGAAAGATTTCAAAGAGACGGTTAGAAATTCACCTGCCACTTGGCGCCGAAATAGGTGTTTTGCCCTTCATCCGCGCCTGCAGCGTCTTCCTTGTAGTCAATGAGACCGACTTCCGGAACAATCATGATTCCCTTGGCCGGTTTCAGGACCGCCTGCACATAAAAAGCAGCGGTTTCATCGTCTTCGACAAAGGTGTCGTTCTCATTGGTGACCTGGCCGTAACCGCCTTCAAAAGTGAGCCTGTCGCTGACCTTGAAACCCAAAACACCTACAAATCCGAGGCTGTCGGTATCCTCCACGGTGTTCCCATTGAGAACGGCGCTGGATGCGCCTTCCACCCAGAGCCCATAATTGCCTGCATTCCGGCCCATCCAGGCGTCGGCGTTTAAATAGACGGGACCAATGTTGAATTCACCGAAGGCGCCGACGACATAAGACGTCACGTCATAGTCTCCAGCAGAGGATGCCTCCACATCATAGGCGTTGTACCCCCCCTGGATACCGATCTTGAACTTGTCGGCACTGAACACATAGCTGGCTTCGATCTTCGGGGTCTTATAGTCGAGGTCTCCGTCGGCTCCCAAAGGGCTGCCCGCCGGCTGCACCAGCGCCAGTTTGAAATTGGCCACGCTCAATTGCGCCATGGCCCGGCGGCCGTTGTAGATGCCACCAAAGCGGTACATGCCGGCATCGCCGTCCCACGCTTGACCGCTGATGAATACGTTCACCGGGGTATAATTCTGGCCGAACCCCAATTTCACGGTTCCGGTGTCCCATTCACCCCAGAGGATCCGAAGGTTGGGACCGCTGCCGTATTCGAATCGTCCGCTGATGTGGTCGGCCTTGACCCTCGCGCCGATTCGGGAGTTTCCTTGCAGGGCCCAAGTCAGTCCGTCATCATCCAGGCTGTCGCCTCCGACAACATCCTGTTCAAAAGAATCCCAGAAAGTGCTCATCCGGGAACTGCCGTAAAAAGACCAGTCCGCCGCTGTCGCCGGCAGGACAAACGCACCGGTTGCGGCCAGGGCCGCAACCACCATCAGCCACTTTTTCATCTTCAATCCCTCCTTAGCGTATTTACATCTTCTTTAAATCTTGTGCGTCAATCGTTTTAAAACTGATTTCAGTCCGTTCCGTTTTCACCTCCTTTCCCGGTTCAGTATGAAGCCGACCAAGGCGACGCCGATACAGCTGGAATGATTATGCCGTTTCATCGGTTAATCGATTCGAATGATTTTCACTTGTCGACCGACCCATTCCAAGGGCAGATAAACACGACCGCTGTTTCCACTCGATCGGACCCGTTTTTCGATCATCTCCTCGCCGTAGATTTCGAATTTGGCTTTATCCGGAGTTCGAGACGGCACCCTTTTGTTTTTAAAGGCGCCATGGTTATCGATGATGAGATCGGATTTCATAAATGACAGGTGCCGGTTATCCCTTCATGCCATCACACCGCCTGCGCCGGCAGGGGTGTGCGGCGGATTTGTTTCCGCTGTTGATCGGGATAGGGTATGCGCGGTTCAGCCAAAAAGGCGCTCCTGAATTCCGGCCGTTCCAAGCTTTGCTGCAGGTCTGTCCCGATTTGACGAAAGACCTGCAGGTCGAATCGACAAAGGCGGGATTCGACGAATTTTTTCTCCCGGGGTGTGGACGCTTCCAGGCGTTGCCGCAATTCCAGGGGATTCGATACGGGCCACGCCGCCAGAAAGGCCAGTGCGTCCGCGATCCGGCGCCGGCCGGTTTCGAGCCTGTCCAAATAAAAGGAAGAAACGCGGCGGGATTCCACGAGCACTTGCGTCATATGGGGGAGCAAGGGGGGTTTGGTGATCTCCAGGGTGACACCGGCGGAGAAACGCTTCATGGCCTTTTGCTCCCGGCTTCCTCCCAGTCCGAATTGTGTGGACAGACGTCCATGTCGGTTTTTAACGACCGCCCGGCGCGATTGTCGTTCGCGGACGAGGATCTCCCGGGGATTTACAAGAAGATCACCGGCGGCTTCGAATTCGCAATTGTCGGCATAATTGCCGGCACACAATAGGGTCGCCTCGGCCAGGCGGACCAGCAACAGCCAGTAGCCGGGGCCGTATTTCTTGCGCTTTCGGGCTTCCGCCCACCACCGCTCAAGCATCCGTTCATGGATCAGATTCGAAACAACGCACTGTTCGACTTGTGTATTCAGTCCGGCAATGGTTTCCGGAATTCCGGCGCTGCTTTTTCTGAAAGACGAGAATGGCCGCATCGAAGATCCTTTCTATCGTCGCGAAGATGTTGAGAAGGTTTCAATGAGGATTCGGCCGTTTCACGGACAGGATCCCTTTGTTCGCCCTTAACAACGGGCGAGGTTTAGCAGACCGATTTAGATATGTCAAGAATTACATAACAACATTGCATTGCGCCATAACGGGAAGATCCGTTGCCCGGGAACCGATTGGCAATGTCGCCGGTCCGGCATGTCAGTGCGGTACGGGACAGGATTTAAAACGTATCGAGTCCGCCCGTGCCGGCGGTTTTTTCAATCCTTCGTTTTTTGTCAAAAAAGGATACCTGGAGAAAAATCTGAAGGGTCTATTGAAAACGCCTTCGCCCGAACGTCGTGGAATACTTTCCGGTAGACCCTTTTGTGGTAATCTGGTATGAATTTTTCCATCTTTCTGACGCCGGAGTCGGTCCGTGCGGGATAAGCAGTTTCAGGAAAGGGGGAAATTCCGTGAAAAGCCAAGAAACACCTTTTCGGATCCGGTCCAAAATCTGGGTGGAAGACGCCGACGGGAAAGTGGTCTTCGGCCTCGGACGATACCGCATTCTCGAAGCGGTTCAGCGCCTGGGTTCACTGCAGGCGGCGGCGCAGGAGTTGAGAATGAGTTATCGGGCCATTTGGGGGCGGATCAGCGCCACCGAAAAGCGGTTGGGCAAACCCTTGTTGATCCGCGCGCCGCGGGGATCCTGTTTGACGCCCCTGGGAGAACGGTTGATGAAGCAGTTTTATCGTCTTTTGAAAATCGTGGAGGCGGAATCCGATGACGTCTACCGGGACCTCATGGCGGCCTACCTGGAGGCGTGAGTCATGCGGGATTGACACGGCCACGCTGTCAAATCGTCCGGTTGCGGGCTGTTTGGATTGCTCCCATGCCTCGAACCTGATAATAATGAACCGCAACAGCGCGCGCATTTTCTGCATCTCTTCCAGATGAACTCGACGGCTTGACGGAGCATCTCCAACGCATACTTGTCGTGATTGCTGTGCCGGGAACCGGAACGAAATTGAGCGTTCACAAACTGCCGATTCCAGCTCAACTGGAGCGGTTCAAAACCCTTGACCTTCCGATAGGTGGGGCGTACCCCTTCCCGCAAAAGTGCCTCATCGTTGTCCAGCACCTCAGAGTCCATTCACAATTAAACTCCCATCGAACTGTCCGAAATGGAATGCACCGTGCGGGATTGATACTGGCTAACCGCGGCGAAATCCCTCGTCTCTTGATTGGATCATTCTTTTTTGACCCAATTCGATTGCGCCCTTTCATACTGAATTAATCATAAATTATTTTGAACAAAAAGTGCTTGACATTCATTTTTTTTTAAAATATTGGTCTTTCGTATGAGGTATGAGGTCAGACCATTAGAGAGTTTTAATATACTGTTTTTATTAACTAATATAAAGAATTAGTGCTCTATAATCAAATAAATTAGAATGGCTTATATAAATCAGGAGTGAGGCTTTCCGATAAAAGCCTGGGTGGATGCCACGCACAAACATGGAAAATATCCATTTAACCCGTAATCGATATAGGAGGAACAAGATCATGTCGGATTTTCCGGAATTGACACAAGCGGTCATCGACGGCAACGC
>Ga0068712_1002542_pt1 | contig 20064 bp, 17 predicted proteins | sample MTBAKSrepl1MetaG_FD_62987 | JGI IMG/M metagenome (GOLD analysis project Ga0068712, IMG submission 62987) | Enrichment culture microbial communities from Arthur Kill intertidal strait, New Jersey, USA, that are MTBE-degrading - MTBE-AKS1... | ecosystem: Environmental > Aquatic > Marine >... | reverse complement strand
TGCAAAAACCGAATACAGCTCCTGGGAACGGCAGCAGGGCTTTAAAATACAGTCTGTTTAAGCCCCAAGGACGCCCTTTCACCTGCCCGCCATGCGAGTGAGGCGAGTCAGGCGGGTCGACAGGGATTCCTTGCTGCCTTTCAATAAACGGCATCGCGGGCCCGGGGGCGGTCGCCGAACGATATGAACGCATTTTATTGCAGCCCTTGGGCAGAGACCCCCACGGGCGGGAATAACGCTGTTTGGTTGGGGCCGTCAGGCCGCCTTGGGGAGTGTCCGAACAAAGCTTTCGAAGCTCGGATCATGTCAGACATGGTGATGAGTTGGATTGGAAAGCCCCCGATTCGTCAATTCCCAAAAGCGCGTGGGGGTTTTGGTTCAGGCATCCGACAGTTGGTTCAGGAGTGATATTATGTCAGAAGAAGAAAAGGGTTTCGTCATAAAAGACAGACGCTCGTTCGATGAACGGGGCGAACGCAAACAGGGGGAGGAAAATGAGGAGCAGCCGAAAAAGGCGCCTGAAAAGAAGGCCCCGGAGAAGGAATCCCAGCGGCCTCCCCTGCCCGAGGTCAACTTTTCGTCCCTTATCCTGAGTCTGAGCTCAACGGCCTTTCTCCATCTGGGTGAAATCCCCGACCCTGCTACAGGCCAAAGGCAAAAGGACATGGCCCTGGCCAAGCATGTCATTGACACCATCGGGATGCTCAAGGAAAAGACCCGGGGCAATGTAAGCGCGGAGGAAAAGCAGCTGATCGACAATGTGCTGACAGACCTGAGGCTGCGGTATGTGAAGAACAAAGAGGGATGAGACGGCGAAGGGGTCTTGTGCCCGTGAGCCATACCCGGCCAGGTGACCTGTATTTTTCACGAAATGTAAAGCAGAAATGGAAGGTATGATGGGTTCTATGAATATTTCGGCGGTCTGTGACCGTGTGAATTTTTGGTGGATGCGGCGAATACTCTTATGGACTGCGATCGGCATTGCTGCCGGCGTCTTTCTGGCGACCCCGGCGCCCTCAATGGCCCAGGCCACCGGAGTCCTGCCCGGAGCCCCGGGATCCTTTGCCGGTCTGGTCAAACAGGCGGAGGGCTCTGTGGTCAACATCAGTACGGTGAAGACCATTGCCAGAGGATTCGCCCATCCCTTTTCTTTTGGTGGTCCATCCGGACCTGACGATCCTTTCAGGGATTTTTTCGAGCGGTTTTTTGGGGATCAGCTCCCCAAGGACTTTAAGCAGAAAAATCTGGGATCGGGATTTATTATCGACAAAGAAGGGCATATCCTGACCAACAATCATGTGGTGGAGAAGGCCGACGAGATCACTGTCAAGCTGGCGGACGGCAAGAGCTTTCAGGCCAGTATTGTGGGCCGCGACCCCAAGACCGATCTGGCCCTTATCCGGATCGAGACCGACCAGGAACTGAAGCCGCTTCCCATGGGCGATTCAGATCGTCTCGAGGTGGGAGACTGGGTGATCGCCATGGGCAATCCCTTCGGTCTTGACAACACGGTCACGGCCGGGATCGTCAGCGCCAAATACCGGCATATCGGGGCAGGGCCTTACGAGAATTTCATTCAAACCGACGCCTCTATCAATCCGGGCAACAGCGGGGGACCCCTGCTTAACACGAGCGGCGAGGTCATCGGGATCAATACGGCTATTTTTTCGCAGACAGGTGGAAACATCGGCATCGGATTTGCCATCCCCATCAACATGGCCAAAGAGATTCTGGGTCAGCTCAAGGAGGGCAGGGTCGTCAGGGGATGGCTGGGCGTCATGATCCAGAAAATCACCCCTGAACTGAAAGAAAAACTTGGCCTCCCGGACGAAAAGGGGGCCCTGGTGGCGGATGTGTCATCCGGGGGCCCTGCAGAAAGGGCGGGGATCCAGCGCGGGGATGTGATTGTCTCCTTTGACGGGAAGGAGATCAACGAAATGAATGAACTTCCCTATCTGGTTGCCTCTACGCCCATCGGCAGCGTTGTGTCCGTCAAGGTGATCCGGAAGGGCCGGGAAAAGACGCTCCAGGTCAAGATTGGGGAGCTGAAAGAGGAAAGGCCGGATTCGGAGGAAGGGGCTGAGACCAGGGCCGAAAGACGGTTGGGCATGAAAATTCAGGATCTGACGCCGCACTTGGCCCAGGAGATGGGCCTGTCTGAAACCGAGGGCGTGGTGATTGTTCATGTGGACGCTGGGTCTTCTGCGGCCGAAGCAGGGCTCCGGCCGGGCGACGTGATTCTGGAGCTGGATCAGCATCCTGTGAAGGATGCCTCGGATTTCCTCAAGAAGCTCAATCGGTACAAGGAAGGAGACACCATTCTCCTTTTGATAAAGCGAGGAGATTCTACCCTGTATACGACCTTGAAGGCGAAGGAACGCTAACCGTTAAAAGAGGGGCTTTCTTCAAGGGGTACGAAGGGATGTGTCCATCTTGCGATGCAGCATGAAAGCAGGATCTTCATCCAGACCATTGCCATCGAGCAGTGCCTCTTGCATCTATTTTGCCCCTGCCAAAGTGAATATTCGATTAAAGGTGATCGGACGTCGGTCTGATGGATACCATGAGCTGGTCTCCATTATGGTGCCGGTGGGTCTTTACGATCGGCTCGAACTTCAGACCACGTCCGACAGGCACATCGCCATATCCTGCCGGGGATTCCCGGCCCCCTCCGACGAAACCAATCTTGCCTGCAGGGCCGCGAAGGCCTTTTTTGCCAGAACGGGCATCGACCAGGGAGTCTCCATACGGCTCGTCAAGAATATCCCGGCGGCGGCCGGCCTGGGCGGCGGCAGCAGCGACGCGGCCTGCGTGCTCAGGGCACTGAATCGCACCTACGCCTCTCCCCTTGCTGAGACACAACTGGCCCAATTGGCCCTTGGTCTGGGCGCCGACGTCCCTTTCTTCCTGGCGGAAAGACCTTGTATTGCCAGGGGTATCGGGGAGATTCTGGAACCTATTGAGAACTGGCCCAGTCTCTGGTATCTGATTATAACGCCGTCTATTTCCGTATCCACGGCCTGGGTTTATGGGAGACTCAAGGCATCTGCATGGTCCGGTGAATTAGAGTTGACAAATGAGGCGTATCAGATTATTATCACGCATTTAAAGAAAATGCCGTGCGCCATCGGCCCCCTGATGGAAAACGACCTGGAGCAGATTACGGCCAAGCGGTTTCCTGAGATCGAACGCATCAAGAAAAGGCTGAGAGAGGCCGGCGCCGAGGCGGCCCTTATGTCGGGGAGCGGCCCGAGCGTCTTTGGCATTTTCCGATCCAAAGAGACAGGCCTTTGGGCAAAAAAAATCCTTGCCGCCAGCGATCCGGGAGACATGTTTTTGGCGCAAGGCCTCGGCTGATATCTGGCGATGGGTGCTGGCGCGCTCTGCTGGGGTGTCGTCAAGCGGTAAGACACGGGCCTTTGGAGCCCGCATTCGGAGGTTCGAATCCTCCCACCCCAGCCAAAAAGGAATAAGGAGAGGACTGGATGTGGACCAGGAGATAAAATTGTTCGGGGGCACCTCAAATCCCGGACTGACCCTTGAGGTGTGTCAGTACTTGGGGATCCAGCCTGGAAAGATCCTTGCCAAGACCTTTAGCGATGGGGAGATCCAGGTGGAGATCGGGGAGAATATCCGGGGAAGGGATGTTTTTGTGATCCAGTCCACCTCCACCCCGGTCAACGACAACCTGATGCAGCTTTTGATCATCATGGATGCCATGCGCCGGGCATCGGCCGAGCGGATTACGGCCGTGATTCCCTATTATGGATACAGCAGGCAGGACAGGAAGGTCAAGCCAAGGGTTCCCATCAGCGCAAAGCTGGCCGCAGATCTCATTACCACCGCGGGGGCCCACCGCGTGGTATCCATGGATCTGCATGCCGGGCAGATCCAGGGCTATTTCAACATCCCCGTCGACAACATTTTTGCCGCTCCCATCCTTCTGAAATACATCCAAAACAACCTGCAAGACCACCTGGTCATTATTTCTCCGGATGCCGGGGGCGTGGAGCGGGCCCGCGCATTTGCCAAACGTCTCGACGCATCCCTGGCCATTATCGACAAGCGGCGGGAGGCCCCAAATGTATCCCAGGCCATGAACATCATCGGCGAAGTGAAGGGAAAGACCGCCATTATCCTCGACGATATGGTGGATACCGCAGGGACCCTCACGCAGGCCGCGGCCGCGCTTAAAGACCGCGGCGCGGTTCGCATCCATGCCTGCTGCACCCATCCGGTCCTTTCCGGCCCGTCCATTGAGCGAATAGAGGCCTCGCCCATCGACACACTGGTGGTCACCAATACCATCCCCCTGACGGAGAGGGCCAAGGAATGCCGCAAGATCATTGTACTGTCCATTGCAGAGTTGTTAGGCGAAACCATCAAGAGATGCCATAATTCTCACTCGGTCAGCACATTGTTTGTCTAACTGTCCATCAACGCCTGAGAAGGTTCAGGCGTTTTTACGCTTGTGAAAAATTTAATTTAGTTCGGAGGATCTTATGCAGCGATTAGCGCTTGCCGCCTACGAGAGAGAGACCAAGGGAAAAGGGGCGGCCAGAAAATTACGAAAAATGAATAAGTTGCCAGCGATTTTTTATGGTCCGAAGACCCAGCCGATCATGCTGGCCATCAATTACCCGGAGTTTGAGCGTATCGCCAGTGTGTCGGGGTATGAGAACACCATTTTGGACCTTCACATTGCCTCGCCCCGGGGGGAAGAGAACAGGAAGGCTATGGTGAAGGATCTCATGTGGGATCCGGTCAAGGACGTCTGTCTGCATGCAGATTTTTATGAGATCTCCATGGACCAGGCGATTACCGTGGATATCCCCATCCACCTCGTCAACACGCCGATCGGCGTGACAGACGGCGGGCTTCTCCAGATTGTGAGAAGAGAACTGACCGTGTCCTGTCTCCCGGATAAGATAGTCGATTCCTTGGAAATCGACGTGTCAGGGCTGGAGATCGGGGGTTCGATCCATATTCGGGATATCGCGCTTCCCGAGGGGATTGCCTGTGTGGAAGACGGCGATCTGACCGTAGCTGTTGTGTCTCCGCCAGCCGGAGAAAGGGAAGCGGTTTCAGGAGAAGAGCTTGAGGAAGAAACGGCAGCCTCCAGCGAAGAAGCTGCTGAAGGAACAGAGGAAAGAGAGAAAGGGGGTGACCAGTAGCAAGCGATTTGCATTTGATTGTGGGCCTCGGCAATCCCGGACCGGAATATGAAGCGACGCGGCACAATGTGGGCTTCCAGGTTGTGGATCTGTGGTGCAAGGATCTGGGGCTGCTCCTGACAAGCCGTCGTTTCCGTGCCAAGAGCATCCGGGCGGATTTGCAGGGGATTCAGGTCCTACTTCTTTGCCCCCTGACCTTCATGAATCGGAGCGGTGAATCGGTCAGGGCCTGTGCCAGCTATTATGCCCTGGAGACCAGTAAGATGCTGGTCGTTCATGACGATCTGGACCTCCCCCTGGGCAGGGTAAAGCTCGTGAAGAACGGCGGGGCCGGAGGGCACAAGGGCGTATCATCCATTATTCGGCATCTGGGGACCACGGCATTTTGCCGGGTGAAGGTGGGGATAGGACGTCCGCGATATGGCGAGACGGTGGAAGATTTTGTCCTGTCTCCATTCTATGCCGATGAAAGGCGGCTTGCCCAGCGATCCATCCGGGTGGCTGTGAACGCATGTGAACGATTTGTTTTGGAAGGGGTTGAATCGGCGATGAATCACATCAATCGCCAGAATTTTGTAAACAAGGAGGAAATAAACTGATGCAGGGATTAACTGTGTATGCTCCCTTCTTAGGGATCTTGAGTCTCGTTATCGCCTGGCTGATCTACAATTACGTCAAGAAACAGCCGAATGGCAGCCCGTTAATGCAGGAACTCGAGAGTGCAATTCATACAGGCGCAATGGCCTTTCTAAAGAAAGAGTATTCCGTGCTCGTTGTCTTTATTGCCATTGTCTTTGTACTGCTGGGCTGGGGAATTGCATGGAAAACCGCCATCGCCTTTGTGACCGGCGCCGCATGCTCCATTGCGGCAGGCTATTCTGGAATGACGGCAGCTACCAGGGGCAATTCCAGGACGGCTGAGGCAGCCAATAAGCACGGTCAGGCAAAGGCCCTGAATGTCTCATATTTTTCAGGTTCCGTCATGGGATTGGCCGTAGCGGGATTGGGAATTCTGGGCGTTGGCTTCTGGTTCTGGGTTTATGGAGGCAACCCGGATACAGCCCAATACATCAATGGATTTGCCATGGGCGCCAGCTCCATTGCCCTGTTCGCCCGTGTAGGCGGGGGCGTTTATACCAAGGCAGCAGACGTGGGGGCCGACCTTGTGGGCAAAGTAGAGGCAGGCATCCCCGAGGATGATCCCAGGAACCCGGGCGTTATCGCGGACAATGTGGGCGACAATGTGGGCGACATCGCAGGCATGGGTGCGGATATCTTCGAGTCCTTCGTTGGTTCGGTGATCGCTACCGTTGCCATCGGCGCCACCATGGCCGTGACCCCAGAATTTCTGGACAAATTTCCGGTGCTCAAGGGGCTTGATCCAGTCGCCATCAAATTGAAATATATGGCCATGCCCATCCTGGTGGTCATGGCAGGGCTCCTCAGCTCCTTTGTGGGCGTCTTCTCCATCAAGATTTTCCAGAAGGGAAACCCCGCGGGGGCCTTGCGATACACCACCTTTGTGGCCGCTGCTATTTTTGTCATATTGACGATTATCATCACCAAGTCCATCGGCATGCCTACCGGCGCTTTTTGGGCCGTCTTCTCAGGTCTTCTGTGCGGCATTGCCATCGGTCTGCTGGCTGAATACTATACCTCAGGGCCCCCGGTCAAACGGATTGCCGGTCAATCCGAGACAGGTCCTGCCACTGTGATCATCGCAGGTCTGGCCGTGGGCATGCAGTCCACCTATCTCCCGATTTTGGGCATCTGCGTGGCCACCTTTATCGGGTATCACACCGCGGGAATCTACGGCATCGGCCTGTCTGCTGTGGGCATGCTGGCAACGGTCGGCGCCACAATGACAGTGGACGCCTACGGCCCCATTGCCGACAATGCTGGCGGCATTTCTGAGATGTCCGGTCTGGGACCCGAGACCCGAAAAATCACCGACAGCCTCGACGCCTTGGGCAATACCACCGCGGCCATTGGAAAAGGGTTTGCCATCGGATCTGCGGCCCTGACCGCCTTGGCCCTGTTCGTGGCTTATACCCAGGCAGCCAATCTGGGCGATGTTTTGATCGACAACCCGATGGTGGTGATCGGGCTCTTCATCGGCGGCATGGTCCCCATGACATGCGCGGCCCTCACCATGACCTCGGTGGGCAAGGCCGCTTTCTCCATCGTTGAGGAGATCCGGCGCCAGTTCAGGGAAATTCCCGGCCTCCTTGAAGGAAAAGAAGGGGCCAAGCCCGACCCGGCCACCTGCGTGTCCATTGCAACGACCGCTGCATTGAAAGAGATGGTAGCGCCGGGGCTCGTGGCCGTGTTGACCCCTGTTGCCGTTGGCTTCCTTCTGGGTAAAGAGACATTAGGGGGGATGCTGTTAGGGGCCACAGTTATGGGCGCCTTTTTGGCCCTATTCATGGCCAATAGCGGCGGCGCCTGGGACAACGCAAAGAAGTACATCGAGACAGGCGAACTGGGCGGCAAGGGTTCCAGCAACCACAAGGCCGCTGTGGTGGGCGATACCGTAGGCGATCCCTTCAAGGATACCTCCGGCCCGGCCATGAACATCCTGATCAAGCTGATGTCCGTGGTCGCCCTGGTAATTGCGCCCATACTGCCATTCACCGGGCTTTTTCTCAGATAGTCCACTCTTGGCAAAAAGGGGCGATTAGTCGATTGTGGCGGTCTGCACGGTCCATGGCAAAGGGCAAGCCCTTTTGCCATGGGCGTGCGGGCTGTCAGACCTGATCGTGCGTCTGTAAAATCAGGGATTAAATGCCGTTGCTTGAGCGGCTGTGGTGAAAAACTGAGGGGCATGTCCTTTGTATGCCTGTCGGCCCCTCACGATTTCAGCATAAGAAGGAGGAGTCAATGTTCAGTGTGGGTGATTTGGCCGTATATCCTGCGCATGGCGTCGGCGTCATCGAACGAATTGAAAATCAGGAAGTCTCGGGTTGCGAACAGGATTTCTATGTCATGCGCATCTTGGACAACAACATGATTATCATGATACCGACCAACAACGTGAACAATGTGGGGTTAAGGGAGATTATCGACAAAGCGGAACTTCCGCGGCTCTACTCCATTCTTGAAAAAAGAGATGTCGCTCTTGACAATCAAACCTGGAACCGGCGTTATCGGGAGTACATGGACAAGATCAAGACCGGCTCCGTTTTCGAGGTGGCCGAGGTATATCGCGACCTGTTGATGTTGCGGGCGGAAAAGGATCTGTCCTTTGGCGAAAGGAAGATGCTGGAAACCGCTCGGAGCCTGTTGATCAAAGAAATATCCCTTGCAAAGGATATCGGCGAGTCACAGGTTGAAAGAGACCTGGACAGGATGTTTTCCTGATCCGCAAGCATGCATCGTCCCCGCCTTTACGCCTCTATAAATAAGAATCGATCTGAGCACCTGTCGGCACATTGATGAATGTCGCAAAACCCGGACAGGACATTTTTCTGCGAAGTATGCGGGAGCGATCAGGAAACCCGGTTGGATCTTTTTCTGTTCCGCAGATCCATCGGTCTTTCCCGCTCCCGGATCCAATCGTTGATCAAGGAAGGGCGGGCCACGGTGAACGGCCGCCCTTCAAAACCAAGCCGCCAATTGAAGGCAGGGGAAAAGGTTGTCCTCGCCATCCCCCCCCCTGAAACGGTCACCCTGACCCCGGCCGACGTCCCGTTTGATATCGTTTATGAAGACGAGGCCGTGATCGTCGTATCAAAGCCTGCAGGCGTCGTGGTTCACCCGGCCCCCGGCCATGACTGCATGACCCTGGTCCATGGGCTGCTCAGGCACTGCACGGATCTCTCAGGAATCGGCGGCGTCTTAAGACCCGGGATCGTCCATCGGCTTGACAAGGACACATCCGGGCTGATGGTGGCAGCCAAGAGCGACCTGGCCCATGCCTCCCTCTCGCGGCAATTCAAGGCAGGTCTGGTAAAAAAGCAATACCTGGCCATTGTGCACGGACACATGGGCGCTGAAAGGGGTGACATCGCCCTCCCCATAGGCCGGCATCCCATGAGGCGAAAGGAAATGGCCGTGGTGGAGACAGGGGGGAGACATGCCCTGTCTTTGTGGTGCAAAATGATGGAATTTCGAAGCGGATTTTCCCTCTTATCCGTTGTTATCAAGACAGGCCGCACCCATCAGATCCGTGTCCATCTGGCTTTTATAGGCCACCCTGTTGCCGGAGATCCGGTCTACGGCCGCAGGCGGGACCGGCGCAAGAAGGGTTCTGCTGACCCCAAGAGCTGCCCGCTTTCCTTTGAGAGGCAGATGCTTCATGCGAACCGTTTGGGCTTTGTCCACCCCGTTAGACAGGAATACATGGAATTCGAATCCGACCTGCCGGCAGACATGAGGCAAGTGTTAGACCGCTTGAAGCAGCTGGATTTGTAAGAATAGTCTAAAATCCTGTTCAAAAAGCCTTGACATTGGGAATAAGGCGGCTATAATACGTCTATCTGAAATTTTTCCTGCCTTTCGGAGGATTCGGTATCGACCGGATATCTGTAGTAAGTCCATAACAACTCTGCTGAGTAAACTTTCACTGACTCACACAAAAGGGTTCTCGATACACGGTTTCCTGTCCACAAGAGGGCTTTCGCGTCATTCAGCTTATGTGGCTGCAACCGACCTTAGAGTCTTTGTCCGTAACTTCTCCGCAACGTGCGAAGAAGTTTCCCCGTGGGGGTCTCTGCCCAAGGGCTGCAAAAACCGAATCGAGCTCCTGGGAACGGCAGCAGGGCTTTGAAATACGGTCTGTTCCAGCCCCAAGAACAGTCTTTCATCCATAGGGATTCCTTGCTGCCTTTCAATAAATGGCATCCCGAGCCCGGGGGCGGTCGCCGAACGATATGAACGCATTTTATTGCAGCCCTTGGGCAGAGACCCCCACGGGCGGGCAGAACGCTGTTTGGTTGCGGCCGTCAGGCCGCGTTGGGGTGTTTTCCGTACGTTTTTTCGTCGAGGGCCAGACAATCAGGCGGCGGGGTGCTTCGCCTCCTAAGCGAACTGGCAGACACAGGGAAATCAGATTGGATCGATAAACCCTTAATAAACGCACATGGGCCTTAACCACGCAATCAGCCAAACCGGCCTTATGGCCGCGACCCAAAGGGCAAACAGTCTTCCGGTTTCAGGTTTTTCAGGATGGATGAAGCCGGGCGCCTTCCTCTCAACGGCTGCCGAGCGTCTTCGCGGCCTGCGCGAGGCTGCCATTTACGGAATGAAGGATTTTTAGTGCCTCTGACCGGCCAGTAACGAACGGAGAAAACAGATGAATCTTGTCGAACTTAAAGAAATGAAGATCAGCCAGCTCACAGAGATGGCTAAGGAGTTTAATATTGAGGGGGCCTCGGGAATGCGGAAGCAGGACCTGACCTTCGCCCTGCTGCAAGCCCATTCCGCGCGGAATGGTCTGATATACGGAGAGGGGGTCCTGGAGATTCTCCCGGATGGTTTTGGATTCCTGAGGGCCCCGGACGCCAATTACCTTCCCGGGCCCGATGATATCTATATCTCTCCCTCCCAGATTCGCCGGTTCAACCTGAGGAAGGGCGACACGGTCTCCGGACAGATACGGCCCCCCAAGGAATCGGAGCGCTATTTCGCCCTGCTGAAAGTCGAAAAGGTGAACCATCAAGACCCCGAGATATCCCGGGAGAAGATCCTCTTCGACAACCTGACCCCGCTCTACCCGGACAAAAGGATCCCGTTGGAAACCACGTCTGACAATTATTCCACCCGGATCATGGATCTCATGACGCCCATTGGAAAGGGACAGCGGGGCCTGATCGTGGCCCCACCCAGGACGGGGAAGACCATGCTCCTTCAAAACATCGCCAATGCCGTGTCGACCAACGACAAGGACATCTACAAGATCGTCCTCTTGATCGACGAGAGGCCGGAAGAGGTCACGGACATGGCCCGGTCCGTAGATGCCGAAGTGATCAGTTCCACCTTTGACGAGCCCCCGCACCGGCATGTCCAGGTTGCGGAGATGGTTATCGAGAAGGCCAAGCGGCTGGTGGAGCACAAACTGGACGTCCTGATCCTGTTGGACAGCATTACGAGGCTGGCCCGGGCCTATAACTCGGTTGTGCCGCCCAGCGGAAAGATCCTCTCGGGCGGACTTGACTCCAATGCCCTCCACAAGCCCAAGCGCTTTTTCGGGGCGGCCCGAAACGTGGAAGAGGGGGGCAGCCTCACCATTATCGCCACGGCCCTTATCGATACGGGAAGCCGGATGGATGAGGTGATATTTGAAGAATTCAAGGGGACGGGCAACATGGAAATCCACCTGGATCGCAAATTGAGCGACAGGCGCGTCTTTCCTTCCATTGACATCAATCTGTCCGGAACCCGTAAGGAAGAACTGCTGTTGGACGAAGCGGATCTCAACCGCATCTGGATCCTGCGCAAGCTCCTGGCCCCTCTTACTCCGGTGGACAGCATGGAATTCCTGCTTGAAAAAATCAAGGGAACAAAGGATAATAAGGATTTTCTGGCGTCCATGAGCGATTAATCTGACGAGGAGATAGAAAATGAAAAAGGGAATTCATCCGAAATATTACCAGACGAAGGTGCGCTGCGCCTGCGGCAATGAGTTTGAGACCGGTTCCACTGTCAAGGAAATCAATGTTGAGATCTGTTCAAAATGTCACCCGTTTTTTACGGGGAAGCAGAAATTGGTGGATTCGGCGGGAAGGGTTGAACGTTTCAGGAAAAAGTATGCCAATTTCAACAAGGCCCGGTCGGAAAACAACGCTTCCGCCTAACGGGGTGAAGCGTCCAACTGCGTGGGTCAATGTCAAGACCCAAGATTCCTCCATCCCCCATTCCTGCCTGATTGTCTTGCCCGACAGCATCCGGCCCCGGACCTTTATGCCAGGACGGCGTTTGTAACCGTCCGGGAAGAGGGTCCGGCCAGCACACGTCTGTTTTGCGGGGCCGGCTAAAGGGCCTCTCGTGCACTGCGAAAAAGTCATCAGTTGAGGATTGCGGCAATGTTTGCCAAAATAGAGGAAATTGAAACACGCTACAATGAACTGGAAGCAGATCTGGGGCGTCCCGAGGTCATCCGGGATCAAAAGACATATCAGACCTACGCCCGGGAACACAGCACCCTGGCGCCCATCGTGAGCTCCTTCAGGCAATTCAAGTCGCTTCAGAATGAGATCAATAGCAGCCGCGTGCTGTTGGAGGATCCCGACCCTGAGATCAGGCACCTGGCCAAGGAAGAGATCGATGCCCTGGAAGAAAGGCTTTCGCAGGTGGAGCGGGAGCTCAAGCTCCTCCTGATCCCCAAGAATCCGAACGATGACAAGAACATCCTTTTGGAGATACGGGCGGGTACAGGGGGCGAAGAGGCTGCCCTGTTTGCCGCGGACCTCTTCCGGATGTACAGCCGCTATGCGGAGATAAAGGGCTGGAAAACGGAGATCCTCAGCCAGCACCTGACAGGAATAGGAGGGATCAAGGAGATCATCGTGCTTGTGGAGGGTCAGAAGGTCTACAGCCGGCTTAAGTATGAAAGCGGCGTTCACCGGGTTCAGCGGGTGCCTGAGACCGAAACCCAGGGCCGCATTCATACCTCAGCGGTTACGGTGGCCATCCTTCCGGAGGCAGAGGAAATCGATGTGGAAATCGATCCTGAAGACCTTCGGATCGACGTGTTCCGCTCTTCAGGTCCCGGGGGCCAGCATGTGAACAAGACCGCCTCGGCAGTCCGGATCACCCACCTGCCTACCGGCCTTGTGGTGACCTGCCAGGATGAAAAGTCCCAGCATAAGAACAAGGGAAAGGCCATGAAGGTCCTGCGGTCGCGGCTCCTGGACATGGAGACCTCGGAGCAGCAGTCCAAGATCTCCGAGGAACGGCGGACCATGGTCGGTTCTGGCGACAGGAGCGAGAGAATAAGGACCTACAATTATCCACAGGCCAGGGTGACCGATCACAGGGTGGGACTCACTCTCTACAAGTTGGAGGCCCTCTTGCAGGGAGATCTGGATCTGGTCATTGATCCCCTCATCACCCACTTCCAGACGGAGGCGCTCAAAAAGGCCAACGAAAACTGAGACGCAAATGTCTCCAAAGATATGGCAGATAAGGGAGCTCCTCAATGTGTCGAGCCGGTATCTCAAAGACAAGGGAATCGAAAACCCCCGTCTGAATGCTGAAGTCCTCCTGGCCCATCAGCTCCATATGGAGCGGGTTGATCTCTATCTCAGCTTCGACAAGCCGCTCACCGAGGCCGAGCTTTCCGCCTACCGATCCCTCATCAGGCGCCGGGTCGAACACGAGCCCCTGCAGTACATCACCGGCGTACAGGAATTCTGGTCCCTGAACTTTGCAGTAGATGCGCGGGTATTGATCCCGAGATCTGAGACCGAGCTCATTGTGGAACAGGGCCTCTTGTTCGAAAAAGGGCTTGCGGTGGAAAATCGACCGGTCCGGATCCTGGATCTGGGAACCGGGTGCGGCGCCATTGCCGTTGCCATGGCCACGGAACTCCCCCATGCCGCAATCTGGGCAACAGACATCTCCCGCCAAGCCCTGGATGTTGCCCGTGCCAATGCGCTCACACATGGCGTATCAGACAGGGTCCGCTTTTGTCAGGGAGATCTGTGGGATGCCATTACGGGGGAAACAGACGGTTTTGACGTGATCCTTTCCAACCCTCCCTATGTCTCTGTGGAGGAATACCCGGCTCTTCCCCCGGAGGTTCGGGACCATGAGCCCCGTCTGGCCCTGGAGGCCGGGGATGGCGGGACCTATTTTCTGAAAAAGATTATCAAGGATGCGCACTGTTTCCTGAAACCCGGAGGGTGGATTGTCCTGGAAATGGCGCCCTGGCAGACGGAACAGGCGCTCGACCTTGCGGGCGCGACAGGAAAATATGGGCAGAAGAGGCGAATCAAAGACTACAGCCGGCAATATAGGGTCGTGGCCGCGCAACGACTGAGGGATTGAGTCATTTTGGGATTTACCATGATAACGATGGGGTGTGGTCATGTCTGCATCAGAGAAAAAGGGATGGCGATCCAGACTGGTAGCCGCCGATAAGGTCCTTTCCAAGATCCGTCCCGGCATGAGCATTTTTTTGGGGACGGGCGTGGCAGAACCGCGGACCCTGGTGAGGAGCCTCTTGGCCTCTGACGCCAGCAACCTCCGGGATCTGGAATTCATCCAACTGGTGAGTTTCGGGGAGGCTGTCTCCATTGCCGAAGAAGACACGCAAAAATTCCGGCTCAAGACCTTCTTTTCCGGGTGGGTGGCCAGCGAGGCTATTAAGGCGGGCCGGGTAGACCTGATCCCCACCCCCTTTTCCCGGATCCCTCATCTGATCGAATCGGGGATTATCAATGTGGATGCGGCCTTTATCCAGATTACGCCGCCGGATAACGCGGGGTATTGCAGTCTGGGGCCTTCCATCGATGCGGCCCGGCAGGCCATGGCCCATGCCTCCCTGGTGGTGGGCGAGATCAATGAGCGGGCCCCCCGCACCCTGGGAGACACGTTTGTCTGCATTGATGATTTTCATTATCTGGTGCAGGGCGTTCATCCGCCCATCTACTTTCCCCGCTGGCCGGTGGACGATGTGGTTGAAAAGGTGGGCGCCAATGTGGCTTCCCTGATCCAGGACGGGAGCTGCATCGCCTTTTCCGTGGGTCCCCTGTTCGAGTCCCTGGCCCGTCACCTGACAAGGAAACGTCACCTGGGCATCCATTCGCCTTTCTTTACCGACGCCCTGATGGACCTGGTCAAAAGCGGGGCGGTCAGCAACCGGCGCAAGGGAATATTCTTGGGCAAGTCGGTGACGGCCTATGCCATCGGCACGGAGGAGCTGATGCGCTGGCTCCACCGGAATCCTCTTATTGAATTCCAGGGGATCGACGTGGTGGCAGACCCCAAGAGAATCGGGGCCAATGACCGTTTCATTGTGGTGTTGCCGGCCCGAAAGGTGGACCTCACCGGCGGCATCGCCCTCCACAGCGGCAGGGGGAATGTGGGGGCCGGGCCGGGAGAGGCCCAGGAATTTTTCAACGGGGCCGCCTTTAGCAGGGGGGGCCGCACCATCTTTGCGCTGCCGTCCCGCAACCTCAAAAAGGAACCCAACATTATCATCTCTGTGGAAGATTATCCCAACCAATTTTCCAATCGGGAGTCCCTGGACCTTGTGGTGACCGAATACGGGGTGGCGTCCATGAAGGGCCGGACTACCCGTGAGCGCGCCCTGGCGCTCATCGACATCGCACACCCGGATGACCGGGCCGAACTGGTGCGCCTTGCCAAAGAGCGGCATCTCTTGTTCCCTGAGCAGCGCTATCTGGTAGAATCAGGACGCCTGTATCCTGAGGAACTGGCCTGTGAACACGTGTTCAAGGACGGGCTTTTGGTACGTTTCCGGGCCATCAAGCCCTCTGACGTGGATGAGATGCGCAGGCTCTTTTACCGTTTCTCAGATACAGCCGTCTACTATCGCTATTTTTCACCCATCAAGACCATGCCCCATGCCAAGATGCAGGAGTATGTGAACATCGATTACCGGCAGACCATGTCCATCGTGGGATTGATCGGAGAACCCGGGGAGGGACGCATCATTGCCGAGGGTCGGTATGTGCGTCTCCCAGACCTTCCCTATGCGGATGTGGCCTTTGTGGTGGACGAGAACTACCAGGGAAAGGGCATCGCCAAATTTCTCTTTGAAATGCTCGAGAAGATCGCCAAGGAGAGGGGGATCGAAGGATTCAGGGCCGATGTGCTGGCCACCAATACATCCATGCTGAAGGTCTTTGAATCTTTTGCGGACGGACCGATCCAGGCCGTGATGGAAGGCGGGGTCTATCAGTTGACCATGCCATTTTCTTTGCACAGGGATGAGGGGTAGATGGGTTGACGCAATGCCGCGAGTCATCGATATGCAGGAGGGCCGGCGCCTCCTGGCAGCAAAGCGGGCCTTTCATAATTGGACCAGCCGGTTTCAGGAGGACTTGGGACCGGATACCCGGCTGCGCGATCTGTCCCTGAAGACCCTCTCCTTTCTCGCGCAGGGAAGAGACAAGGGCGCCTTTTATCTGTACGATCTCATTATGAGGCTCAAAAACCTGGGATCGGGATTTGAGTTTCACGAGCTGGATCCCAAGAACAAGATGGCGGTGATGGACATCCATCTCTTTCTCCTGGATCGAATCCGATTTGAATGCATGAAACAGCTCGGCTGGCTGGAAAGCTATCCCGGAGAGGAACTGACCCTGATGGACCTGGTTGTGCAGTTTGACAGACTGGCGCCGGGGCTCCAGGCACGCATACCCCTTCTCAGTCCGAATCATCCTCAATACCCCCGGTTCGCTGAGGCGAACGCCTTTGACCGGGAGGGCGTTATCAGGAGGCTGATACCCGGACTGGTGAAGAAAATGGAAGACTATGCGGATACCTTGTAGACCTTGTCCCCCTCACGCACCCTCTCCCTGACTTTCACGCCTACGAGATCGCCGGCCTTGGCCTGATCCACTGGCTGATTGTCCACTTCCATGCTGGCGACCGCTTCTGTAAACTCGGTGGTATGGCCCTTGTATTTGAGCATATCTCCCTTCTGTATGGTCCCCTGGGTGATCTCCAGGGCTGCAACGCTCGGCTTGGCAAAAAACTTGACAACGACCCCAACCGGTTCCTCGGCCATGGCAATGCCTCCTTCTCTTTGACGTTCACGGGTTCAATGGTTGAAGCAGACGCCTTGGTCTCACGCCCTGCGCCTTTCATTATCCGTAACACTTTGAGGTCAGGCAGGAGGGCCCTACATACAGTCTGTTTTAGCCCCAGGCATATCCTTTTAATGGACGGCATGTCCGTGCTGCCTTTCAATAAACGGCATCCCGGGCCCGGGGGCGGACCCCGAACGACCGAGCCCCCCTGCCTCTGCTCGGGCCAAATTTTTATAGCTTGATGTTATTATCCCTTTTTCACAGGGATTGTCAAGTGCGGCCCTTTGGGCGGGTCCAATCAAAACTGTCAGCTGTGCAGGGCTGTTGAGCTTCGACTGCATGATCTCAATGTTCAGGGGATAAAACCCTCACGGGTAAATTCCGGAGTTAGGGGGCAGGTCCTTCCTGTCAGTCTCCTAAGTCCCCGTCCTGATCCGCCAGTCTGAGACCCAGCTCCCGAAGCTGTTGGGGGCCCACGCGGGACGGGGCCTCGGTCATGAGACAGGCCGCGCTGGTGGTCTTGGGAAAGGCGATGACCTCCCGGATAGAGGGGACCCCGGTCATGAGGGCCACCAGGCGATCAAAACCAAGGGCCATGCCGCCGTGGGGCGGGGCCCCGTAGCGAAGGGCCTCCAGGAGGAACCCGAATTTCATTTGGGCCTCTTCAGGGGAAATGCCCAGGGTCTGGAAGATCTTTTTCTGAACAGAAATGGCGTGGATGCGGATGCTCCCCCCGCCGATCTCAGATCCGTTCAAGACCAGGTCATAGGCCCTGGCCCTCGCCTCTTCGGGCCTTTCGTCAAGGAGCGGGAGGTCTTCCTCCAGGGGGGAGGTGAAGGGATGATGAACGGCCACCAGCCTTGCTTCGGCCTCGTCATACTCGAACAGGGGAAAATGGGTGATCCACGTTAATGCAAAGGCATCCGCTGGAATCAGTTTCTGTTCCCGGGCCACCTGCACCCGCAGTGCCCCAAGGGACCGGTTCACGATCTCGGGCCGATCCGCCACCAGGAGGATCAGGTCCTGGGGCCGGGCACAAACACGCTCGTTCAGGGCCTGTTGTTCATCTTCTGCGAAAAACTTGGCCAGAGACGACTGCCAGCCATGCTCAGCCACCTTGATCCAGGCCAGCCCCTTTGCCCCGTTGGCCCGGACCATTTCGGAGAGGGCATCAAGCCCTTTCCTGGAATAGGCAGGCCCGCCCTTTTCCACCCGGATGGCCTTCACCGCGCCCCCGGAGGCGACCGCCTCCTTGAATACCCTGAAATCGGATCGTCCTGTCAGATCGCTCACATCGCACAGCTCCATGCCGAAGCGGAGGTCCGGCCTGTCGGTCCCGAACCGATCCATGGCATCCTGGTATGTAAGCCGCGGGATGGGCAACGCAATTCGCTGGCCCAGCATCTTATCAAAGAGCTGGGCCATCATGTCCTCAAAGACCGCCATGACCTGATCTTCGTTTACAAAGGCCATCTCCAGATCCACCTGGGTGAATTCAGGCTGACGGTCAGCCCTGAGATCCTCATCTCGAAAGCAGCGGACGATCTGATAGTAGCGATCGAATCCGGCCACCATGAGGAGCTGTTTGAAGAGCTGGGGCGACTGTGGGAGGGCGTAAAAGAGCCCCCTGTTGACCCGGCTCGGGACCAGATAATCCCTGGCCCCCTCAGGCGTGCTCTTGGTGAGGAAGGGGGTCTCCACCTCGATAAATCCATTGTCGTCAAGAAATTTCCGGATGGCGCCGGCAATGGCGTGGCGTTTGCGGAAATTGCGGAAGAGCTGGGGTCTCCTCAATTCCAGATACCGGTATTTCAACCGGAGAGTTTCCGATGCGTCCACGGCGCCGTCCACCTGAAAGGGAGGGGTCTCGGTGATATTGAGGATCTTCATCCCTGTCACCCTCACTTCGATGTCGCCGGTCGGCATCTGGGCGTTCTCCTGGCCTTCGAGCCGGGGGGCCGCCTCCCCCTTGAGGGCCACCACCCACTCATTTCGTAAGATATGGGCCCTTTCATGGGCCTCCGGACTGATCTGAGGGTCGAAGACCGCCTGGGTGATCCCCTCCCTGTCCCTCAAATCGATAAAGATAAGGTTTCCCAGGTCCCTCCGGCTGTTGACCCACCCCATCAGGACCACTTTCCGTCCCGCGTCCCCTTTCCTCAGTGCGCCGCAGTCATGGGTCCGCACCCAGTCCCCCAATGAATCAATTTTTGTCATCCTGCTCTCTCTTCAGCATCTCTTTCAGCACATTGACCAGATCTACCAGCTCCACATCCACCTGCTCGCCCGTCAGCATGTTCCTCAGCCCGGCCCTCCCGCTCTGGAGCTCGTTTTCCCCCACCATGAGCACATGTCTGGCATTGAGCCGGTCTGCCTTCTTCATCTGGGACTTGAGCCCTCCACCGCTGTAGTCAAACTCCGCCCAGAGTCCGCTGCTCCGCAGTTCTGCCGCCCACTTGACGGCGGACCTGGCCGCAGCCCCTCCCAGCGCAGCAATAAAGAGTTGGGGGCCCTTTTCTTCAAGGGGGAGATCGTCGCCGATGAGGGCCGCCACCCGTTCCAAACCCAGGGCAAACCCGATGGCCGGATGGTCCGGCCCGCCAAGGAGACTTGCCAGGCCGTCATACCGGCCCCCGCCGGCCACGGCGTTCTGCGCCCCCAGGTGTTCGGTCTGGATCTCGAAGGTGGTCCGGTTGTAGTAATCCAGGCCCCGCACCAGCCGCGGATTCAGTACAAAGGGGATCTCCAGGTCGTTCAGCATGTCTTGCAGGGCCTCAAAGTGGGCCTGGCACGCACGGCACAAAAAGCGGCCAATGGCGGGGGCATCCGAAACCACCTCCTGGCACGTCTCCACCTTGCAGTCAAAGACCCTCAAGGGATTGCTTTCGGCCCGGCGCTGACAATCCTCGCACAGCCGGACCTTTTTGTCTGACAGGTAGTCCCTGAGCGCCTCCCTGAACGCCGGTCGGCAGTCAGAACAGCCCAGGGAATTGAGGTTGAGAGAGACGTCTTCGAGTCCGATGGACCGGAACAGCAAAGCGGCCATGGCAACCATGTCCGCGTCGCTCCTGGGCCCGGGGTCGCCGAAGAGCTCGGCGTTGATCTGATGAAACTGCCGGAACCGTCCCTTCTGGGGCCGTTCGTGCCGGAACATGGGGCCGATGCTGTAG
>Ga0068712_1002534_pt1 | contig 20107 bp, 15 predicted proteins | sample MTBAKSrepl1MetaG_FD_62987 | JGI IMG/M metagenome (GOLD analysis project Ga0068712, IMG submission 62987) | Enrichment culture microbial communities from Arthur Kill intertidal strait, New Jersey, USA, that are MTBE-degrading - MTBE-AKS1... | ecosystem: Environmental > Aquatic > Marine >... | reverse complement strand
CCCCTGGATCCGTTTGGCGCGCCAGGTGCGGATGTGGAGGGCCGTCTCCTCAATCAAGGCGATGATTTCCGGGGCCACAGGCGGTCGGCCCTGCCTGGCCCGCGATTTGCGACGCCAGTAGAGCTTGAACCCCAGCCGATGCCAGCCGATGAGGGTATCGGGTTTGACTACAATCAACGCTTCGCGCCAGGTGCGGAGCCGGCTGGCCAGCAACACCAGCACCTGCCGATCCCGCTGCCTCAACTGCGGTCGCGCCACCTGACGTTCCAACACGATCAACTACTGCCGCAAAAACGCGTTTTCGGCCATCAGTTCACCTTCGCTTCGTGTCAGACCGGCCAGAGTACCCGTCACCTGGTTCGTCTTCGCGGGTCTGGTCCAGTCCTTGAAGCGCGACTCCAGGCGCGCCATGCCGGTTTGTAGCACCCGCCCCACCCTACGCACCACCTTGTTCATATGCATTTGTTGTTGGCCTTTGTGGAGTAATTTGAACACCAAGCGTTGACTTGTTTCAGCGTGGAATTCTACCTCAGTTACCCGCGCTCTGAGCGTGGATCGACTTTTTGGCCCCTCGTATAATGCGATTAGCTTGTATGCTTGAAGCAAGCTCCTGCGGGTGTTGGTGAGGGCGATTTGGCCTTAGCGGCGTAGACCGCGTCCCGTAGATAGTCCCCCAACATCAACGGGCAAGCCCACCCTGAACCGTATCCGGTAGCTAAGACTACGCATTCACGAGGTAAGGTGAAGGTTGCCCAGCGCGAGCTAAAACTTCACTCAACTGAAAAGATGGAACCTGATGAACAAATACAGTTTGCGGGTCGGCATTGACATCTCAGCCCAAACGATCAGTGTGACCTGGGGAACAACTCCCGACGATGATCAAACACCAATAACCGAGTTCAAACAGTCCGCCGCCGGTCATTGCCACCTCATGCAGCAGTTGCGTTCAACGGGGCACAAGCCTGCCCACTGCCAGGTGGTGATGGAAGCCACCGGTACCTATTGGATGCGTTTAGCTTACACACTCCAAGAGGAAGGATTTGTCGTCAGTGTGGTCAATCCGGTCCAGGCGCTCCGGTTAGCTCAGGCTCAACTGCGCCGGGCCAAGACAGATGCGATCGATGCGCGCACCCTGATGGAACTCGGCTTTAAACTCGATCCCCGACCTTGGGCACCTCCACCAGTCTTATATGAACAACTGTACCAACGCTTGCGACAACGAGATGCTTTACTGGATATGCGTACCCAGGAACGCAATCGGCTGCATGCCTTACGCCAGTGGCCCGATGCACAACCCAGTGTGGAAGCACGCTACCAAGCGCATATAGCTTTCCTGACCGAACAAATCGATGCCTTATTGGACGAAATTGAACGGCTTCTGCATTCGGAGCCGGAATGGGCTACCACTACGCGTTTGCTGTTGAGTATTAAGGGCATTGGCCCTATCACTGCTGCTTGGTTGATGGTCGCAACCCTGAATTTCACAACCTGTGAAACTGCTGAGCAATTGGTCGCCTTTGCAGGATTGGCCCCCTATCCCCGCCAGTCAGGTACCTCGCTCAAACGCACTCGTGGCGTGGGCCGTGGCGGCCACACCCGGTTGCGTACGGCACTCTATATGGCGGCGATTGCATCAGTGCAGTCTACTCCAATTATCCGTCACTTCTATCAGCGCTTGCGGCAACGAGGTAAACCCGCCAAAGTGGCCTTGTGCGCTTGTGCCCGCAAACTCATTCATATTGCCTGGGCTGTTGTTACCAAGAAGCAATCGTTCCAACCCGACTACGGATTGCAGAAGCTCTTAGTGCACTGCGCGACTTGACATTTGTTACCGTACCTACGGGCCTGCCATCTGCAAATGCGCCAAGAACCGGTTTGGCCAGGGCCATTTTTCGCCCCAGCCAAACGGTTATGGTGAAAGGTGGCGTTCTCCCAGACGAACAGCAATGAGACGTGAGTGCGAGGTGCCTGCCGTGCTTCACTCCAGCGGCGGGATGACGCCCAACTGTTGCATGAAGCCGAAAACGTCCATCGCAAACCATGTCTCGGCGATCTTGCCATCTGCCACCCGGTAGATCGAGTTGCCGTAAACTGCCAGTTCATCGCCGGTGGCAGTAATTCCCGGTACATTGCCGCTGTTCGTCCCGAGAGCCTGCCAATGGACAAAGACGAGATCCTCTCCGGCCACCAGCAACAACTCCTCCGGCAGGAAATGTGTGTCGGGGACCACCGCCAGCAGCGGCCCAAGCCATTCCTGCACGCCATCGTATCCGCTGTAGGACAAGTCGTGCGTGTCGCCATGGTCATGAAAGACGAAGCCGGGAGTGACGAGGTCGGGCACGAGAGCGAAGTTCTGCTCATTGATCAGATTGAATTTGAAGGACCGGATGAGAGCCTTATTCGCCTCTGGATCACTGGATGACGCTGCTTCGCTGGCACCATCCACCGGCAAGTCTGCTTGTTGCCCGGTCGTCTCATCCTCCCTGGGCACTACACCCAACTGCTGGGCCAGCACCATCGTATCGTAGCCCATCCACAGCTCGACAATCTGCCCGGCTTCGATTCGCAGGATGTCGATCTCCGCCCACCCGACAGGGGCGCCAGTGGCTGGAAACCCAAGGTAGTCTTTGGTGAATTGGCCATCAATCCAGCAATGGATGCCTACATAATCTTCTTCGGCAACCAGATGTTCAATATCAAAGGCCAGGTTCGAGAAGGCGTCGCTCATAGCGGTCATCCACGATTTGACTGCCTCCTCTCCGTGAAGGGACTGTGGCAAGAATGGATCGTACGCAATGATGTCTGGTGCCAGGACCGCATCCACGGCTTCCCAGTCCCCCTGGACGCGGGCAACAAGCCAGGACATAGCGAGAGTCTCATTGGTTATCAGAGGGTCCTGCTGGCCAGCAGCAGGCGATACGGTGAAACCAGCCAGCGCCGCTGCAACGAGAAGCGAAAACGTAATGATGAACCGTCCATACTCCTGTATCAAGGTCTTTCTCCTTTAAGGTCTGCTAAAGAATCGTCGTATGCGAACGAGAGAGTACGTCTCTTGGGCAGGCAGCTAGGGCCCGGACTGTCAGGGGCTGGTCGCCCGCATGCCGACACCCTCGGCCTGTGCCGTCACAAGCAGATAGCCTGAACCAACGATGAAGAACAGGTACACTGCCACGATGCCCCAGCCGAGCGCATTAAGGGTGCAAGAGACGGTCGGAAGCACGGTCACGACAAGACCGACGGCGTCATAGACAAGTAGATCCAGCAGAATGATTCGCTGGACCTTAAGATCGGTCAGGTTGCGTCCAAGCCAAGTCAGGATCAGCGTTCCCAGCATAGCCGCGCCATATTCTCGGGCCGGGATGCGACCTACATCATCGAGTGAGGCTCCCAGAATGTCGAACAGGTCACTTGGCACAAGCACCAAGAGAACCCCAAATCCCAGACACACAACCGCCTTCATCGTCAACAGGGTCTTGAATATCATCGCAGCACCTCCTATGTCGAAAGCTCCTGCCCATTGAGGGCCGGAAATACGTAAACGTCTACATGATATAATGAGGGTGTGCCGCTACGAGATCGCTAAACAATCGTTACAAGTCGAGGCTCGACGACAACCTGTTGGGCGGCCATCGCTAACATCCGAGCAGCTCGCCATAACCTTAGTACCAGTGACGGAGTCAAACGCGATGCTCGAGATCAAGACCTTCGGCGGCCTGTCGCTTGAGCTAGATGGGAAGCGCATCTCCCCTATAGGCTCCCACAAGGCAGAGGCGATAGCCGTCTTCCTTGCCGTAGAGGGTGACCGGCACCCGCGCAGCGTCATTGCGGCCAAGCTATGGCCCGACTGCAATACGAGCAACTCCCAGACGGCCCTCCGCGTTACCCTATCTCTGCTGCGAAAATCCCTACAGCAGTATGTGCTCATCGACCGTGAGACGATTGGCATGAATCCAGAGGCCGCGATCTGGCTCGATGCAGTCGAACTCGAGCGCCACCTGGAAGAGGGTCGCGCCGCTGAGGCCCTTGGTCTCTATCGCGGTGATTTCCTGGAAGGTTTCCACGTGCGCGGCAGTCTCCCGTTTGAAGATTGGTGCGTCTGGCAGCAGGAGAGATACCACCGCTTAGTAATTGATGCGCTGCATAAGGCGATCACCTGCGCTGCTGCGGCGGGTGACTATCAGAACGGCAAAGACCTGGCGCTCAAGCTGCTCGAGCTCGATCCGCTGGATGAGGTGGGCCACCGCCAGCAGATGCAGCTTCTGGCGCTCGACGGACAGCGGAATGCGGCCCTTCTGCAATATGAGGCATTGCGCACCATACTGCGCTCAGAACTGGACGTAGAACCCTCTGAAGAAAGTCGCAGACTCTATGAGCAGATAGCGGCAGGACAGCGGCTCTTCGCTGCAGAAATACCTCCACAACACCGATCCCGTTTTCCGCTCCAGGGCACCACCTTTATTGGGAGAGAACGAGAGATGGCCGAGCTCAGCTCCCTGCTCCGCCAGGAAAACTGCCGGATCGTCACGTTGACCGGCCTCGGCGGGATCGGCAAGACGCGCCTAGCTCTCGAGGTTGCGCGGGCTGTAGTTGACGATTTTCCAGACGGCATCTACTTCGCGCCTCTGACCCGGGTAATCGCCCCCCAATACCTGCTGCCTGCAATCGGAAGCGCACTGGGCTTCGGCTTTGATGGCCTCGCCAGCGACCTTGATCCCCGCCAGCAGTTGGCCGATTACCTGGCTGACCGGTCGCTGCTGCTTGTGCTCGACTCGTTTGAGCACCTGGTTGGCGAGGCTCCGCTGCTGTATGACCTGATAGCCCACGCACCAAGAGTGAAGCTGCTCGTTACATCTCGCGAGCGGCTCGACCTCCAAGGAGAATGGGTGTTTCTCCTTGAAGGCCTGCCTGTGTCATCCGATGATGGCGGCTCATCTAGCCTTGAGGCCGACGTCTTAACGCTGTTCCTGGATCGGGCCAGGCGAGCTGGCGGCAAGGTCTCCATGCGCGATCAGCGAGCAGACGTAGCGCGTATCTGCCGTCTGGTCGGGGGCATGCCGCTGGCTATCGAGTTGGCTGCCGCCTGGACCTCAGTGCTCTCGTGTGTAGAGATAGCCGACGAACTGGAGAAGAACATGGAGGTGCTGACAGCACATGCCCGCGATGTGCCCGAGAGACACCGCAGTCTGCAGGCGGTCTTTGATCACACCTGTCACCTGCTGATGCCTGAGCAGCGCGACGCACTGGCGCGTCTGTCTGTGTTCCGGGGCGGATTCGACCGTCGGGCGGCCACCCGGGTCGCCGACGCCGACCTCGCTCTCCTCGCCAAGCTGGTCAAGATGTCACTACTCACGCGCAACGCAGCCAACCGCTTCGATATGCACCCGCTGCTGAGGCGCTATGCTGCACAGAGATTGTCAGAGTCAGCCGGTGCCCAGGACAGCGTGCACAACCGGCACAGCCGCTTCTTCATCGAATTCCTGTCCCAGCGCGAGGACTACCTTATGGGCAAGCGGATGGTGGAGGTCCGCGAAGAGATCCGAGCAGAGTTGGCCAACGTCCAGGCCGCCGTGGAATGGGCTGTTGTGCATGGGGATGATAGCCAGGCGACGAGAGGCTTTTCCGGTCTGCTGGCCTATTACGGCGTCGCAGATTGGCATGAAGGACGAATCGCGTTTGGACACATGGCAGACCTACGATTACGATCGGCTGCGTGCAACGCGACCGACGACGAAGACGATCCGGTGTACCTCTCCGCGCGAGTGCGCGAGGCCTTCTTCTGCAGCCACCTGGGGTTGGTGGCCCAGAGTGAAGCGATCTCGCAGGAATGTCATGGCGGGCTGCGCGCTCTGGACCTTCAACCCGAGCTTGGGCTATGCCTGCATAACTTTGGCCTCAATGGCGCTCTCCGGGGCGAGTGCGATCTTGCCGAGGAATACCTGAAGCAGGCCATACCTATCGGCCGTGAGAGCAAGGAATTCGCCTGGCCAACCTACGCGCTTTGGTTGGGATACGCTTACTTCCTGCGGGGGGAGTATCAACGTGCGCTCGCAGCCCTTGAGGAGAGTCGCCAGATCTTTGCAGACCTGGGAAGCCAGTGGGGACAGGCGTTCGCTCTGAGCAAAATGGGTCTCGCCGCCGACGGGCTAGGGGATTATTCCCAGGCGATGCAGTTCCACCGCCAGGCGTTGGGCATGTTCGAGAGAACTGAGCACAAGGTGGGGCAGGCATACACCCTGAGCCGGATGAGCGTTGATGCGTACGGCCTGGAGGCCTACCAAGAGGCCGCGGATCTCGCTCAGGCGGCGTCTGTCATGTTCCTGGAGCTGTCCCATCGCTGGGGCGTGTGTGGGACGTGGTGCCGGCTGGGATTTGCGGCTGTTGGCCTCGGCAACCTCGCGGAGGCAGAGCGTTACTGCTGCGACGCGCTGCGATTCGCCTGGGAAAGCCAGATAGTGCCCTTGACCCTCTATGCGCTGGCGGGCCTCGCATGTGTGGCGGCCAGACGAGGCGCGAAGGCCCGAGCGGCGAAACTCCTCTCTCTCGTCCAGCAGCATCCCGAAATGCCAGCCCTTTATCTCGATCTTGCCTCGCGCTGGTTGGCTGGGTCGATCGAACAGATCAACGAAGCGGTGCAGGAGGTCCGAGCGAGCCCAGATTGCCTTCCACCTATCGCCGCTGTTGTGGAGCAGATCCTCGGTGACACCGCAGGCGGGGAGTCCTCAGTACTGCAACGTGGCCTTTCCTGAGCCGGGAATGATTCTGACCGGCCCCTTGTACCGGCCGACGATTCTCAATGGATTTGGATCTGATCCGGACCGTCTCTGAGATGATGTTGTGGACGTCCTCTCGGTTGGCTGCAGGTAGAACTCCGAACTTGTAGGCGATCCCTGAACGCAACAGGTGCTCCAGATCGTTGCGCGTATGTTCAGAAATCAATCTGAGCGAGAAATCTGACCCTCCACAGCTTCGCGGTAGTAGCCGCGGATGGCGCCTGAGAACATGGCGTTCCAGAGGCAAGACTCCTGGCCTACCTCAGTTTCGTGCGCAAGCCACCTATCCAATAATCGACCGACATTACATTTGCATGGCATAGGCTCACGGGCCGGTCCTCGATTCTCCAGCGTGGATCGGCCTGTCCGTTTCTTATGGCAGAGCACCTCCCTGCCGGGAACCGGTTCCCGGACATCCCGGACTCGGACACCGGCAATCAGCCGCCCCACAGCCTCCAGAATGGCCGCATGAGCTGACGAAATGTCCGACGGGTCTATTCGTACCGGTCGAATCCGACTCCACGATACGGAGCCTCATAGAGGCTGAGACAGGCATCACCGAGATTGTCCCAAAGCGTGCGCTGGCCGCTTCGTCATCCCGTACTCCGGAACGGCTCCGACACGGTACACCTTTCGTACCCTCGGGTGAAACTAGGCAACTAATGAAATGAGTGATTTGATAGGGTAAGCACCCGTATCGCGCAGCCCTATCCCTATTCCCCCTCACTCCAGTGGCTGCTGACTTCCCCAGGCTCGACCTCCATTAGGCTCATGCCCCGTCGATTGTAGTGTCCTGACCATAAACACTCGAAGGGAGAGAAGCTCATGCACAAAAAGCGTTTGCTCTTTGTTCTGTTGATTGCGGTCCTCGTGCTCCCAACGCTGGCGATCGTGCCATTCGTGGGCGCGCAAGAGGGGCCGCAGCCAGAAGCCGTCGGTCTGCGCCCCGACGCGCCGCCGTTTGCCCTGCACGGTCCGTACTGGGTGGGTATCCAAGACTCCCCAATCACCTTTGAGTATAAAGATAGCACGACACGCGAGAGCCGAGTCACGGTTTGGTATCCGGCTAAGAACCCAGGCGGAGAGCTCGAACCATTCACCTACCCAGCTGAACCGCGAACCATGGCTTATGCAGGCCCTTTGTATTTCCCACGGACTGGTCAAGCATTTCTTGACGTACCGCCGGATCTGGATAGCGCACCATATCCACTGATTGTGTATTCGCATGGAGGATGGATGTACCGCTGGGGCCATCCAGAGTACTGCGAACACCTGGCCTCCTACGGATTTGTTGTGCTCTCCACCGACCACGAGGACGCGCCACCAGTCGGTTTCATGCCAGCGCATGCCGAATTAAGCCGGCAATGGGATATCTCAACGCTGATCGACTACGCGGCGCAGCTCACAGCACAGAGCGGCTCGCTGGCAGGGGCAATCGATCTGGACCAAATTGGCGTAACTGGTTATTCCGCTGGAGGTTTCACCGCAATGCTTGCCGGTGGCGCGCACCGGAACTCGGCGGAGTTGGTAGCCTGGTGTGCGACCGATGAAGCCAAGAATTCCTGGGTTGGTCCACTTTTGTGTGTCAGTGAAGATGCGAGAAATCAGGAATGGGCCAAGCTGCTGGAGGTAGAGGTGCCGCCCGACGGTCTCTGGCCTGACGTAGGCGACCCGCGCGTTGACGCGATCGTGTCACTGGATGGCGGCGCGTTTGACTTCGGCCCCGTGGGATTAAGCTACATAAGAGTACCAGCGCTGTTGATCTTCGCCAGAGGTGCTCCCATGGCAATGCCGTATCAACATGATGTGCTGTTACAGAACTTGCACAATTCCCGCGAGGCCATAGCCATCTTCGAATACGCGAACCACGCTCTGTTCACACACGCCTGCAACGCGGGGATGCTTTCGCCTCAAACTGTTCCGTTTTGTAAGGAACCCGTTTGGGAGAAGCCAAGGGCCCACGACTTAGTCCAACACTTTGCGACCGCCTTCCTGCTGGCGACGCTGAAGGATGACGCCGAGGCCGCCGCTGCCCTCGCGCCGAATGCCGTGCAGTTCCCGGGCATCACCTATGAGGCTCAGGGCTTCTAAGGGATCAAGTGGGCGAGCGTCGGATGGCCCCGGCGCTCGCCCTAAGCAGAGTCGTCCGCATCGAACGAACTATGCGTTAGGAGGATACACCATGAACGCCCGTTCTTCCAAGTGTATTGTGTCCGTTGTGCTGATCGCCGCGCTGGCGCTGGCGATGGTCCCGTTGGTCGGCGCGCAGGAGGAGGCCGGAACTGCGCGGGTGCGCATCGGCTATTTCGCGTTTGATCCCAAAGACTACGACACCTACGTGGACGGCGAGGTATTCCCGTTTGCGACCCAAATAATCAACCTTGGATGGTCAGGCCGCTGCTTTGCAATTCGCTGCAACACCGCCAGTCCATTCTTCGACTTTTCGGATGGTCTCCACAGCTTTGCCATTGTCCCACACGGCCAAAGCCTTGAGATGGCCATTCTTGGACCCGAGGAGATTACACTTGAAGCGGGACACGCTTACTCGCTCGCCATCGTGGGCAGTCTCGATGCCGAGAACCTCGATCTGCTGGTCATTGATGATACGCAGATTTTCGCCGGAACAGATCCCCAAACCGCCTGCGTGGGCATTCTGGTGAATAACATCGCGGGAATTCCGGCGTTTGAAATGAAGTTGGGTGCGGATGACTACCTGGTGAGTTACGGCCAGTTTGCCGACAACCTGTACCCAGTCGGTCGTTCAGTACATTTCACTGTATCCGCTGTTTTGGGCGATGAGCGCGAGCACCTCTTCCGCATGGATGGAGTTCCAATTCCAGCCGGTATCTCTGACTTTGGCGCGATGTTTGGCTCGTATCCGGGAACCTATGACAGGGATTACGTCTATACCGCGAATTGGGGATACCCCGGACAAATCACGGCCCTCGATGGTGGCACGATTGAATTGGGAAGCGAAACCACTGGAGAAATCGCCACGGTCACTCAACGTGTGAGGTACACACTGACCCTTGCAGTGGACTCTGTCGTTAACATCACGGCGAGCGGGACGGATCTGAAGTACGATGACACCATCTTGCTGGGAGTAACGACATTCGACCCCGCTGTGTACCTCTTTGACGCCGATGGCAAACTGCTGGTCTGGAATGACGACGGCTCCTTTGAGGCCTTTAGCGCCGGAAAAGTCGAGGCAAAACTGGAAGAGATTACCTTGAAAGCCGGAACATACCGGATCGAAGTCGGCGGCAGCAACGATCTGGTTTCTGGCCCCTTCGAGTTGAGTGTAGAAACTACCACGAATGAATGATGTCCAAATGGGCCTCCCGCCGGACGTGGTGCAGTTCGCTGGCATCACGTATAAGGCACAGGGTTTCTGATCGATCGCGTGGGCGAGTGCTGGGTGCAATCCAACGCCCGCCCTAGGCAAAGTCGTCCGCATCGAACGAACTATGCGTTAGGAGGATACACCATGAACGCCCGTTTTTCCAAGTGTCTGGTATCCGTGGTACTTATCGCCGCCGTGGCGTTTGCACTGGTCCCGTTGGCTGGCGCGCAGGAAACGTCCCTGCCTCCGCTGACCGAACCCGGACCATACGGCGTCCGCCCGATGACGACGATCCGGACGACGACCTGTTTCTGTTATGGGCCGCGCTCGACGAGGACGGCGACGGCCTGCCGGACTAGCGCCGCCGATCGGGGAGTACGCGATCGGCCAGGCTCGTTCGCCGAATCCGGATCGTGCCCATGTCCGAAACGGTACATTCGCGCGATCCAATCTGGATCTTGCGTATTCAATAAGGGGGATACTCTTGAAAAGAATCACGATAGTGGTAATTGTTCTATGGTTGGTGATGGCCAATACCGTCTTCGCTCAGGAAAACGAACTGACACAGCGGTATGACGACGGTTCGCTTTCGTTCGATTATCCTTCAGGCTGGAGCTTGGCAACCGCTGGCAATCACGTGCATATCTCTCGTCCAACTCCGCCTCCTGATGCTGTTTCTGGCAAGGAATCGGATTTGGTTATGATGAGCTTCGTGCGACTCTCGCAGGCCAGCGAAGAGGAATCCTGGCCCTTGGAAACGGATCTCCATTTTCTTGCAGGGTACGTGACGAATGACGTGATATCCGGCTTTGTTGATGAAGGCGATCGGGTGGAATTCGGCACGTTAAAGGAAATGATGATCGACGACAAACAGGCCGTATCGATCACCTTTGAAGCAACAGAATTGGCCGGCACTGTCGTTCTCATCGAAGGAGTCGAGGATCACCTGATGTTGTTAGGGATTACGTCCAGCCGGACTTTCAGCCAGTGGGATAACACGTATCGGCTGATCGCCCAGAGCGTAAAATATGGGGCCTGAAAGCGCACAAGGTCAGACCGGAACACGCTTTTGGACAGCAATTCAAAGACCATCCGGCATTCGTATCGGGTGGTCTATGTTTATTGCTTCAGCAGTTGCTTCATAGGAAATGGTGATAACAATGTCGATTGTGCTGATTTCCAGACCGATGCTTGAGCTTGTGTGCCAGTGAATTGAAGCGCCTGTATCCACGATTTTCGTGGATCAAAAACATCGAGTTCACCCATGCTGTGACTTTTGTCTCAAAAACACTTGCAGTCTATACTCCTCGACTAACGGCGGTTTCTACGTCGCTGGACTCTGGGGGGAGAACACATGCTGGGCGGAACGTTTCCAGGGCAACAGCAGCTCGGGACTGTTGTGAATGACGCCAGCACGGAGACTGTCTTGTGCACGACATCGTCCAACACTGAACATGTTTCCGCTGTGTTTCCACTTCTATCACGTCTGGCCGCTAAAGCCGATTCCAGGAAGCCGGCTCGGTATGGGATTGGTACCGCTGATTTTCCCCACAATGCTCTTGTTATGCGGGATACCTGCCATAGCTGTCTTGTGTCCCACCTAGCCTACCCATTTTCGCCGAAATTATACCGTCCACACCTGTATCAGGCGAGCAGGTTTCCTGCACCCAGGACAAGGACGCCATGACCATCCACGATCTGTTTGTCAAAAACAGTCTCGCGATCGTCTAAAGATTCTGGACGGCCCTGTGTGCGTGTACTCAGCACGCTACGCTCAGGACATGCTCTACTGGCGCGTCTATTCCTATACAGACGGCATCACTGGATGGGTGGCCGACAGCATAAGCACAGAGATTTGGCTTTGTCCTTTGTCAAATCCGCAGTGCGATGCATAGGGCCATACCCCACCATTTGGAACGCCGCCAACTGCCAAGGGCAACAACCGAATAAGCCCTAGTGGACTAGCATCTCTACGGTACGCTGGGGTCGCGATAGCCGCCGATTTGGTTAGATAATCGGAGGATATTGAGGCCGGAAAAGTGGCTGAAAACGGCATAACCAGAACCATCAGAGGCGGGCGTAGATGTGTCAGGGTGCGGCGTGTGCGGAGAAAGCAGGCATCCTTTCCGCACACACCATGATTTGAGGCTGCTCGACGGCGACTGCACGCCATCCAGGTTATTGAAGTTCCAGACTGATGACGATATCCCCTTCGCTGCCGAAATTAGCATGGCTCACGACCAGCGTATATGTGCCGCTGGCGGGGAATTCATAGTCGGGAATTGCGGCATCAAGGTCTTCATCGCTGGCGTCGTCGTTGAACACAAGCGGCACACCTTCTGGGCTGACAACCTGCACGAGTGGATCCACCTCACCCGGGTTGACACTGGTGACGGCAATCACTGCGTGCTGGCCTGCCTGTGCTTCGAACGGCAGCCGGAAGGTGCGGCCATCGGTCATCGTTACGGTCACCGACTGTCCGGCAACCAGAGCAGCGCCTTCGATCGTTTCCCGGGTGCCCAACTCAATGGCGGTGGCGAAATCCTGACCTGCCACCGCCTCATCGCCCAGGCCTAGGGCTGCATACGCGCGGAAGGCGTGGCCGATTTCCGTGCGCGGGTTCAGCTCGATGGCGGTGGTCAAATCAGCGAATGCCCCCTGTGGATCACCGAGCGCGAGTGACACGTTAGCGCGGAGAATATAGAACGCGTAGTAGGTGGGCTCCAGCTCGATTGCCCGGTTGGCATCGGCCAGCGCGCCCTCCGGATTGCCCATAACCATCTGGCTCATGCCATGCAGCCGGTAGGGATAGGCCAGATGGGGTGCAAGCTCGATTGCGCGGCTGCTGTTGAAGGCCATGCTCTCGATGTTGAACGAGGCCCACTGGGCACCCGCCATCAGGCCGTAAAGCTGTGGGTTGTCCGGCGAGAGATCGACAGCCGTTTCAAAAGCGCTGGCGGCGCCTTCCGCATCGCCCATGACCTCCCTGGCAACGGCCCGTATGGCGTGCGCGAGCACGTTATCCTGATCCACCGCCAGGATCGAAGCGACGTCCGCCAATGCGGCGTCAGGCCGACCAGAGAACGCATACAGAAATGCGCGTATCTGGCGGGCAGCCAGTTGGTCGGGTTGCAGCGACACCACGTCTGTTTGTTCGGAAATAGCTGCCTCAAGCACCTGGCCAGCGCCGTCATTGAGCAGAAACGCCTCACTGTGCGCGGTCATATAATCACCCGCCAGGAGCGCTGCCCACAGCCTGCCAATGTGGGCCTGATCGTTCAACGGGTCGGCCCGCAGGGCACAGGTATAAGAAACCAGCGCGTCGGGATAGGCCGCTGCGACCAACTGCTCCTGCGCCTGTACCAGGTAATCCATCTCCGCCTGACATACCTGCACCTGAGCGTGAACGCCTCCGGTAATGACCCAACTGCTGCCCATCATTACCGCCAGCACGAAAACCAATCGCCATTTCATTGTGCATCTCCTTTGTCATCAGCGTCTGGACGATTGTGCGCGGGCTAATCGCGCCGCGTTGTCCGCATTATAGGGGCAAAACAAGGTGAAAAGGAGGTAGGGAAAAGGTCGAGTCTTGTAACACGTCCCACCTCAAATTCTCTATAATTCGGGTAACTGCTAAATCGAGGATGCTACCATGGACAACCTTAGCGGACAGGTCATCAAAGGGTACGAACTGCGTGAACGGATCGGCGCAGGGGGATTTGGCGCGGTATACCGGGCCTATCAAACCACCGTCGCGCGTGAGGTGGCGGTCAAAATCATCTTGCCGGGGTTTGCCAACCAGCCGGATTTCATTCGCCGCTTCGAGACAGAAGCTCAGATCATTGCCCGGTTGGAACACCTGCACATCGTGCCGCTGTACGATTACTGGCGCGAGCCGGACGGGGCATATTTGGTGATGCGCTGGTTGCGCGGCGGAAGCCTGCGAGATGCGCTGCAACTCAATGGCCCCTTCGACCTGGAGAGCACGGCGGCCCTGCTCGATCAGATCGTTTCGGCCCTGGCGACAGCACACCGGCACCACATCATTCACCGCGATCTGAAACCGGGCAACGTGCTGCTCGATGAAGATGGCAACGCTTATCTCGCGGATTTCGGGATCGCCAGAGACCTTCTAAATGTCCGAGAGACCACTACTGCAGGCGATGGGATTATCGGTTCGCCAGACTACCTCGCGCCGGAGCAGGCCCGCAGCGAAACGGTCACGCCCCAGACGGACATCTACAGCCTGGGAGTGGTGCTGTATGAGATGCTGACCGGACAGCACCCTTTCCCGGATGTATCAACCGTTGGGCGCCTGTACAGCCACCTGAACGACGCACTGCCCGCAGTCACCAACCTGCCGGGCGATGTTGGCAACGCGGTGAACGCAGTGATTCAAAAAGCCACGCAGAAAAATCCCGCACACCGGTATATTGATGTGATGGCTCTGGGGGGCGCTTTCCGCACAGCCATCGCCTTGAATACGGCGGACGCTCCGGTGAATGTGGTCGAAGTGCTGACGCCCCGCGAACAGGAAATCCTCCAGTATATGGTCGAAGGGCGGAGCAACAAGGAGATTGCGGCGCAGTTGTTCGTGACGGTTGCGACGGTGAAATGGTACATCACACAGATCTACCAGAAGCTAGGTGTTCGCAGCCGCGTACAGGCTATCGTGCGTGCGCGCGAGTTAGATTTGATCACTCGGGGATTCCACCCAGCCCCAGAGGGCACCACGTTCACCCCTACCGATAGCTTCCAGCCGGAGAATCCGTACAAGGGCCTGCTGCCGTTCGAGACAGCCGATTACCGCGATTTTTTCGGTCGCGAAAAGCTGGTGGAAAAACTCATCACGCGGATGAGTGAAACCTCTGAAGTATCTCGGTTTCTGGCCGTTATTGGACCAAGCGGCAGCGGCAAATCGAGCCTGCTCAAAGCCGGACTGATCCCAGCCGTGTGGCAGGGACGCTTGCCCGGATCGGAGCGCTGGTTCGTGGTCGAAGTGCAGCCCGGTGCGCGCCCGCTAGATGAGCTGGAAGTTGGCCTTACTCGCGTCGCCGCCATCCCAGCGACCAACCTGCACGAACACCTCCAACGCGATAAATTCGGGCTACTGCGCGCCGCAAATCTGGTGCTGCCCAATGACGGGAGCGAGTTGGTGCTGATCATTGACCAGTTCGAGGAAGTGTTCACCCTGCTAGATGATGAGCGCGCGCGCGTTCACTTCTTGCACCTGCTCCATGCGGCAGTGACCGAACCTCGCACCCGGGTACGCGTGGTTATCACACTGCGTGCCGACTTTTACGATCGCCCGCTGCGCTACCCTGAGTTTGGCGACCTGGTACGCAGCCGTATGGAGACCATTTTGCCACTGAGTGCTAAAGAGATGGAACAGGCCATCGCCGGCCCTGTCGACCGAGTCGGCGTGGCGTTTGAGGATGGGCTGATCGCGCAGATCATCGAGGAAATGCATTACCAGACCGGGGCGCTGCCTCTGCTGCAATATGCCCTGACGGAGCTGTTTGAACGGCGGCAGGGCCGGCTGCTCACCCACACGGCCTATCAGGAAATGGGGGGCGCCGTCGGAGCGCTGGCGCAGCGGGCTGAAGCTCTCTACCGGGAATTTGATCCGGACGGCCACGAAGCGATCCGGCAAATGTTTCTGCGGCTGGTAACGCTGGGCGAGGGCACGGAGGATACCCGGCGGCGGGTTCACCGCTCGGAACTGATGGCTATCGCCGCCGACCCGGAGATGATGGACGAGATTATCGATACGTTTGTGGGATATCGCCTGCTGTCCCTCGATCACGATCCGACCACACGCAGCCCTACGGTCGAGGTTGCGCATGAAGCGATTCTGCGCGAATGGGAACGCCTCAGGCTCTGGCTGGACGAAAGCAGGGAAGAGATCCGGTTGCAGCGCCAGTTTGCCCGCGCCACCCGGGAATGGGCCGACTCCGATCGCGATACCAGCTTCTTGCTGCGCGGCACCCGGATAAGCCAGTTCCAAACGTGGGCCGCCCACACCCAACTCGCCTTCGCACCGATCGAGGTCGCGTTCCTCCAGGCCAGCGTGGCCGCCCATGAGCAGGAAGAAGCTGCGGTGCTGGCGCAACAGGAGCGCGAGAAACATCTGGAGCAGCGCGCACGTAATGTCTTACGCGGACTCGCCGGTGTGTTTCTCATCGCCACGCTGGTCGCGTCGGGCCTGGCTGCGTTCGCGTTTAACCAACGGCGTACGGCGCAGAAGAACGAGGCGGAAGCCAACCGCAACGCGGAGCTATCGCAGAGCCTGGCGCTGGCCTCTGCCGCACGTACCGCGCTCGGTGAGGGTAAGACGGATCAGGCCCTGGCACTCGCCATCGCCGCCAACCACATTGATACCCCGCCGACTTTTTCTCAGCGCACGCTGTATGATGCCGCGATGGCGCCCGGCACTGTTCGCCGCCTTCAATGCGCCCCCGCCTGGTGCTGGGGCATGGATGTCAGCGCCGACGGCCAGAAGGTCGTGGCGGCGGGCGACGCCCTCGAGTTCTCGGTATGGGACATCGCCACCGGGCAGGAAATCCAGCGCTTCACCAATGGCCACACGGATTTTCCGCAGGCGGTTTCGTTTTTGCCCGGCGGGCAGACCCTCCTTTCCGGCGGGCTGGATGACACCATGCTACTGTGGAACGTCGCCGATGGCAGCATCATCCGGCGCTATGAAAACCCGACTGGCGACATAAACGGGATTGACGTCAGCCCTGATGGCCGCCTGGCTGTTACCGGGACAGAAGGCGGCGAGACGCTGGTATGGGACGTGACGTCAGGCGAGATAGTGCACCGACTGGTCCACAACCCGAATTTTCAAATTCTCCCAGTTGCGTTCAGCCCAGATGGCGCGTGGATCGCGTCAGGCTCAGAAGATGGCACGGTTGTGTTGTGGGATGCCCAAACCGGCGAGCTGGCGCACCGCCTGGAAAAACACACCAACATCCTGTTCGGCCTTGTTTTCAGCCCCGATAGCAGCGCCCTACTCTCCTCGTCCGCGGATAACACGATGATCTTATGGGATGTCGAGTCTGGCGAGCTCCAGCGCCAGTTCGCCGGGCACACCAACTGGGTGTTCGGGGCCAGCTTCAGTGACGATGCGTCGCAGATCATTTCAGGATCACGCGATCAAAGCCTGGCGCTTTGGGATGTGGCTTCCGGTGACTTGCTGCATACATACGCCGGTGAGGCAGGCGGAGCATTGCAGGTCGCATTTGTGCCCGGCAGTCCGCAGGTTATCTCGGCCCACAGCACTGGATACCTGCGTATTTGGGACATGGGTGATCGGCGCATTGTCCGGCACGCACTAGACACAGAACAGCGTGCGACCCCGGACGGCATGGATAGCTCACTATTGTCTGACGGTGAACTGCTGGCGCTGAATGCGGACGGGCAGCAGGCACTCACGCCGAGCACAAGCGGTAACACCGTAATCCTCTGGAACGTCGCGACAGGCGGCGTGTTGCGGCGTTTTAGCGAACTTGACGCGCGAGTATCAGCGGTCGCATTCAGCCCAGATGGACGATTCGTGCTGGGGGGCACGTGGGATGGCTCGCTTGTGTTGTGGGACCGGGAAACGGGCGATATTGCGCGGCATTTTGAGGGGCACACGGCGGGTGTATTGGATGTGGCGTTTAGCCCGGACGGCACCCGGATTGTGTCTGGGTCAGAGGATACAAGCCTGATCGTGTGGGATGTTAATTCAGGGAAGGCAGTCCAGCGCATTAATGGGTTCAGCGATTCGGTCAATACGGTCGCGTTCAGTCCGGATGGGCGCTCGTTTCTGGCTGGTTTTGGCTGGGTCCGCTACGGCGTGGGCAGTTATGACGACACAAGCTTGCGACTGTTTGATACCGCATCCGGCGAGGAAATCCGCCGATTCGAGGGCCACACGGCCCCCGTAACAGCTTCAGCCTTCAGCCCGGACGGACGCACTGCGTTGTCTGGCTCAACGGATGCAACAGTGCGGTTGTGGGATGTCGCCACGGGTCGTCAGCTTCGGCAATATACAGGCCACGCAGCGGCCATTTGGGATGTGACCTACAGCCCTGGTGAACGCGTTATCGTCTCTGGTTCGCAAGACACGACGGTCATCGTGTGGGAGTTGAGCACTGGCGAACAACTCCGGATATTTGACGATAATGACGCGATGATTCAGGGAGTTGCCTTTTCGCCTGACGGCCAGCACCTGTTGTTTTCTACGGCAGATGGTACGCTGCGCGTTTGGCAGCCCATACTTAGCCCGATTGACCTTATGGCGTGGATTGGCGACAACCGATACATTCGCGACCTGTCGTGCTCAGAACAGGAGTTGTATCGCCTGACTTCCACCTGCGAACCAGAGGAGTAGCGGGCAGCGAGCGCAGACCTATGCCGCCGGACGAGCACATGGGATCATAATGTATTGGGCTGTGTCCGGGGAGTAAAATCGAATAGCGTCTCGTCTGAACCACAGGTGGAATACGATAATGCGAATCCCGTCGCTCCCGTCCTGGCTGCGCGTCATTGAAAATGATAGCGCAGCCGTTTTCTTTTAGAACATTTGCTAACTCTTCCGACATATCATCCTCTCCTGTATCAAGTACTACACTGAAGTTGCCATGTAAGACCACCGCAATCACCTGGTCGTTGTACACAAACACCTGATCGACAATCTTCTGCAACAACTGGCGCGCTTCCGCCGGGTTGTCCATCTCCTCACATCCATCCCAGTAATCGCCAAAATACTGGATCAAATCCGCCCGTAGTCTGTTAACATGTAGGTGAGTGTACGGAACGGCGAGCGAACGTATCCATGGTATCCTGAAATCATATTGTGAGCAGAGCGGGATGCCACAGGATGTGGGCATGGGCCAGCAGGCGTTTTTTGATGAGAAGGTGGTTGCCACAACTACCAAGCTCGTTAGTCTGTTTAGTGCGGCCCGCTCGACCAGTTCGCATGAGAAGACGGGACCCTGTCAAGCTCGTATCGGTGTGTGAGGTAGCCCTTGGCCCGAAAACAGATCCTCCCTAAAAAGAAATCAGCAGTGAGGACAGAGCCATGTCAACGTCATCCCGATATATTGGATTGGATATTCACCGTCAGTTTGTGATGATCGCCGCCGTTGATGAACAACAGCAGGTGCTCTTTAATGGAACGCGGGTGTCGCTGGATACCTTTGCGGCCTGGGCGCAAATTCAGTTGCGAGCAACAGATCATGTGGCCTTGGAATCCACCACGAATGCCTGGGCCGTATACGATGTCGTCGAGCCACTCGTAGCGGACGTGCGGGTCGCCGATGCCCATAAACTCAGCTTAATCAGTCGTTCCCCCATAAAACCGACTAGCACGATGCCCTGGTGCTGGCCAAACTCTTGGCGGCCAACCTCATCCCGTCGGTCTGGGTGCCACCGGATGCGGTACGCGAATTACGGAACTTGATCGCGCATCGTCGTCATTTAGTACGCGACCGGACCGCAGCCAAGAATCGGTTGCATAGTACTTTGCATCGCCATAATCTACATTTACCCACCGGCGAGCCCTTTAGCCAGGCCAATCAGGCGTGGTGGCAGGCCTCGACCGTCTCCCGTACGGAACGCTTGCGCGTCCGGCACGACCTGCTCCATATTCAACATCTCACGACCCTGATCGATGAAGTGGAAGCTGAGATTGCTCAACTGAGCGTTCAGGAACCGTGGTACGACCAATTAGCGTTCGTGATTCAGATCCCGGGAATTGGTTTGCTCAGTGGCATGACCGTGCTCAGTGCGATTGGCGATATCACGCGTTTCCCCAGCCCGCGTCAATTGGTGGGCTATAGTGGCTTGGGCAGCCGCGTGCATGCCTCGGGTAATACGTATCGTACCAGACGGATCACTAAGCAAGGGCGGCGGTAACTCCGCACGGTGTTGGTTGAAGCCGCCTGGTCGGCGGTCCGCTACTCGCCTTACTGGAAACTGCGCTTTGAACGGCTCAAAGCACAAA
>Ga0068712_1002519_pt1 | contig 20163 bp, 20 predicted proteins | sample MTBAKSrepl1MetaG_FD_62987 | JGI IMG/M metagenome (GOLD analysis project Ga0068712, IMG submission 62987) | Enrichment culture microbial communities from Arthur Kill intertidal strait, New Jersey, USA, that are MTBE-degrading - MTBE-AKS1... | ecosystem: Environmental > Aquatic > Marine >... | reverse complement strand
AAAAGCAGACAATGCCGGGGTGTACCGTGCCCTGAAAACCTTGGAAGATCGGGAAATGGTGCGTTTTGAATGGGTCCTGGACGAGACGGGACCTGCCAAAAAGAATTATTTGATCACTGAAAAGGGCAAAGCCTGCCTGGGCCATTGGGTCGAGACGCTGGAGGCTTATAAAACTATGATTGGAAAGATCATTGCAGATGCGAAGGAAGTCTTGAAGGAGGACGCATAAGGAGACCGAGCTGGAAGCTATATCAATCAAGGAGGAATGAAAATGCAATTTATAGGAAAGCGACTCAATGCACCATTATTAGGTGCACCCGGCTGTAAATTAACGAATACCACATTGAAGGAAAATCTACTGAACGCAGACCAGCAGTTTGAATCCCTGCAAAGACTTTACGAAAAATTCCAGCCCGACATCATGCTGCCGATGATGGAGCTGACCGTTGAAGCAGATACACTGGGGATGGGGGTAAGGATTCCGGAGAATGACAATCCTGCTGTTGTTGAGCATAAGGTATCCGGCATGTCCGATTTTGAGGGTGTCGTAAGGAATTACAAAGGGATCAGCGACAGGATGAAGGTATTTATTGATGTGATGTCAAAAATGTCTTCAAAGCTCCCCGCGTCCGTGGTCAACCTAGCCTATGTCATTGGGCCGTTTACCTTGGTTGGAGAGCTTATGGGGGTTGAGAATGTTTGCATATCTTCCATTATGGAACCTGACTTTATGAAGAGACAACTGGAATTTTGCAATCAAGTCATCGGTGATTACGCCAATGAACTGTTCAATGCCGGCGCAGATGGAATCGTGGTTTTGGAACCGACGGCCATGCTGCTTTCTCCGGAGGGCTATGTGGCGAATTCTTTAGAACCATTTAAAGATCTGTTGGAAATCGTGACCAATAAAAATCTGATCCTCCATATTTGTGGAAACACGATGCACTTAGTCGAAGGAATGTGCAAGACCGGAACCATCGGGTTGAGTCTGGATACAGCGGTTGATTTCAGCAAATTGAAAGATAAGGTGCCTAAAAACATTGCGTTGATCGGAAATGTGGATCCGGTAAACATCATGTTGCAAGGCACACCGGAGAACGTTGAAGCTGCAGCTCAAAAATTGATCAATGATATGAGTGATGCGGATAATTACATTTTAAGTACTGGATGTGATCTGCCGCTTGATACACCCATGGAAAACATCGAAGCTTTCATGAGAGTTGCCAGAAAATGGAAAAAATGACGTTAAATCGCTGACTTGAGTGTATTTCTTCGAAAAGAATTGATCGAGGTGGATAAAATGGATCAAATCATTATTATCGGGACACAGCCGCCTTGCCCGCGATGCAAGCTGCTGACGGAGGTCGTCACTCAAAAGGCAAAGGCCATGGGTTTGAAGGCTGAAATCCGGCATATTGCCTACACAAGTCCCGAAGCTGCAGAAATCGCCGCCGCCGCAGGCCTTGTTCCGGGAACTGCGAAGGATGTGGCAAAAAAGGCGGGTCTTGAAATCCGATGGGATGATGCGTCAGAAATCCCGCAGATCTTCAAAAACCAAATCGAAAACCTGGACCTGGATTTAAAACCATATTCGCAATTATTCAAAGAAGTCGCCATTCTGGATCATGCCTTGAGGCCTTTTGAGAACATGGCCGAGGATTTGGGCATCCTGATGACGCCTGTTTTAATCATCAATGGCCGGGTGAAACACCGGGGAAGTGTGCCCTTGGTTTCTGAGATCGTCAACTGGCTGAATGAATTGTTATGAATGTGCGGTGCCGGCACAGTGTCTGGAAAGGATAGCCAGCGAAGCCGCCATGGGTTCGTTTTGAACGATGACGCCAGCCGGAACCTTCAGGCGGATAGGCGCAAAGTTCCAGATCGCCTTGATGCCGCTTGCGACGAAAGCATCACAAACCGCCTGGGCTTCCTTCGCCGGAACCGTCAGGATACCGATCCGGATGTTCATCGATCGGCATGTATCATTCAACATTCTGAAGGGATAAATCATCTTGCCGTTTATTTGGGTGCCGATGGCCTTTTCATCCACATCAAAACCTGCGGCAATGTTCAGGCCGTACTCTGAAAATCCTTGATAAGCCATCAGAGCATGACCAAGATTGCCTGCACCGGCCAGAACAGCCTCAATCTGGTTATCATAGCCCAAAACCATTTCAAGCCTGCGAATCAGAGGCTCAGCGGCATACCCGATTTTAGGCTTGCCGCCTTCACTGATTGCGGCAAGATCCTTTCTGACTTGGACATCGTTCAATCCCAAGGCCTCTGCGATGGCTGTTGCAGAAATATGGACCGTACCGTCCATGGAAAGGGCCTTCATATAACTCAGATACAGCGGCAGACGCTGCAGCATCCGGACCGTAATATTGGCGTTCATTGTTTCCTCCGTCTTAGTCTAAAAAGAGGCTGCTGCACAGGTTGCAGCAGCCTCCGGTTGTTTCAGAGCATGGGCAGTTTAGAAATCGACTTCTGTATCGTAGTAGCAGCATTTCAGCAGCCTTTCCATTTCATCGACCGAGGGCTGGCGAGGGTTGGAGCCTGTGCAGGCATCGCCGATTGCATGGACGGCGATATCGTGAAGCCTTTCGAGGAAAGTGTTTTCCGGGACAAAGCCGTTTTCACAAGGGAAACTGTCGGGACCGTAGTTCTTGATGCACTGAGGAATGTTTAGTTCATCGTTCATTTTCCGAAGATAGGCAATAAGAAGCTGTACTTTTTCCTGATCGCTTTCGCCGCCCAATCCCATGAAGTCGGCAATGGCAGCATAGCGTTTTGCCGCATCTGCATTCTTTGCGTTGAATGCGATGACCTTCGGCAAATACATGGCATTGGCAGCGCCGTGGATGATATGGGCTCCGCAGTCAGCAAAAGCGGCGCCGGTCTTGTGGGCCATGGAGTGGACAATGCCAAGAAGCGCATTGGAAAATGCCATGCCGGCAAGGCACTGGGCATTGTGCATGCTTTCACGGCTGGCCATATCGCCATGATAGGATTTGACCAGTTCATTTTGAATCATTTTAATGGAGTGCAAGGCAAGGGGGTCTGTGTAATCGCAGTGAGCGGCGGATACGTAAGCTTCAACGGAATGGGTCATGGCATCCATCCCGGTATGGGCCGCCAGCTTTTTGGGCATGGTTTCAGCGAGGGCGGGATCTACGATCGCAACGTCCGGCGTGATCTCGAAATCGGCGATCGGATACTTGATCCCCTTGCTGTAATCGGTAATGATCGAGAAGGCAGTAACTTCCGTTGCGGTCCCGGAGGTGGAGGAGATGGCGCAGAAACGCGCCTTATTGCGGAGGGCAGGGATGCCGAAGATCTTGCACATTTCTTCAAAGGTGATGTCCGGATATTCGTATTTGATCCACATGGCCTTTGCGGCATCGATGGGAGAGCCGCCGCCCATGGCAACGACCCAGTCGGGCTGGAACTTCATCATGGCTTCTGCTCCGCGCATGACGGTTTCTACGGACGGATCGGCTTCGATGCCTTCAAAAAGCTCAACCTCCATACCGGCCTCTTTTAGATATCCAACGGCTTTATCCAGGAAACCGTTGCGTTTCATGGAGCTTCCGCCAACGCAGAGGATGGCGCGTTCGCCTTTAAAGGATTTCAGAGCCTCCAAGGCCCCGGGACCATGATATAAATCGCGCGGTAATGTAAATCTTGCCATTGTATTGAACCTCCTGTGAATCGATTTTTGATTTTGTGCTGGGGTTTTATGCTACGGATAGAATAGCATGAAATCGGAAGAAGGGATCATATGAAAACGGAATAACGGTATAATAATATCGATATGATAATATCGTAAAATGCGAGAGGCTGGTGCTGGATATCACACTGCATCACATAAAAAGGGTAAAAATTACGGCATGACCGTTCGCTCGGGACGATAAAGGACATATAAAAACCGTATATCGATATACAAATATCGATATACGGTCATCAAAGGGCAGGCTATTTATATTCCTGGAATGCAACCTCGTTTTTCATTTCGTACAATTTATTAAGGAAAAGCTTGTCGATCGGCGTGAGCTTATAATCCTGAGGGTATATAAAAACATCCTTAAAGGCATTGCCGCTGATGCTGCATCGGCGCTGGACCAGGTGATAACGATCAAGCAGTTCCTGCGGCAAGGGAGATGCCCACATAAACGTCTTCGGCACACGGGTCAGCAGTTCCAGTTCACTGCCCCGTTCGTACACGAAAATTCTTTTAGAAAGCGGATCCCAGGCCGTATCGGACGGTTGGATCTCTGATAGCGGGAGATAAGGGACTGCCCGGTCGCCATGGATGATTTCGATTGAATTTTTCTTTAAGGCCTGCACCTCCAGCACGGCATCGGCAGCGTTCGGATGATGAGCCGGCATCAGGGCCAAGCATGAAAAGGCCCAGATCAGCTCGCTTGACAAACCCTTTTCTTTAAGATAATCGGTAAAATAGTTTTCGTGCCGGGTTTGATAACGGATGATCCCGAGATTGAAGCCGTTTTCTGTGATGTTCGTGATGGCCTGCATCGAATTGGTTTCCTGAATGGTGATTTCGATGCCTTTCTCCATGTCCAGTTCGGAGACAAAATGGGCAAAGCCCGCGGCAATATAGCTGCCGCGGGGAATCGAAATTTTCAGCGTCTGCCGCTTTTCACGATCATGCTGGGGGATATGGATGGATTCCATCCGGTTCAGCTGGACAAGAATGCGTTTGGCGTATTCCAGAAACTCTTTGCCTTGTGCTGTTGGACGGACGCCCTTTTTTGTTCTTTCGAAGATGACAATGCCCAGGGAATCTTCAAGCTCTTTGATCGACTTGCTCAGATTGGGCTGAGCCATAAAGAGATTTTCAGCGGCCTGGGAAATGGAACCTGTTTTTTCTACCTCGACGGCATATTTAAAGTGCAGTGTGTTCATTCAAATCCACACCCTTGCTTTCCTCGGTCATTTCATTTCTTAAGTGCTGGGACAGAACAGCCAGAGAAGCGGCCAGGTTTTCATTTTGAACCAGCACATGGTCGGGGGCATTCAATTTGATCAAAGCAAAATTCCAGATCGCCCGGACGCCGCTGCCCACAAGCCGGTCCGCCGCCTCCTGGGCAAATTCAGCCGGAACGGTCAGGATGCCGATATGGATATGCATCCGTTCACAGAGGTTCTGCAGTTTCTCAAGCGGGAAAACCTTTTTGCCGCAGACGACCTGACCGACGATGTCTTCGTCGATGTCGAAGGCGGCGACGATGTTCAAACCGAATTTGCTGAATTCATTGTTTCCCAGAAGGGCTTTGCCCAGGGAGCCGACACCCACAAGGACCGCATCCATGGTATTATTGTAGCCAAGATAATCCTCGATGTTGTCGATCAGCTCTTTGACCGGGAAGCCTGATTTCGGTTTTCCCTTGGAGGTGCAGATCATTGAGAGATCTTTTCTCACAAGAACTTCATTCAAATCCAAAACATTGGCCATGGCGGTCGCGGAAATGATTTGAACGCCGTTTTCATCGACTTTTCGAAGGTGCTGCAAGTAATAGGGCATTCTCTGAAGTGCTTGGACGGTTAGATTCACATCGTTTTTCATCCAGGTCCCACCCTTTCGATATCCTGATATCGATATTATATGGCGCCCGAAGCGGCACTGTCAATAGGATTACGAAAGCGCATGAAAAGCGGTATGGAAGGTCGGGTTGTTTGCGGCAGCCCATAGGATTATAATTAAATCAAATAGATCGATTGAGTGGAGAGCGGACATGAGCGATTCGTCGGGCAGAACCGAACAAGACAGGATGTCTCATGAAGAAAAGGTCAGCCGCATTGTGAAACAGCTTCAGGCGCGCATCAGCACAGCACCCCTGAGTCTGAAAAAGAAAGCGGTTTCCCATGTCGTTCCCAAACCCAAGGACAAGAAATATTCAGATGAGCGGCTTGACATCAGCGATTTTGACGAGATCCTCCGCATCGATACGGAGCGGCAGATCTGCATCGCGGAGCCCGGCGTAACGTTTGCGAAGGTTGTTGAAAAGACCATCCGGTTCGGCTTAGTTCCGGTCATCGTGCCTGAACTGAAAACCATCACCCTCGGAGGCGCGGTTGCAGGGTGTTCCATCGAATCCATGTCCTACAAGCATGGCGGCTTCCATGACAGCTGCCTCGAATATGAGGTGGTGACGGCCAAGGGCGAGGTGCTGATCTGCACTCCGGACAACGAAAATCAATTATTGTTCCAGATGGTGCATGGGACCTTCGGCACTCTGGGAATCATCACCCGGATCATGTTCAGACTCCTCCCCTCAAAGCCCTTTGTGAAGGTAACTTATGAGAAATACGGGAGCCTGGAGGAATACAAGAAAGCCATCTGGGCGCATTATACGAAGCAAGATGTGGATTTTATGGACGGCATCCTTCATTCGCCGGAGCTATATGTTTTGAGCACAGGCAATTTTGTCCAAAATGCGCCGTACACGCACAGCTATGACTGGATGAGGATCTACTATCTCAGCACAGTTCGGCGCAGTGAGGATTATCTGAAGACACCCGACTATTTCTTCCGTTACAATAAAGGCGTGACCAATGTCCATCCAAAATCCTTGATCGGGCGGCTTCTGTTCGGGAGGCTCATCAACTCAAACAGCACGCTGAGGTTCGCCAGGGTTTTCAGAAAACTCATTCCAACGGCGATGATCCCGATCACCGTGGATACCTTCATTCCCTTTTCGAAAATCGGGGAATTCATGGAATGGCACCAAAAAGAAATCGGCCATTTTCCGTTGTGGTGCGTTCCCTACAAGATCATTCACCAATATGAATGGCTGGCGGATGAATTCTCCCGCAAAATCCAGGATGAATTGTTCCTTGACATCGCAATCTATGGTCTGCGAAGAAAAAATGCAGAATATTACTATAGGATCATCGAAGAGAAGCTGATGGAGCTGGGTGCCATCAAGACGCTGATATCGACCAATATGTATTCTGAAGAGGAATTCTGGAAGATCTGGAACAAGGCGAACTATGACATGGTCAAGCAAAAAACAGACCCGGACAACATCTTCAGAGGTCTCTATGAAAAGACCTGCCGGTCATCCAGAGGATTTGGCAGGTAACGATGAAGGGGAGAAAAATGGAGCCTAAGATCATATTTGAAGACAAGCACCTGATCGTTGCTGTCAAGCCGCCTATGGTGCCTTCACAAAGCGATCAAACGAAGGATGAAGACATGATGAGGATCATCAGGGAGCATCTTGAATTAAAGCATCAGGGAACCGCGAAGCCCTATGTGGGACTGGTCCACAGGCTGGACCGTCCCGTGGGCGGCCTGATGGTGTTTGCAAAAACGGAATTCGCCAATGCAAAACTCAGTGAAACCATCCGGCTTAAGCAATTCAAAAAGATCTATAATGCGGTGGTTTGCGGCAAGCCCGAGGTTTTTCAAGGCGAGCTCAGGGACCATCTGGTCAAACTGAGCACGGTGAACATGTCGAAAATCGCCGAGCCGGGGCAGAAAAACGCTAAGGAAGCCATCCTGAATTACGGCCTCGTGAAAACCGTCCGGACCGATGAATATGGGGAGCTGAGCCTCCTGAGAATTGAACTGAAGACCGGGCGGCATCACCAGATCCGGGTCCAGCTCGCCCATGCCGGGATTCCGATCTGGGGTGATACCAAATACAACCCGCTGTTTGTAAAAACAAAGGAATGGGTCCGGATCGCTTTGTGGGCGGCGGAGCTCTCCTTCAAGCACCCCAAAGAAAACAAAACCCTGGAATTTAATGTGGATCCGCAGGACTATCCCTTCAGTTTATTTTTGCCAGCTATTGAGCCGCCTGACAAAGGCTGAAGCCGCTGCCGGTGAAGCGGCAAAAAAGTTCCGATCCAAGCCGTGCCGGCCGGAATCGGAACTTTTTAATGCTTGAGGAGGGATTGGATTCGGGATTATGCCGTGATGCCGGCCAGGTCAAAACGATCCGCATTCATGACCTTATTCCAGGCAGATACGAAATCCTGAATGAATTTTTCTTGGGCGTCATCGCTGGCGTAGACTTCCGAAATGGCCCGCAGCTCTGAATTTGAACCGAAAATAAGGTCGACACGCGTTCCGGTCCATTTGAGTTCATCCGATTGGCGATCGCGGCCTTCATAGACGTCGCCGTCTTCAGAGGTTGCCTTCCAGACCGTTCCCATATCCAGGAGATTCACAAAGAAATCATTGGTCAGCGCCCCAGGCCGTTTTGTAAAGACGCCATGCTGCGACCTGGCGTAATTGGTATCCAATACGCGCAGGCCGCCCATCAGAACCGTCATTTCAGGTGCGGTCAGAGTCAGGAGCTGTGCACGATCCACCAGCATTTCCTCTGCCGATACAGAATATTTGGCTTTCATGTAATTCCGGAAGCCGTCGGCTTTGGGTTCCAGCACGGTAAAGGATAAAACATCGGTTTGGGCCTGGGATGCATCGGTGCGGCCCGGCTTGAAAGGAACGGTCATGCTGCTGCCGGCATTTTTTAATGCTTGCTCAATGCCCGCACAGCCACCCAAAACGATCAGGTCAGCCAGCGAGATTTTTTTATTGCCGGTCTGGCTGTTGTTAAATTCCGATTGGATTTCCTCCAGGATCTGCAAGACCTTGTTCAACTGTTCGGGATGATTGACCTCCCAGTTTTTCTGAGGCTCCAGACGGATCCGGGCGCCGTTTGCTCCGCCGCGCTTATCGGAACCGCGGAAGGTGGAGGCGCTGGCCCAGGCCGTCGATACAAGCTGGGGAACCGACAAACCCGAAGCCAGAATTTTGCGTTTCAGCGCTTCGATATCCTGTTCGTTGACCAATGCATGGTTCACTGCAGGAACAGGATCCTGCCAAATCAGCTCCTCAGAGGGAACCTCCGGACCTAGGTAACGGGAACGCGGACCCATATCCCGGTGCGTCAGTTTGAACCATGCACGGGCAAAAGCATCCGCAAATTCCTCAGGGTGATCTCTGAAACGCTCTGCGATCGGCTTGTAGATCGGATCGTAGCGAAGGGAAAGGTCCGCCGTAGTCATCATGGGCGGATGCCGCTTGTTCGGATCATGCGCGTCCTGTACCGTATCGGCTGCCGCCGGATCCGTTGGCGTCCATTGAAAAGCTCCGGCAGGACTCTTTACCAAATTCCAATCGTATTTTAAGAGCGTGTCCAAATAGCCCATGTCAAATTGGGTCGGATTCGGCTTCCAGGCCCCTTCAAGGCCGCTGCCGATGGCATCTCCGGCCTTACCGCTGCCAAAACTGCTCTTCCAGCCGAGGCCCATGTGCTCAATAGGGGCGGCTTCCGGTTCCGGACCCACATGGGTCGCTGGCCCGGCACCGTGGCACTTGCCGAAGGTGTGGCCGCCGGCAATCAGTGCCACGGTTTCTTCATCATTCATGGCCATTCGGGCAAAGGTCGTTCGAACATCCTGGCCGGACGCCACGGCGTCCGGCATCCCGTTGGGACCCTCAGGGTTTACATAAATCAGGCCCATCTGAACCGCAGCAAGAGGATTTTCAAGGTTCCGTTCGCCGGAGTATCGCTTATCTCCAAGCCATTCGGCTTCGGAACCCCAGTAAACGTCTTCTTGGGGTTCCCAGACATCCTCCCGGCCGCCGCCGAAGCCGAAGGTCTTGAAGCCCATCGATTCCAGAGCACAGTTGCCGGCCAGGATCATGAGGTCCGCCCAGGAGATTTTTTTGCCGTATTTCTTTTTGATCGGCCACAGCAAACGGCGTGCTTTGTCCAGATTCACATTATCCGGCCAGCTGTTCAGCGGTGCAAAGCGTTGCGTCCCGTCCCCCGCGCCCCCGCGGCCATCCCCCAGTCGATAGGTGCCGGCGCTGTGCCACGCCATTCGGATGAAGAGCGGACCATAGTGACCGTAGTCTGCCGGCCACCATTCCTGAGAATTGGTCATCAGCGCGTACAGGTCTTTTTTAATAGCGTCCAGGTCAAGTTTCTTAAACGCTTCAGCGTATTTGAAGTCTGCCCCCATCGGATTGCTCAGGACGGAGTTCTGATGCAGGATTTTTAAATTTAGCCGGTTGGGCCACCAGTCCTTATTGGTCATACCGCTGCCGGCGCCAGAGCTCCTCGTTTTGCCGGTGACAGGACATTTGCTGGTTTCTTCCATCGTAAAACCTCCTTCTAACAAGATTGTTCTTCAAAAGGTTCAGGGTTACCCACTTTTTCGGGAGAAAATCGGGGCAAAGAAAGAATATTCTTGTTGTATAAGATTCATGACAGGGCCTTTAATGATATTATATAGACGAAGGGCATGTGACACAACAAAAAATAAGAATATTTCGAAAACGGCCGGCTTAATAAAATAACGCGCTTATTGTGTGTGTTTAGGCCGCGAAATTTACAGAAGGGATTTTACCTGCTTTTATAGAAAATAAAGTAATGCGGCAAGGGAGGCGGGGCATTTGAAAAAGAAATTACCAATATGGTTTCTTGCCATGATCATGACCTTGGCGCTGCAGCCGCCGGCTGCGTATGCGGATGTGGGTCCGAAGCCTTCGGTGGTGATCGATTTTCAAGGATTGGAAAATGAACGTTACTACGTGACTTTATTATCCGAAATCCCGTCGACAGGCCCCTACCGTGCAATCGAGGCCTATCCCGGAAACCCGCGTTTCAGTGAAGATGAAGCGGATTATGGGATTTGGAAGGCCTATGCGGCTTATCAGGATCCCGATGACTACTATTTCTTACAGTACTTTCAGGACTGTACGGATACCTCGCGGTTTACCTGGGGATATTACCCGCCGCCGAAATTTAAAATTTTGATCTATTTTCCGGACCAAGATCGATTTCTGGCGAGCAACGAAGCTTATGAACGATATGCCTTTGACAGTTATTATACGGCGGCTGTACCAGCGCCGGGCACCCAGGGCCTGGAGCCTGACGCCAACGGGATCACGGTGGTGAGAAGCTATGATTATACCCGGGAAATCCAGTCTTTTGCCGTGCGGACGGCGGCGACCGTGGCCATTGAAATTCTGGTCGCGCTGCTGTTCGGATTAAGGCGGAAAAGCATCCTGCTTTATATTTTAGTGATCAACATCGTCACCCAATCCATTTTGAACCTTGCCCTTAATTTGACCTTGTATTATTACGGCGGGCTGATGTTTATCCTGAACTATATCTGGATGGAGATTTTAGTTTTTGCCGTCGAAGCGGCCGCTTATGCCATCGGTTTCAAAAAAATTTATGCGGGTGCCGGAATCAGAAAATGGATTGCCCCGGTCTATGCTTTGAGTGCCAATGGGATATCCTTTATGGCAGGGATGTGGATCTCCTATTATTGGCCGGGTATTTTTTAATCTGAAATGAAAGATGGAGGTTAGAGCATGAAGTTATGCTGGAGCATGCTGCAGGTTAAAAGTCTTGATGGATCGGTCCGAACCCTGAGCGGACCCAACCTGTCCGTTCCCCAACTCAGAATTTTTACATACAAGACCCAGACGGCATGATAATTCAGCGGGCCGAACCCATCAAGCCGTAGTTCCGCATACTGGAAGGAGTTGCTGTATGTACAACGCGCATTTCAAAAAAGCGTTCATAGCAATTTTCATCGTCCTAGCCCTGGGCACGGGAGGCTTGATGCTGACCGAGCATCTAGGCGCCTGGAAGGCCCTGTTTCTAACCGTTGAGACGGTGACCACCGTTGGGTTCGGCGACATCGAGGTCCAAACCTTGGCAGGGCAGATCATCGTCTTTTTGCTGATGCTGGGCGGAGTGGCTCTGACCGCTTTCATTATCGGTCGGATGATGGCCTTTATCCTTGAAGGGCGATTGGCGGATATCTATGGCAAGCGAAAGAGGGAGAAGAGAATGGCGGAACTGAGAAATCATGTAATCATATGCGGCATAGGACGGGTGGGCCAGCAGGTCGCCAAATTTTTGAAAGCGGATAACGTGGAGGTTGTGATCATCGAACAAAATGAAGACGTTGCCCGAGCGTTCCTGGAAGAAGGTTATCTCGTGATCCAGGGCGATGCGACCCAGGATGAGAATCTGAAAAAAGCAGGGATAGACCATGCACGGGGATTGATATCCGCGCTGCCGGAGGACGCGCTCAATGTTTTTGTGACTTTGACTGCAAAGGGCATGAATCCGAAAATCCAGGTGGTTGCCCGTGGAGACCGGCTGGAATCGGAAGCGAAGCTTTATCGGGCCGGGGCAAACCGGGTGATTTCCCCGGCGACCCTCAGCGGCAAACGAATGGCGCTTTGCATCACCAAACCGATGACGATCGAATATCTGGATACGGTGATCCATGACCAGAACATCCATATTGAAATCAAAGAAATCACGGTGGGGCATGGTACGTTCCTGGTCGGACTCCGGTTGGATGAACTGAAGACCAAAGAGAACACCGGGGCAACGATTCTGGCCATTCTCCGCGGAGGACAGGTAATCAGCAATCCCAGTGCATCCGACCAAATCGAAGCGGGGGATGTTCTGATCGTCTTTGGACTGAGAAACCAAGTGCAGCGCTTGGAAGAAGTGGCTGCCATGAGAGCGGCCCATGAAGAAGGCCTTGCATGAGCATGCCCCGGACAAACAATCCGAATAAATATTGCATATGCAACAGCACTTCTCTCGTTTCTGTGGTTCAATAGAGGCGGAGATCCATCTGAAGGAGGTGGCGCGGGAAGCCTTCGACGGCTGTCCGGTTTCGGTAATTTTGCTCGAGGATTGACGCAGCCGAATATTTTTATTCCAGCATAAAAAACAACACCTTTGATAAAATATCGGTTACTATAAAATATAGAGGTGTTGTTTTTATTTTTCGGATTTCCAGTCAAGCCTTGGACAAGCGATGTTATGTCTTGATCCTGTGACCGGGCCAATGGGTTCTGCGGCCTTAAGAGAAAGGAGAGATCAGCATGAAGGTTTTGTTAGTCAACGGAAGTCCCCATGCCCACGGATGCACCTATGTGGCTCTTGAAGAGGTTTCTAAAGCGCTGAACGCGGAAGGGATCGGCACGGAGCTATTCCAGGTCGGACCGGACCCGATCGCCGGCTGCATCGCCTGTAAAAGCTGCATCAAAACCGGTCGCTGCATCTTCAACGACCGCGTCAATGATTTTCTCGACTTGGCAGAACAGGCGGATGGATTTGTATTCGGATCTCCCGTCCATTATGCCGCCGCGGCCGGAGCGATCGTCTGTTTCATGGACCGTGTATTTTACACGGTATCGAATTCAAGGAAGAAGACCTTTTACCTAAAGCCAGCAGCCGCCATTGTATCCGCCCGGCGTGCCGGGACCACGGCGGCTCTGGATCAACTGAATAAATATTTTCTGATTTCAGAAATGCCGGTCATTTCTTCCCGATACTGGAATATGGTGCACGGCGCCAAGCCGGAAGATGTCATGAAAGATTTAGAAGGACTCCAGACGATGCGTGTTCTTGGCAAAAATATGGCCTGGTTCTTGAAATGCAAGGAAGCCGGCTTGAAATCCGGAATTCAGCTTCCGGAACGGGAGGAACGGGTTTTTACGAACTTTATCAGAGATTAGAAACGGAATTGAATCATGCCGGAGGTGGTCTGGTGATCGAAAGCCAAATGTCGGACGATGCCAGACTGCCTTCGGCAATGACCGCTTGGATCCCTGATCCATGCGATGAAGTGGGAAGCATACGATGCATGATGATCAAGATGAATATTTGAAGGAACGATTGAGCGGCAGAAGCATTGCACTGATCGTGCTTCATGAGATCTATGGAATCAATGAATTTATTGAAATGACCTGTCTCCAATATCAGAGAAAGGGCTTTGATGTCTTTTGCCCTGATTTGCTGGGAAGAAAATTTTTTCCTTATTCGGCGGCGCCGGAGGCCTATGCCTTTTTTATGGAGCGTGTTCGGCCTGAGGTTGATGATAAAATACGCGGTTTAGTCAGCCGGCTGAAGACAGAATACGAGATGGTCTTTCTGCTCGGGTTCAGCGTAGGGGCCGCCATTGCCTGGCGATGTTGTGATAATCCCGGAATCAGCGGCATCATTGGCTGTTATGGCTCCCGTATCCGAGACCATTTGGAGCTGCAGCCTGCCTGTCCGGTGCTGCTGATTTTTGCGGATCATGATGCTTTTGATGTGGCGCAGGTTGTCTCCCGGCTTCAGAGAAAAGAGAATACCGAGGTCCGTGTCCTCAAAGGTGAGCACGGCTTCCTGGATCCTTTTGGGAGGCACTATGAATCGGCGCAAGCCATAGCAGTCAACGCGTCGATTCAACGTTTCCTGAACAGATGTATTTGATGGAAGGCCATCAATGCTTTGCATGAATATCTTCTTCAGATGATGTCCGAGCCACCCAAATGGCGACGGGACAGTGTTGCCTGGAGAAGGTCAGCCTGTAACATCAATTAGGAAAGGCAGGCAGAAGCGATGATTCGAGTGGAAATCCCCGGTTACGGAACGTTGGGAATTATGAACTTGGTGCTTGATTTTAACGGAACGCTGGCTTGCGGCGGACGGCTCATGGATGGTCTGAAGGAGCTGATCGCAACGCTGGCCGGGAGAATCAGCATCTACGTTGTGACGGCGGATACCTTTGGCAGTGTTGAAGCTGAAGTCAAAGATATGGCTGTGGAACTGGTCAAGCTGGGGGCAGGCCGCGAACGTCTCGATAAGCTTGCGTTGGTGCTGCGTCTTGGTCCGGACACCACCGTTTCCATTGGCAATGGAAACAATGACGTCCTGATGTTGAAGGAATCGGTCCTGGGGATCTGTGTCATGGGGCACGAGGGCTGTGCGAAAGCGGCCATGGACCAGGCGGATCTGGTCATAGGCGATATCCGGAGCGCTTTGGAATTGTTGATTTGGCCTGACCGGCTCAAAGCGACGTTGAGGTATTGATGCGAATGCGATTGGTGCGAGCCAATCGCATTCTTTTTGGGGAATCGCCAAGCCGATCCGGGCGCGGTGCTCCTTGCCCCATCACGGCGCCGGTACGGATAGCTATGGCCTGATCGGCGGATATGGTGTATTCTGATACTAGAGCTTGGTTTACATAGGCTTTTCCAAAAGAATGGTTGCAGAAGGAGTGTGATCATATGAAAAAGAACATCAAGAACAATGTTCACTGGGTAGGTAAAGTCGACTGGGAATTAAAAAAATTCCACGGAGAAGAATATTCGACCCATAAAGGATCCACCTATAACGCATACTTGATTCAAGAGGAAAAGACGGTGCTGATCGACACGGTCTGGGCGCCCTTCGCAGAGGAATTCGTTGGGAATCTTGCCCGAGAAATCGATTTGAACACCATCGATTATATTGTGGCCAACCATGGGGAAGTCGACCATAGCGGCGCCCTTCCCGCGTTGATGAAACACATACCGGACAAACCGATCTACTGCACCGCCAATGCGGTCAAATCCTTAAAAGGTCAATACCACCAGGACTGGGATTTTCATGTGGTCAAAACTGGCGATAAACTAGACATCGGAAACAGCAAGGAACTGGTTTTTGTCGAAATGACCATGCTCCATTGGCCGGATAGCATGGCAACCTATCTGACCAAGGACAATATTCTGTTCAGCAATGACGCCTTCGGCCAGCATTATGCCACGGAAAAACTCTTCAACGACCTGGTGGATCCCTGCGACCTCTTTGGCGAAGCGATCAAATACTATGCCAACATCCTGACGCCCTTCAGCCAGATTCTGAGAAGAAAGCTGGATGAGGTGGCCGCCTTCAATCTGCCCATGGATATGATCGCCACAAGCCATGGCGTTATCTGGAGGGAGCATCCCGCACAGATTCTGGAAAAGTATGCCCAATGGGCCAACGACTACCAGGAAAACCAGATCACGATAATCTATGATACCATGTGGAACGGCACAAAAACTTTAGCGGAAAGGATCGCCGAAGGCATCGGCCTGGCGGACCCGGAGGTGGTTGTCAAGGTCTTCAATTTGGCCAAGAGCGATGAAAATGATCTGATCACCGAAGTCTTTAGGTCAAAAACTGTCGTCATCGGTTCGCCAACGATTTCAAACAGCATGCTCCACTCGGTCGCCGGTTTCATCCACCTAATGAAGGAACTGAAATTTAAAAATAAGAAAGCAGCCGCCTTCGGCTGTTACGGCTGGAGTGGTGAAGGGAATAAAGTCATCCTCGAAACCCTTGCAAACGCCGGCTTCAAAGTCATTGACGAAGGCTTCAGAAATCTGTGGAATCCGGATCCGGCCGCCCAGAGCGGGGCTGTTGAATACGGCAAGAAAATTGCCAAGGCATCAATATGATAAGGGGGGAGTCGGCATGTTAAAAACCGATTTGCTGGTGATCGGCGGCAGTGCAGGCGGGATCCTGGCCGCCACCATGGCGCGCAAAGCCTATGGAAGCATTGACATCACGCTGATCCGTGAAACCAAGACCGTGATGGTTCCCTGCGGAATTCCCTACATCTTCGGCACTTTGCACGATACAAAGAAAAATATGATCCCGGATGCGGGCTTGCTGGAGGCCAACATCCATCTGATGATCGACCGAGCGGTTGAGATCGACCGCAAAGAAAAGGTGGTCATGACGCATGAGAATGGTCCTGTCAGCTACAAGAAACTGATCATCGCCACCGGATCCCTGCCGATCATCCCCACATTCATTGAGGGGTATGATTTGGACAATGTATTTCCTGTGAAGAAAAACGAAGACTACTTGAATCATATCTTAGCAAAATTGGAGACTGCCCAGAATGTTGCGGTGATCGGCGGTGGCTTCATCGGCGTCGAGTTTGCAGAACAAATCAGGGCTTTGGGCAAAGAAGTCACGTTGATTGAAATGGCAGGCTCCTGTTTGTGGCAGGCTTTCGATAAGAAGTATACGGATGATTTGGAAAGGCTGCTGAGCGTCCATGGTATCCAGGTGATGACCGGCACCAAAGTGAAACGGTTCTTGGGAGAAAAAGCTGTGACGGCGGTGGAACTAGAGAGTGGAGAAGCGATACCGGCCGATTTGGTGATCCTGGGCCTGGGTGTGCTGCCCAACGGCGCTTTGGCCAAGAGCAGCGGCCTGGAGGTCAATGGGAAAGGTGCCATCGTGGTGGATCAATATATGAGGACCAGCGACCCGGATATCTTTGCGGTGGGCGATTGCGCAGAGAAGAAATGCTTTTTCACGGGCAAAGACGTCCCGGTTCTTTTAGCGTCGACGGCCACCATGGAGGCTAAAATCGCAGGCTGCAATGCCTTCCATTTGAGACTGATCCGGGCCAACAAGGGGACCATCAGCGCCTTTTCAACCAAGGTTTTCGGGAAAACCTTCGCCGCGGCAGGCCTTACAGAGGCCAGAGCCCGCCAGGAGGGTTTTTGCATCATGATCGGCGAAGCAAAAACCATGGATCGGCATCCCGGATCACTGCCCGACGCCCAGGAAGTCAACCTGAAACTGATTTTTTCCAGGTGTTCCGGCATCCTCCTGGGTGCCCAAGTTTCCGGTGGCAATACGGTGGCCGAAATGATCAATATTCTGAGCCTGGCCATCCAAAAAGACATTACCGCCACGGAACTGAACACCTTCCAGACGGCAACCCATCCGCTGGTCTCATCGTCGCCTGTGTCCTATCCGATCAATGCGGCGGCGATGAACGCCATTGCCACCAACTGCAAACAATTGAATGAAGAATTGGTGATTTGACCGTACGGAGGATGCAAAGGAGTACAGGGATATGGAAGGATCAAGCCCATTCCAATGGATCGCGCTCTTTGCCCTAAGCGCTATGGCGGTGAATACCGCCGGGATTTATATGATTTATAAATATAGAGACTGGGCTGAGACGAACAAGGAGTATTTCATGTGTTTCGCAGCCGGCATGCTGATTTCCTCCCCGCTGATCCTGGCTTTTCCGGAGGCGTTGGCGAAGAACCCGAATGCCGGTGTTGCAGCCTTGGCTGGTTTCATCTTTATGTTTTTCAGCAACCGATGGATACGATATAAAACCAAACAGGAGGAGCTGGCATTCGGGATCATTGCCATTGAAGGGATCGGCATCCATTCCTTTATGGATGGCATCATTTATTGCGTGACCTTCAGCGTGAGTATGGTTACCGGGCTGTTGGCAGGCATTGGGCTGGTCGTCCATGAATTTGCTGAAGGCGTCATTACGTTTACCATATTGCTCAAAGGAGGCGTCAGCGAACGAAAAGCGATGCTCTATGCGTTTCTTGTTGCCGCTCTGACCACGCCGGTTGGGGCATTTGCGGCCTATCCTTTGATCAGAAAATTGAACCCTGCACTGCTGGGTTTGGCGCTGGGGTTTGTTGTTGGTGTTTTGATCTATGTTTCTGCCGCTCATTTGCTGCCGGCTGCGAGAGAACATGAAAAAGAACACTCCTATATCGCCTTTTTATCAGGAATCGCTTTAGCCATGTTGATCATGCTCAGCAAAAAAGCACATTAAGGAGGGTTCTTTATGCGTCTTGGAGAAAGCATGGCTGCCTGCCAGATCGCCTTTGCGCCCATCGGTACCCCGGATTATCTGGATGGCATCAGGCAGGTTCTTCGAATCATCAAGGATTCAGGGCTTGAATACGACATCGGCGACCTGTCCACGATCGTCAAGGGGGATGATCGCAAGGTTCTGGAGCTTATTGAAACGATTTATCTCAGCATGAAAGATCGCGGCGCCTTTATTATGGACATCAGACTGTCCAACCGATGCGGCTGCGAATCGTAAATCAGCAAGCAGGTCTCTGCCCAAAGCGGCAATCCCTGTCTGCTTAAACCAGGAGAAACGCGATGAGACTTTTTTTAGATTGTTTGCCCTGTATGCTTCGCCAGGTGCTGGAGGCTGCGGCCATGGCCACAGACGAAGAAATGATCCAGGCTCAAATCATGGACGAAGCCATGGAGCTGCTTTCGAAATACCGAGCTTACAGCTGCGCGCCCAAATTGTGCGGGGCAATGCATTCCGTTGTAAAACGTCGTACATGCATCGAAGACCCGTATGCTAAAATGAAGGCGCGGGATATTGCGGCAGCGCTTCAGCTTGAACCGGTGCTGCACCGTTTTGTTGCCGGGAAAAGAGATCCCCTTCACGGGGCGCTCAAGGTGGCTGCAACGGGAAATGTGCTGGACTCCGCTTTGCTGAAAGACCTTGACATCAAGGCGTGCCTTGCGGGGGAATTGGAAAAGCCCTTTGCGGTTTGTGATATCGAGGATTTTGCACAAGACCTATCTAAGGCCAAGCAAATTCTGATCATCGGCGATAACGCAGGGGAAGCGGTTTTCGACAAGATCTTGGCGCAGCAGCTTTCTCATGACCATCAAGTCGTATTCGCGGTCAGAGACTCAGCGATCATTAATGATGCGACCTTGGAGGAGGCGCGGAGAGCCGGCATGCCGGCGTATGCGCAGGTTGTGTCCACCGGCTGCGAATTGCCCGGTGCGGTCCTCGAGGCCTGCAGCGAGTCTTTTAAGGAACTGTTCAGTCAGGCAGACATCGTGATCAGCAAAGGTCAGGGAAATTATGAAGCTTTATCGGAGCCGCCCCGTGATGTATATTTTCTCCTGAAAGCTAAATGTCATCGCATCGCCGGGGCACTGGATGTAGACTTAAATGCGTATGTATTCAAGAAGTGTCCTTAAGGAGCAGGGGGTTGTTCTGCACGCAATGCATGTGTCGGATGTGATTCAAACGAAAAGTGTGGATGATGTCTATGGATCTGAAAGATAACTGCTGTTCAAACCCGGATCACAGCATTGGCTGCATGGTCTGCGGCGGCGCTTTATACTATACCCCGGACATGCCGTTAAGCGCCAGGTGCTATTATTGCGGCAAAGAAGAGACGACCCATGTTTTTTGCCTGGATGGGCACTATGTATGTGATGCGTGCCATCGAAAAGACATTCTTGGCCTGGTGGAGCAAATATGCATTGAATCCACATTGAACGATCCGGTGGCGCTGGCCTTATGCATCTTTGATTTAAAGAAGCTGCATATGCATGGGCCGGAGTACCACAGCATCGTACCGGCTGTTTTAGTGGCAGCCTATGGCAATGGTGTCAATGAAAAAGATGTGTCTGCCATCAAGGAAGCGATTGAACGCGGAAAAGCAATTCCCGGCGGCATATGCGGCACCCATGGCGCATGCGGAGCCTGCATCGGTGTGGGGACCGCGTATTCGATCATTTATAA
>Ga0068712_1002513_pt1 | contig 20183 bp, 13 predicted proteins | sample MTBAKSrepl1MetaG_FD_62987 | JGI IMG/M metagenome (GOLD analysis project Ga0068712, IMG submission 62987) | Enrichment culture microbial communities from Arthur Kill intertidal strait, New Jersey, USA, that are MTBE-degrading - MTBE-AKS1... | ecosystem: Environmental > Aquatic > Marine >... | reverse complement strand
TCCTATTGCTTTTGCAGGATGGCGTTGAGCCATTTTTCGTCTTCGCGGCCGGGGCGAACATCGATGGTGATGTGGGTCTCCATGATGCTGAAGCCTTTGGTTTTCCGGAGCAGAGCCTCAAGCCGGGCCTCGTCCAGGTCGGTGAAATATCGACCGTTGCGCTCGCCAGAGAAGGTGCCGTACTTGGCGGACAGGTACAGATAGCCATTGGCTTTGAGGGCGGTGTGCAGTTTATCCAGGATGGCCGGCAGCTCCTCGTAGGGGACATGGAGCAGGGAGGAGCAGGCCCAAATGCCGTCGAAGCGGTCCACGTCGTCGATGTCCTGAAAAAGCATGCATTCCACCGGCTGTCCGATTTGCGCTGCGGCTATTTTACACAATGCCTCGGAGCCATCGATGGCGCAGACCTGATAGCCCTGGGAAAGGAAATACAGGCTGTCCCGGCCGGAGCCGCAGCCCAGGTCCAGGATGGCGGCGCCGGGCTTGACGTATTTTTGGAAGAAGGCATAGAGGCCGGAAACATCGGCGCTCAGGGTGCCTTCCACAAAGGCTTTGGCGTTGTCGTTGTAGTACCGGAGGGTTTTATCCATATGATGCTCCTCGGAATATTCTTAAAATGCGGTGGGGCCGGTCTGGGACGTTTCCCAGCGGTGGATCAAGAGATCGATGGATATTCTGTCAATGTCTTTTAGGAATTTTATTCTGTCCGGCGAGGTTTGGCCGGTTTGGTTCATGATGGTTTCCCGAAGGGGATGGTGGCTGCTGATCAGGAATTCATTGCGCCGATGAAGGCGTTCCAGGTATTTGAGGGCGGGAATCCGTGCGAATTTTCCGTTGGAGCCGCGGTTGCAGTTGGGACAGCTGAGCACCAGATTCCAGACACCATTGAGATTGATTTGCGGATGAAAGGGCTGCAAGGTATTGGGATAAAAATGATCCACGTCACAGGCGAGATGAGGGGAGCCGTGGATGGCGATGTCGCCGAAGCAATAGAAGCATTTGCCTTTTTGGTAGCCGTTCAAGGCGCTGACGGCTGAGGTGACCTGCTTCCGGCGAAGCTTGTCATCGATGAACAGCAGTTTGTTTTGGCCGTCGTATTGGACATTCAGCAGATGCCTTGAAACGCCAAGCTCCCAGGCGGTTTCCACCAGATTCCAACGGGACTCGGCTTCAAAGGAGAAATCGTCGAAGGCCTGTGATTCACTGAGTTTGAATAGATCATCGGTGAGGATGATTTTTTTGCTGCTGCCTGAGTAGTCCTTGCTATAGAACTGAATCGGTATGGAATCGTCGTTGACAACATGAAAGGCATCAATGACATTATTAAACCCTTTTTTTCGCGTAACATCAAGCAATTCTTCTTTTGAAAGCCTGCCTTCGTTGAAGGCTTGGCAGGAATCCAGGAATTGGCTGGTGCTGCTGGTGGCTTGTTTGGGCGCGGTCTTCAAGTGTTCGCATAGGTTGCGGGAAAAAGGCTCCGCCAAAGCCTCCAGGGATATTTCGGATTGGCCGGAAGAGATGATTTCCAGCAAGGATTTTGCCAAGGCGAATTTGTAGGAGGCCACGTTCCGGCCAAACAGAATGATGGAACGCCAATAGGATTCCAGGGACGGGGATGTGTTTTGGAAGGTGAGGATCTCGTTCATTGCTGCGTGCCCCGCTTATATTGAAATTATGTCAATATAAGTATAGCATCGATTGCTGGGAGAGGTTAGGGAATTACTGAAAATCAGTCAAACGAAGAGAAGATTTCAACAGCTGCGAATTGATAGGAACCGATTCAATATGAGTAAGATTATATTTTGCTTTAATGTTGATATCAGAAGATTTGTGATAAAATAGATAATGTGATTTTAAATTCAAAGAGAAAGAGTTTATACAAACTTTATATCAACGTTATTGACCTCGTTTCATACTTTTCGATTACCATTTTTGGAAGTTTATTTTCTGAATTGGTCGACATTACAATTCGAGTATAGTTTTTTGTATTAAGATATGCAATTTGAAGGGCAATATGAGGAAGAAAGCTGAAGAGGTGTAAGTATGCACGAAATAAAGTGTCCGAATTGCGGTAAGACATTCAATATTGATGAGGCCGGTTACGCGGACATCCTTAGTCAGGTGCGCAACGAGGCTTTTGATAAGGCACTTCACGAGCGGCTAGTGCTTGCTGAGCAAGACAAGAAGATCGCCATCGAACTCGCAGAAACAAAGATCGCCAGCGAAATGGAAAAGAAAGCCGCCAAGAAGGATGTAGAGATTGAACGTCTTAAGGCGGAGCTTAAGTCGAGCGCAGAACTTATCCAGGCAACGGTTACGGGAGAATTAAAGGATGAGGCAGCCAAGAAGGATGCTGAAATAGCTCGCTTGAATGAAGAACTGAAGGCTGCCGATATCGCCAAACAGCTGGCTCTCAAGGAGGCACTCGGTACTGTAGAGAAGGAACGCGACGATCTCAAACGTGATCTTGAAGCAAAAGCTGCTGAACAGAGGTTATTAGAATCATCACTCAAGGAGAAATACGAAACACAGATAAAAGATCGTGATGATGCAATCGAACGCCTAAAGGATATGAAAGCAAAATTATCGACAAAGATGGTCGGGGAAACGCTTGAACAACATTGCGAAATTGAGTTCACCAAAATCCGGTCTGCTGCATTTCCTATGGCATATTTCGAGAAGGATAACAACGTGAAGAATGGCAGTAAGGGTGATTACATTTTTCGCGAAGCTGATCATGCCGGTACTGAGTTTATCTCGATTATGTTTGAAATGAAAAATGAAAATGATGAAACAGCAACCAAGAAAAAGAATGAGGACTTCTTAAAAGAGCTCGACAAAGACCGCAATGAAAAAGGCTGCGAATACGCGGTACTTGTTTCTTTGTTAGAACCAAACAATGAACTTTACAATGGCGGTATCGTTGATGTTTCTCACCGTTACCCCAAAATGTATGTCGTCCGACCGCAGTTCTTTATCCCAATGATCACTTTGCTGCGTAACGCAGCCCAGAATTCGCTGAAATACAAGACGGAGCTTGCGCTAGTAAAGGCGCAGAACATTGATATCGCTAATTTTGAAGACGAGCTCGAAAAGTTCAAGGATGCTTTCGGCAAGAACTATGACTTGGCTTCAAGGCGGTTCCAAACTGCAATCGACGAAATCGACAAGTCTATCGATCACCTTCAGAAGACGAAGGAAGCATTGCTGGGAACAGACCGTAATCTCCGGCTTGCCAACGATAAAGCGCAGGATGTGACAATCAAGAAACTGACGCGCGATAACCCGACTATGGCAGCAAAGTTCGCAGAGTTGCAGAAATAAAACTCCAATGACGATGGGATGGTAAGTTAATGAGGCATATTTTGAATCGTTGGCAAGAATGATTTTAAAAATCAAGTGTAGGGGTATCTTTCCCTGGCTTAATATAAACATTCATATAACCAGACCATCGAATGGGGTGAAGCGTAAAAATGAATGAGTTATTGCTCAATAAACTAAAAAACACATCCGAATTAATCGCAGATGAGCATGATGGCAGCTACGAGTTGATACGGGCAATCATTGATGGGTATCGCGATGTTGATGAGTCAACATTGGATTATAAGGATTTAAATGCCGTATATCTTATGGCTGTAGGCACTTGGAGACATAGCGTTTCAGTAAAAAAACAAGTGATCGATCAAAGCCACCTCCAGCAGGACAAAAAAGCAGAGTTGAAAAGTTTGATCGATCTTATTAAGGACAAATCGGAAGAAGGTAAATATTCGAATCATAAAGCAAGCGATGGCGGTGCGATTGGTATGTTTGGCACGGGCTTTTACTCATTTCAGAACAAAACCGATATAAAATCGCCCAAAGCCTTTATACGGATGTGCATCGATATAAGCGAGATGACAAATGACGACGAGATTTACAATCGGGCTGCACAAGTTCTCACAAGAAAATTCAAAGGCATGAAAGCGGCCTCAGCATCCATGATTCTACATTGTCTGATACCAGAAACGTTTCCCATCCTAAACAGCAATATGGGTAGTGAAAATATATTTGCTGCCCTTGATATACCTCTTAAACGGAAAAGCGATCTTGACACGTATATTGAAAATTGCCGGAAAATAAAAGCGTTTAGGGATGAAAACCTACCATTTAAGAATTACCGGATTCTTGACATGGCGGCATGGGAACTCAATGCAAATCAAAACCCAATTGCGACAATTATCAAAAAATACAAGGATGATTTTTCAAATAGAGATAAAAATGAACGTTACAAGTGGGAAGCAGTTCAATGTTTCCGAGATAATTGGGATATAAATGCTGAAAATTTTCATGATATGCTTAGCCGGTCTCTGGAAAAATCTGCAAACCTACTGTCATCTAGCATGTATTTTGCAAAAGGGCAAATTTTGTTTTTTGCCGAAAAAGAATCGGAAATTGTGCATGATATGTTTCTTGATCTTGCAAATGAGAGTAAAGATTTGATAGAAAGAATTGATAAATTTACCCATTCTTCTGATGCACTTTTAGAAAAATATAAGAATGATAAAATGAAGCAACACTACCAAGGTGCTAATACAATCAGCACGTATCTATTTTTCTTATACCCTGAAAAATACTATATATATAAATACAATAAATTTAAGGAATTTGCCAAAAAAATTGGCTACGAAGCGACAATAATAGCTGGCCATAATCAGAATGTATTGGCTTACTATGACATGTGCGACATGGTGCGTTCTGAGGTAATCAAAGATAGCGAGTTGCTTGCTTTGAGTCAAAAGCGTCTTGATGAGTCTTGTTATAAAGACCCGGAATTCCATCTGCTTACCGATGATATCGTCTATTTTGGCAATTTATCTGATGAAGCCTATTGGCCTTCGTTCGATGAATATGACCCCGGCATTAGCAAAGAACAGTGGACCCAACTGATCAAAGACAAAGGCGTTTTCAATGATACTGCCGTAACCATCATGAAACGTATGTTGGATAATGGCGGTGAAGCATCTTGTACTGAACTCAGTCAAAAATACGGAGAAACAAAAGATTTTTACAATATGGGAGCGATTCGGCTCGCCCAAAGGATTTTTGATGTAACGCAATGCCCAATGTATCTCGATGGTAAAATAAAGGATTCCAAGTGGTGGCCTATTCTTTTTATTGCAAGGAATTCGAAGCCGGATGAAGCCGGTCAATGGATATGGAAACTCAGACCCGAACTTAGAGAAGCCCTTGAGGAAACATTATTTGAAAAAGAGGTGGTCGTACCAATGCAAACTTATTATAAGAATTTGATATTGTACGGACCTCCGGGAACCGGCAAAACATATCACACCGTGAATTATGCCGTTGCCATTATCGAATATAAACCTCTAGATTATATCATGGCTGAGGATTATGCTGAGGTTCTTGCCCGATATAATCAATACAAAGAATCAGGACAGATCGAATTTACAACGTTTCATCAGTCGTTTGGTTATGAGGAATTCATCGAAGGAATCAAACCCAGTTTATTTTCAGGAGAGGATGAAAGTGGAGATATCGTCTATGAAATGACGGATGGCATTTTCAAAGCATTTTGTCATCGAGCTGATATACCTTTAATTAAGAAGGACAACGACTTCGGATTTTCAGAATTTCCGACAGTCTGGAAAGTGTCGCTTGCTGGTACCGGTGACAATGCCGTTCGACAGGATTGTATGTTGAATGACTATATCAGAATCGGATGGGATGAGTACGGCCCAACAATAACAGACGAAACAAATTTCGACTATGGCGGGAAAAACGTTTTAAATGCATTTATTAATCGTATGCAAAAAGGGGATATCATTTTATCCTGTTATTCCGAACGAACCATTGATGCAGTGGGGGTTGTTGAGGGAAACTATGAGTGGAGGGCAGATTTTAAAGACTACATGAGGACGAGAAAAGTTCATTGGCTTGTCAAAGGATTGAATCATTATATTGTCGATCTGAATCAAAACAGGGTCATGACTCTTTCGACAGTATATAAAATCAATGTGACGGTTAGCGATGTCATAAATATTGTAGAAAATTACATAAAAAGTGAATCGCTAGCGTCCGAAACGCCGCTTAAGTACGTTTTCATTATCGACGAAATCAACCGTGGAAATATCTCGAAAATATTTGGCGAACTTATTACGCTCATAGAGTCCTCAAAGCGCATAGGACAAAAAGAAGCGATGAGGGTCAAGCTGCCATATTCGCAAAAACTTTTTGGGGTACCAGACAACGTTTATATCATCGGAACAATGAATACAGCGGATCGATCTATTGCGTTACTAGATACCGCGTTGCGCAGACGCTTTAAATTTATCGAGATGCAGCCTGATGCTGCAGTGTTGAATGGATTAGAGGTTGATGGTGTTTCTATTTCAAGTATGCTTGAGAAGATTAACCGTCGCATAGAAGCTCTGTATGACCGAGAACATACTATTGGCCATGCTTATTTCATGGAACTCAAAGAAAATAATACCATTGAGAAGCTAGCTGACATTTTTGAACATGACATTATTCCTTTGCTACAAGAGTATTTCTACGAGGATTATAAAAAGATCAGGCTTGTATTAGGGGATGCTCATAAAGAGTTGGCTGAGCAGTTTGTTCTGGAAGACCAAAAAGATTATTCAGCTTTATTCAGTGGAGCGGAGTATGACTCAGATGAGGTTTATACCTATCGAATCAATAAAGCGGCATTTATGAACATATACGCATACTCAAAAATATAGGATTTGTGCCATGGAAGAAGGTGGGGATGTGGCTTCCCGAACACATATTACAATTAGCGAATACCAAAGTTTTACCTGCGGGACAAAAAGATATGGTGCTGGTTTTTTTCCACTAGAAGAAAAAGCGTTTAATTATCTTGAAAGTTTCGTACTCGCCAATCGTTCTGCAACGGATACGGATCCGCTTGAACTCATGGTTATATCCAGTAGATGTGGTGTGGGCAAAATTATCTCTGCCAAAAACTATGTCGGATTGATTACCTTAAAAGATGGGACAGAGATTGAAATTCTGCCGAAAATCTATTCCCCACAAGCTGATAATCAAGCGGCTGTTCGTAAGTTATTTATTAAGATGTTGCAATCCGTTAGAGATGTACCCTATAAGGTTTTTGATGTATCAAAGCTAAAAACTGAAAGCATGAATGTTTTTGAGATATTTATTCGAATGTTCATTGATGAAGTGTTTTCCATTGTAAAACGTGGCCTGAAAGCCTCCTACATCACACGATGCGATAATGAAAGGTTTTATAAGGGGAAATTGATTTTTTCACAGCATATTAAGGAAAACTACGTTCATAAAGAAAGAGTTTTCATAGAATATGATATTTTTAGTACCAACCGACCAGAAAATCGATTGATCAAATCGACGCTCGAATTTTTACAGAAACATACAACAAGCATCAGAAATAGAAAAGATTTGTCTGTACTTCTTGCTTCTTTTGATGGTGTTAATTTCTCAAACAATTATGAGCAAGACTTTACACAATACGTAAAAAATAGAAATATGACAGAGTATGATGCAATCATGCGATGGTGCAGAGTCTTTCTTCAAAATAAAAGCTTTACATCGTTTGCTGGCAGTGAAGTAGCCTATGCAATATTATTTCCGATGGAGCAGATTTTTGAGAGTTATGTTGCTGCAAAACTTGGGAAGGCATTAGGCAACAATCAATATTCTATGAAAACACAAGACAAGTCTTATCATCTTTTTGATCATCCATCAAAAAAGTTTGCCCTTCGACCAGATATTGTGGTAACAAAAAAAACATCAAAAAAGGTGACCGTTCTAGATACTAAATGGAAGTTGCTGTCGCCGTCCTATCATAATTATGGCATTGCTCAGTCCGACATGTATCAAATGTATGCCTATCAGAAAAAGTATGAAGCCAGTCAGGTGATTCTTATTTATCCAATGAATGAAAACATCAAAGATCTTTGTAGCGATATTTCATATAAATCAGAAGATGGAGTATCCGTGAAAGCCGTGTTTCTTGACTTGATGGATATGGATTCAAGCATAGCGGCTGTAAAAACGCTCATTGCTTGTTCGTAAAAACTCATAATTCAATCGTAGCAAAGTCACAAAGCACTGTTTGTTGATTTAGCCGGAATCAGAAAACATCGAAAGGCTGTACATCTGTGTTTCAAAAGGAGTGAATGTTTGATGTCGCTCATCGCTTGTCCGGAATGTGGCAATACAATTTCTGACAGGGCTGAAATATGTCCTCATTGCGGACTGCCACGACGATTTTTCGACATTGCCTATAGTGAAACCAATGCAATCCATTCTACAGTTAGTCAATTCTCCGGTGATTACAATAAAATCAAAACTATGCTGATGGCTTTTAGTAACGAATGGCGCAGCATGTTTGGAGCACATAAATATATCTCGAGATCTGAGAGTAAGGCGTTCTTTGATAAATATGCTGAACGCGTGACCTTGCTTAAAGATCCTATCGTGCATGAATACATTAGGATGAATTCTTCCACAATCGGATTTTCGACTGAGCATGTCCAGAAGTTTCTGAATCTGATGGCTCGATTTATATCGGCGATTGATGAACATAATGATAATTTCATCGAGAAAAGGCTGGTTGCTGAAAAAGAATATTTTGACACGATACTTAAATCAGTCGATGCCAATGTTATGTTAGATGATGAACAAAGGCGTGCCGTTGTGATGGACGAAGACTATTGTCTCGTCGTTGCTGGTGCAGGTGCAGGCAAAACAACAACGATGGCAGCAAAGGTAAAATACCTTGTTGAAAAACAGGGTATTGCACCTTCCGACATCATCGTAATTTCCTATACAAATAAAGCAATTGACGAACTGCGTGAGCGAATAAACAAAAAGCTTGGAATCCCCGTCAATATTAGTACATTCCATGCGTTTGGCTATGATATTTTGAGGAAGGGCTCGGATGTTCCTCCAGTCATTAATAATTGGTCATACAAGATTATATTTGAATGCATAGAAAAACAGATTTATTCAAATAAGCGCCTTCTTGAAAACGTTGTTATGTTCCTTGGGTATTATTTCAATATGCCTGATGATGCGCTCAAATTCGAAACGCTCAACGACTTCTGCGAATACCGGGCTGCTCAAGACTACGAAACGCTCAAGAGTCGCGTCGGTGAGTATAATGCCTCTGTTATCAACGAACGAACTAAGCGAGTAAGCACGATTACTGGTGAATACTTACGATCTCAACAAGAAGTCCAAATTGCCAATTTTCTCTATATGTATAATATTGAGTATGAATACGAGAAACCTTATCCTTACCCTATTGCAGGAGCAAGAAAGATTTATACTCCTGATTTTTTAATTCGACAAGGTGAGTTGGAATGCTATATCGAACATTTTGGGATTACTGAACAATATCAAAGCGGCCTATATAATCCGATACAACTTCATAAATACACAAAAGCAATTACAGACAAACGCCATATCCATAAGTATTGTCATACTGAATTGATTGAGACTTATTCTGCATATGGCGATGGTCGTCCATTGCTTGTGCATCTTGAGGAAGAGTTGAAAAAGCATGGGTTCGTCCTCCAAAAGCGATCCGATGAAGAGGTCTATAATAAACTAGCCGAAACATCAAAGGATAAATACGTTACTCGCCTGATTTACTTCACTATTGATTTTATCGAAAAATTTAAGTCAAATGGTTATTGTATTGAGGATTTTGAAAAGCTAAAAAGTAAACAGGATAATGTCAGAACGAATCTGTTTCTTGACATTGCCCAGGAGATATACGTTTTTTATCAGAATCGACTCCGGGAAAACAATCAAATTGATTTTGCCGATATGATCAATGATGCAGAACGGATGCTACGCGAAATTAAAGAGAGTGACTATAAACCATCCTACAAATATATTATCATTGATGAATTTCAGGATATTGCCAGGCAACGTTTTAATCTGACCAAATCGCTTGTTGATGCTACCGGGGCAAAGGTCATCGCTGTGGGTGACGATTGGCAGTCGATTTATGCTTTTGCGGGATCCGATATAACGCTGTTTCAAAAATTCCTTGAGCTCATGGGCGATGGTAAGGAGATGCAAATTACGCACACTTACCGTAATTCTCAAGAACTGATTGATATTGCAGGAAATTTCGTTCAAAAAAATCCAACACAAATCAAAAAGCGACTCATATCGCCTAAATCGCTGCCAAATCCAATTGAAATTATTGGTTTTGATGACGGAAGAGGATACCGTAGAAACTGGTGTGGTGCAATTGAGGAAGCAGTTGGCCGTATTGTTGTGGAGTTTGGAGCGGAATCATCTGTATTGATGATCGGGAGATATAATTTTGATAGGGACTATCTTATCCAGTATGGCAATTTTGAACCCATCAACGAGGAAGATATTCGCTGCAGAACGTATCCAAAAACAAAAATAAAATTTCTCACAGCACATAGTTCAAAAGGACTTGGATTTGACAACGTGATCCTTGTGAACATGATTGACAGTAAGTTCGGTTTCCCGAGTCAATTGGAGGATGATCCCATTATGAAGCTGGTCATCCATTATGATTATTCGCTTCCTTTTGCAGAGGAACGGAGATTGTTCTATGTTGCGATGACTCGTACAAAAAACAAGGTATATATGGTTACTGCACAGAACCGGCCATCGAGATTTGTCCTGGAATTAATCAAAGATTATAATATTCCTCACGATAATAATCTAAGTGATGTCGTGAATGATGTTTCCACTGTGAAGTGTCCTATCTGCGGATCAAAACTGAAATATGAGAACAATAGGAATTATGGGCTGGCGCTCTATATGTGTACAAACGACCCTGAAGTCTGCGATTTCATGACCAATAATAAAAAAATGCTCGCGGACATATATAAATGCCCTGAGTGCTCTGATGGATATATGATTGTGAAATCAGGGAAAGAAGGCGGAAATTATTTCTATGGATGCACAAATTATCGAAAATCTCCTTCTTGTCGAGCGGTTGCACAAATAGACCTTCATACTAACAAGAGCGGATAGATGGAAATATGCAGAAGTCGAAGTGCTTGTTTGCATATTGTGCAGTTTTTTCAGCAGAAAGGGGTTAGTATGAGCCTTTCAGATATTTTTAAAATGCCTAAACCAGTCAGTATATCCGGTCGCACATCAAGTATTACGAATGCTTTTGTAAATGGGATAATACCTTGTATTGTTCCTTCGGAGAAAGAATTGCAGGATGCGCTTAATATATTAGGATTAAACGACAAGGATTTACGTTGTGCATATTGTGGAGATAAGGCGACTGAATGGGATCATTTAAGGCCGTTAGTTAAAGATAAAAAGCCAACTGGTTATATTTCCGAAATACATAATTTGGTACCAGCATGTGGAAAATGTAATCAATCAAAAGGGAATAAATACTGGAGAGAGTGGATTCAAAGCACAGCAGATTTATCCCCTAAAAGTAGAGGCATTACTGAACTAAATGAAAAAATAATTAGATTGGAACAATATGAACAATGGAAGGATGTAAAACCAATTGACTTTGAGGCAATTGCTGGAGCAGATATTTGGAAGCAACACTGGGAGAATCATGAACATCTATTAAAAGATATGAAAGAATACCAGAAGCTATCTGTAAAAATAAAGGAAAGGATACAAAATCATTATAGAAATAATAATACATAATTTTAAAAAGCAACCACTACTAATAATTCGGAGCGCCCTACCATTAACGACGGGTTTTAAATTAATAGAGGGAACTTTATATTTATTAACCAATTTATAAAATATCTTTCGAATTAGGTCTGTATGGATAATGATATTATGATGCGTTGTGGTGAAACAAGGCTGTAAATAAATGTATAATGAATCTGTATAGTGGTCGAATCTTTTGGAAATGTCCAACGTCTCGGCGTGAGTAGAGCCATAATCCAACACTGGATAATAAAAGGTGTTATCCCTTTCCGCCGAACAGGCTAGCAGTTCAAGTCCAGAATTTTGGAGGATAACACTTGGATTGAATGTGACAGAATTGCTGAGACTGAGTACACTATTGCTAGAGGATAACAAGCTCTGGATATAGGTTTAATCGATGACAGTTATGAATATTAATGAAAAATTTAACGAGGCAACTCGTGTTCAAATGCCAGCACTTGTTTGTTAAATTGAATTAGTTATGAATACTTTGAGAAAATGCCCGAAGATGCGACAGGTGTGGTTTATGATTCAGATAAAAACATATTAAAGGACATTTTCAAAAAAAGTATTGTGCTCTTAATCCAGGACAAGAAGTTAAAGGCGGAAGCAATACTTCAAAAATATTTTGAATTACTTTTATATTCTAGTATAAGAAGAAAACGATAATATTAGCTCTTAGAAAAGTATTTTTGATGGTTCCCCCCAAAAAATTCTATACAGTTTTCAAGTAAATTTATTAAATATTTTACAGGAAAAAGGTAAAACAAAAAACGGAACAAACTAGGACTTTAGAGATTTCGAGAAGCTATTATAAAAATTGGAGGTATAGAAATGTCAAGTGCAGCACAACGAGCCGAATTACAATCTCAGATCTGGAAAATAGCGAATGATGTCCGCGGATCTGTAGATGGATGGGATTTTAAACAATATGTTTTAGGAACTCTATTTTACCGCTTTATTAGTGAGAACTTTTCTACTTATATTGAAGCTGGAGACGAAAGTGTCAAGTACGCAGAACTTTCAGATGATATTATAACTAAAGAAATTAAGGACGATGCAATTAAAACAAAAGGGTATTTCATATACCCTACAGTCTGAAGCATCTGCTGAAAAGTTGGCAGATGCTTTTACATAGTCCAATATTTGAAAGGCAAATTCAATAAATGAGATATTGCGGCAACCCAAAATGAAATTAAATGTTAAACTTCACCGCACCTCAATATCTAATAATTTGCAGTAATCAGCAATTTGTTATTCGGTATTCATCTTCCCGTTTAGAAGGAGGCCGTGATTGCGTTCTTATAAATTGTTTCCAACATATCGGAATCCCCAAGTTGAACAATGCCCCAATCCGGCCCCACACATCCTCATTGCCCAGCTCTATTCAATATATTATACAAAGTCTGCAAGGAGATCTTCAATTTCCTTGCAGCTTCCTTTTTCCCGGCATAATGGTGCCCGTACTTCTCCAAAGCCTTCATCACGAGCTTATGCTCAAACTCAGCCATAGGAATCACTTCATCCGGTTCAGCCGGATGATTCAAAAACAGATAGGGCTTCAATAATTCCGGGCTGATGGACGCCTTATCGGCCATAAACACCAGGCGCTCCAGCATATTCTCCATTTCCCGCACATTGCCGGGCCAATCATAACGGCACAGCAGGGCCACCGCCTCATCACTGAAAACACAGGCCTTGGATTGCTTTCGGTTGATGTTTGCCAACAGGGTTTCGGCCAGGACCGGGATGTCGTCGATTCGGCTGCGCAGAGGCGGGATGTTGATGGTGATCACATTCAACCGATAAAACAGATCGGATCTAAACAGCTTGTCATGGATCAGCTGCATTAAATCCCGATTGGTTGCGGCAATGATTTTGACGTCGATCTTGTGGGAGCCACTGCCCCCAAGGCGCTCAACCTCCTTTTCCTGAAGGACCCGCAGCAGCTTGGCTTGCAGGCTTAAGCTCATATCCCCGATCTCATCTAAAAAAATGGTGCCTTTATGTGCCAGTTCAAACTTGCCGATCCGGGTTTTATCAGCCCCGGTGAAGGCCCCTTTTTCATAACCGAACAATTCACTTTCGAGCAAATGGTCCGGGATCGCGGCGCAATTGATTTTAATGAACGAATTGTTTGAGCGGCTGCTGTAGTGATGGATTGCCTGTGCAAACAGCTCCTTGCCGGTGCCGCTCTCTCCTTGGATCAGGACGGTCAAATCCGAATCAGACGCTCGTTTGGCGGTGGCCACGCAATTTAAAAAACTTGATGAGCATCCAATCAGATCATCAAACGTATATGTTGTGGTGGTGAGATTTTTGATCTCTTCTCGCAAATAATCGATGACCTCTTTGCTCTTTTCCAATTTCCTCGCCATTTTGGTCACGTCGGACAGCTCTTTGAAGACGGCGATGGCGCCTTTGTATTCTCCGTCAACGATAATGGGGTATCCGTTTGACAGTCCTTTCACGTCCGTGCTGAGGATTTCATTGATGTTATTGAGAACGGGCTGATGGGTGCGCATAACCTCCACCAAGGCGCCTTTTGGGGAAACCTCAAGGATGTTGTGTCCAAGACGGGATTCGGGCTGCAAACCGGAGATGTCTGTAAAGGCTTTGTTGATATAGATGACCGTGCCTTCCTGATCGATGATCTGGATACCCTCGTTGGTGGCGTTAAAAACCGCCTCCAATTTGATGTTCAGTTCTTTAATGACGGACAATTCGTTCTTGTTCTTGATCAAATGAAATAATATTTGGACGACTTTATCATCCGCGACTATGGTGCCGGGTGCTTTGAGCCGTATGATCGCATTCCGGATCTCCATATCCTGTGTCACATCGATGATCACATCCGCAGGATGGTTTTGGATCAAATCATCGAGGCTGTCCGAAATCATGAGATGATGCGGATCCAGGAAACGCAGGGTTTCATGTTGAGACATCGTGGGCCAAAGACCCACGATGTTTATGGCTTTCAGCGACAGGAAAGCTTTGATCAGGCATAAGCTGACCGGATTGGTGCCGACAAAGATGACTTTTATTTTTTGGCCCATTTCAACACCCCCTGGAATAATGCAAGAATAAATCAAAAATCTGGATTTTGAACTCTAAAAATTGGATTCCGCAAAAAGAGCGCGGGGCTTTGATTTCAGGGAATTCTGAAAAATACACGCATCCAAATATTTGATGAGGAGGTTCTCCGATGCTTGCTATTGTTAATATAAGGCATTGGCACAGTATTTGCAAATGATACAAGGTATGGGTATGTTGATGGTTTTCCAAATCACTGCCCTTGCAAAAGCTTCAGTTCAAGAAAGGGACAGGAAGCCAATCACAAATCGGACTTGGCCAAAGAGGTGAAACACATTGAACGTCATGGAAACCGACATCGCGGTCATTGGGGCTGGGCCTGCCGGATTATCCGCTGCGATTCAAGCTGCCAGGTTCGGCGCAAAAGTCCTCCTGCTGGATGAGAATAAGGCTCCGGGCGGGCAGTTGTTCAAGCAAATCCATAAATTTTTTGGCTCGAAAGAGCATCACGCCGGCGTGAGAGGATTCCACATCGGCCAGGAGCTGCTCAAGGAAGTTCAAAGGCTTGGCGTGAAGGTCATGCTGGATACGGTCGTCTATGGCATCTATGAAGGCTTGACCTTGGGCGTTGTCCATCAAGGCGATCATTATTCAATCAAGGCCAAACGGGTGATTCTTGCCACGGGCGGCCAGGAAAACTATATGGCTTTTCCCGGCAGTGCTCTGCCGGGGGTTATGGGCGCGGGCGCGGCCCAGACCATGATCAATGTTCACCGGGTCTTGCCCGGCAACAAAATATTGATGATCGGATCAGGGAATGTAGGGTTGATCGTTTCGTATCAATTGATGCAGGCCGGGGCCGAGGTGGCGGCCTTGGTTGAAGCCATGCCGCACATCGGCGGCTATGGCGTCCATGCGGCAAAAATACGACGGGCGGGCGTGCCGATTTATACATCCCATACGATTTTAAGGGCTTTGGGAGAGCGGGAGATGGACGGTGCCGTCATCGCCCGGCTTGACCCGCACATGCGGCCCGTTCCCGGAAGCGAGAGGGAGTTGTCCGCCGACACGATCTGCCTGGCGGTTGGGCTCAATCCCATGACGGAGCTGGCCTGGATGGCCGGATGCCAGTTTGAGGTCGTTCCGGCGCTCGGGGGACCGATCCCGCTTCATGACCACAACATGCAGACAACCATGAAGGGAATCTATGTTGCCGGAGACATTGCGGGTGTTGAAGAGGCTTCCTCCGCCATGGAGGAGGGCAATCTTGCCGGTATTGCGGCGGCAGAATCCTTGGGCTGTCTTCGATTCGATGAAGCCAAAGCACAAAAAGACATGTATCTGAACCGACTCATGGCCTTGCGAACCGGACCCTTTGGCGAAAAGAGGCGATTGGCCAAAGAACATGTGTTGGAGTCCATGAAGCACGCAAGCCCTGGCCGGGTATCCGGCTGAATGGGCAAAGCGACTGGCGGCTGGCTGAATTTTATGGATCCGCAGGCCCCGCCGGCACATCAGGGATCAAGGGATTCCGGAAAGGTGAGATCAATGGAAGCGAACACTGCGAAATTTATCTGTCGATGCCAGGAAATCACCGAAGAGGAAATCGAAAAGGCGATCCAGGACGGGGCAACGACGATCAAAGGCATTAAGGACCGCACGGAAGCCACCATGGGTCTATGCCAGGGCAGAACCTGCCGGAGGCTGATTGAGCGAATGCTTCCAGCCTCCGGGGAACTTTCCCGGGAAAGGCACAGCTGCAGGCCGCCGGTGCGGACGGTGAAGATCGGGGACCTGCTGAAGGACGAATCGTCGAAAGGGGAATTCGAATGAATTCGGTTGATGCAGTGGTGATTGGCGGCGGGGTGATTGGCTGCGCGGTGGCCTATAACCTGGTCAAGGCCGGCGTTTCCGTCGCCATCGTTGAACGAGATGACATCTGTGCGGGAACTTCGGCTGCCTGTGACACGGCGATCCACTTACAGTCCAAGAACCCAGGCATCCATCTTCAGATGGCTCAGGAAAGCATCAAGTTATTTCCTGAGCTCCAAAAGGATTTTGATGAAGACATACACTTCAAAAAAACCGGGACCATGATCGCGATTCAAACCTGGGAGCAATTTGAAGTGATGCGTGTTTTTGCAGAGCGGCAAAGAAACCATGGGCTGGATGTGGTGATCCTCGATCGAGCCGCCGCCGTCGAAAGACAGCCCATGATGAAGGGAGATGTGGTTGGGGCCACCTATTGCACGGCCGATGCCACCATCCATCCCCAGTTCCTGACCAAAGGCTATTTTCAGGCCGCAAAAAAATACGGGGCCAAAGCGATGCTGCACACGAAGGTGGAAAACATCGTCCTTAAGGAAGGGCATGTGGCGTCCGTGACCACCAATCGGGGAAACATCCCGTGCAAGTATGTTGTGAATGCTTGCGGGGCTTATGCGCCGTGTATAGGAAAGATGGCGGGACTGGACATACCCATTGCGCCGAGACGGGGGCAAATTGTCGTCACCGAGCCCATGCCTAAGTTTACGCATACCATTGTCAATTGTGCGCGGTATATCGCGGCGAAATTCAGACCAGACCTGCTTGGGACCAGTGAAGCCGACAGGATGGGGGTTGGCCTGTCCCTGACCCAGACGGAAAGAGGCAATTTATTGATCGGCGGAACGAGAGAGTTTGTTGGATACGACACAAGAACCACGCAGAAGGCGTTGTTGTACATTCTTAAGCATGCAACGAACATTCTGCCTGCGCTGAAAGATATCCATATCATCCGCACCTTTGCAGGGCTTAGACCTTTTACCCCCGACGGCTTGCCGATCCTGGGGAATGTGCCGGGAATCGAGGGCTTCGTCATGGCGGCGGGCCATGAAGGCGACGGCCTGGCCCTTTCGGCGATTACCGGAAGGCTCATCGCTGAGATCATTTGTGAAAAACAAAGCGCTTATGATTTTGATTTAACAAAATTATCCCTAGAACGTTATAGAAACATTGACATAAAGGCTTTCGAAGCCCAATACGCGGTTTGTAAATAAACTTGGTTAACCTTACCTTCGGATGCGGAAACACCGAATGAGCCTCGAGCCATGGATTTGAGTGGCTGTCTATATAAAAATTTGGTATACTCAAACCGAGGTGATGGTGATGGAACCCAAAATCGAGGACAGGGACTTAAGGATTCTGGAATATTTCAAGGATATCAACGTTCCGCTGGGGGCTTGGCAAGTCGCAAATCTGATGGCCAATGACGGAATCGAAAGCAGCACGGCAACCATCGGAAGACGTTTGAACAAATTGGAGAATGCAGGATATCTGGCGCAAGACAGCAAGTTTCGAGGCCGGCATATTACCGCTCAAGGCATCAAAGCGTTGGCGCTTAAAAAGCATATGAAGGATATCAGTCTGCAATCCATGCATCTTGAAAAGTATCTGGTTCCTGAGCTTCTGGAAGATTTTAAAACCATCCTTGAGGTTCGACGGATCGTTGAATCAGGAACCGCTCGATTGGCCGCGATGCGGGCCACGGAGCAGGAAATCCTCGACATGGAAGACTTACTGCTCAAAGAGGAACAAAAATACAAGTATTTCTGGATCAACAGGCTCGATGTGGAATTCCATATTTCGATTGCCAAAGCGGCAAAAAATGCGATCCTGGAATCGTTGTATTCGCAAATTCTGGGGATGGGTCAGCAATCCACGGCCTTCGAATATTTAAGAAAGCGGATCAAAGCCGGATTTGTGTCGAACCATCGAAAGGTCTTGGACGCCATAAAGAAACGAGATGCCGAAGCCGCTGAAGCCGCGATGCAGGAGCACATCGACGCGCTGATTGGCGACCTCAAGACCTATTATGATACATATATTTTTGAAGAGGCACAACAGGGCGGCGGGGAAGCACGAAAGGAATCGTGAGTCCGCTTTCTTAGCCATAGCTGTCCACACGCGATGACGGGTTGACAAAACGACGCAAAGGGAGCATATTAACATTAGCTGCTCATAAAATGATGAGCAGGCAGAAGCAATCAACGAACCGAAGGCTCCTTCAGCCGGAGCGCAGGATGAGAAGCGCATTAAAGAGTTTTTTATAAAGAAGCCTTGAGAAGGAGGTGCCGATCTTAAAAAACCAAAGTGAGGGCCTTGGTTGTGGTACAGGCTGGTGAAAAACTGCAAAAAATGTTTAGGAGGATGATCCAATGATCCAAGTTGTTATGAGCGGTGCACTCGGCCGCATGGGTCGAGCCATTGCGGAAAATGTAAAGCTGGAAGAAAACATGAGAATTGTGGCGGGGGTCGACAAAGCTGAAGGCACCGCCGACTTTCCCATTTATCACGACATTCGTGATGTAAAGGAAGCTGCGGATGTGATCGTTGATTTCTCAAACCCGGAAAATCTCCAGAATATTTGCCAATATGCCGAAGAACACAATATCGCTTTGGTGGTTGGGACCACGGGCATCCTTGAAGAGGATCGGAAAAAACTGCACGCGGCGGCACAGAAGGTTCCGGTCATTGCAAGCCACAATGTTCATGTGGGAACCTATGTGTTTATCAATTTGGTCAAACAGGCTGCAAAACTTTTGCCTGACTTTGATGTTGAAATCGTGGAACGGCATCATAACCAGAAAATCGATGCGCCAAGCGGTACAGCCCTCATGATCGCCGACGCCATTCGGGAAGTCCGGAATGATGCTGAATATGTCTATCAGCGGGCGGATAAAATTCAGAAAAGAGCGAAAAATGAGATAGGGATCTATTCGGTCAGAGCGGGCAATATTATTGGACAACACACCGTCATCTTTGCGGGAGACGATGAGGTGATTGAATTAAACTCAAATATTACATCAAGGAAGGTTTTGTCCGCAGGCGCGGTGCAGTGCGCTAAATTTATTGTGGAAAAAGCGCCTGGATATTACACATTGTTTGATGTTGTAAACTATCTGGAAAACAAAGGGGATATTTAGTCCATTAAGATGGCGGATAAAGAAAATATGCAGAAAACAGGAGGGATAACCATGAAAAAACAATGGATATTCGTATTGGCAAGTCTTTTGACCGCGTGCATGCTTTTAGCAAGCTGTGGTACACAAGCGAATATTGCCTCCAATGCCCCCGTGGTGGCTGCGCCGATCAAGACGGACATTGTGATTGCGCTGCAAGGTGAGCCCAGTTCTTTAGACGTCCATTATCCCGATGATGGGAATATGTATTTTGTGACCTATAATGTTTATGAATCGTTGTACAAGATGAATGGTGAAACGCTGAAGCCCGACCCATGTCTTGCGACCGGCTCTAAGAAAATCAATGATACAACCTGGGAATTTACCCTTCGGGAAGGTGTCAAGTGGCACGACAACACCGATTTTACGGCTGAAGACGCGGCTTTCTCCATCAACCGGATCATTGATCCGGATTTCGGTTCCCAGAATTTATCCGATGTGAACACCATCGAAAAAGCC
>Ga0068712_1002508_pt1 | contig 20230 bp, 19 predicted proteins | sample MTBAKSrepl1MetaG_FD_62987 | JGI IMG/M metagenome (GOLD analysis project Ga0068712, IMG submission 62987) | Enrichment culture microbial communities from Arthur Kill intertidal strait, New Jersey, USA, that are MTBE-degrading - MTBE-AKS1... | ecosystem: Environmental > Aquatic > Marine >... | reverse complement strand
CGTCCGCCACTAATCCCGATGAAGTATTGCTACTTCATCGGAACCCGTCCGACTTGCATGTGTTAGGCACGCCGCCAGCGTTCGTTCTGAGCCAGGATCAAACTCTCATGTGTAATTTGAATTCGAAACTGACAAGGGTACGCTATGCACTTTTCTTATTTTCAAAGAACGTCAGGAAATAATATATTAATTTAAAAAATTTATTTTGTCAATAAGAAAACCTTTCTTGACTTCCAAATAATTACTCATATAAGATTAAACATTTATCCAGTATGAACGTCCTGTGGCTTGCCACAAAGATTAAATAGAAAATATTTATCTTCATTTGCAGAGTGGGATTCATGCACCGAGTATGATTTCAACGGAGTTGTTTAAGAAAACTCGAAATGACTGTATCTATCGGTTGTGATCATGGTGGCTTTGAACTAAAGAATGAGGTTATCTCGATATTGCGTGAGCTGAATATCGAGCTGATTGATTATGGCACGGATAGTCAAAAATCGGTAGATTATCCTGACTTTGGAGAAAAGGTTTCACTGGCAGTATCTACTGGTAAAACCGAAAGAGGCATTCTCATCTGTGGGACTGGTATCGGCATGTCTATAGTAGCAAATAAATTTCCAAAGGTACGTGCAGCTTTATGCAATGACCTGTTCACCGCAAAGATGAGCAGGCTCCATAACGATGCAAATATTCTTGTGCTTGGTGGAAGAATCGTTGGAAAAGGTCTCGCAAAAGAGATTGTAAAGGTGTGGCTGAGCACATCTTTTGAGGGAGAACGGCATTGTGCGCGGCTCGATAAAATAACCCGGATCGAGGAACGTATTAAGAAAAATGGTTTTTGAACATCTAAAGCACTCAGACCCGGAAGTATTTGACGCAGTTCAGAAGGAAATCGAGCGTGAAAGAAAGAATATTGTCCTCATTGCTTCAGAGAACTACGCAGATCCGTCAATACTCGAGGTCCAAGGCTCTGTCTTTACGAACAAGTATGCAGAAGGATACCCGAAGAAGCGTTACTATGGAGGTTGCGAAAATGCTGATGTTGTTGAAAATCTTGCAATAGAAAGAGCCAAAGAACTTTTTGGTGCTGAACATGTTAATGTACAGCCTCACTCAGGCACCCAGGCTAATATGGCAGTATATTTTTCTGTACTGAAGCCTGGAGACACCATTCTCGGGATGAGTTTAAGCCATGGCGGGCACCTCTCACATGGTGCTTCTGTGAATTTTTCGGGGGCTCTTTATAAAAATGTATCATATGGTGTTAGTTGTGAAACAGGATATATTGATTACAATGAAGTAAGACGTCTTGCACTTGAGCATAAGCCCAAGATGGTACTTGTCGGTGCGAGTGCATATTCAAGAATCATAGACTTCAAGATATTTTCAGACATTGCAAGGGAAGTTAATGCGTATCTTGTCGCTGATATTGCACACATAGCTGGACTTGTTGCTGCAGGTCTTCATCCATCTCCAATGCCTTATGCCGATTTTGTCACAACAACAACCCATAAGACACTCAGGGGACCAAGGGGTGGTATGATCATGTGCAAAGCGGGCTATGCAAAAATGATCGACAAAATGGTATTTCCCGGCATACAGGGTGGACCCCTTGTTCATGTTATAGCAGCAAAAGCCGTCGCTCTCAAAAATGCTCTCCGTCAGGAATTCAGAGATTATCAATCCAGAGTGATTCGAAATGCGAAAAAACTTTCAGATGCGTTAATCAAGAGGGACTTTCATATTATTTCCGGCGGCACCGATAATCATATGATGCTCATTGATTTGACCAATAAAGGCATTACGGGTAAAGATGCTGAAGAGTCACTCGAAGCTGCACAGATAACTGTAAACAAAAATGTCATACCATATGATGAAAATCCTCCAACCATAGCAAGCGGTTTAAGAATCGGTACCCCTTGTGTTACGACAAGAGGCATGGGAGAGAACGAGATGGAAGAAATTGCAGATATCATGTCAGCGGTGATCGAGAACCACCGTGAAGAAAAAACAGTAAACATCCTCTCTAAGAGAGTAGAAATCCTCTGTGACAGATTTCCTTTGTATAGTGAGGAGCATCGGGTAAAGGTCTGAGGGGATAAGATATAACCGTGAAATGTCCTTTCTGTGGAAACTTAGAAGATAAGGTCATTGATTCCAGAACCAGCAGAGAAGGCAATGCCATTCGCCGCAGACGTGAATGCCTGAAATGTTCAAAGCGTTTCACTTCCTACGAGCGTGTAGATGATATTATCCCTCTTGTTGTGAAGAAAGACGGGAGACGAGAACAGTTCGAGAGAGAGAAGATTCTCATCGGTTTAAAAAAAGCCTGCGAGAAAAGAGCGATCGGTGTAGAAACACTCGAGGGCATCACAGACACTCTTGAGAAGAAACTTATCGGACTTGGTGTCAAGGAAATCTCAAGCAAGACGATAGGGGAAGAGGTCGTCAACGCATTACGAGACCTCGATAAAGTCGCATACGTACGATTCGCTTCTGTTTACCGTGAGTTTAAAGATATCAATGAATTCATGAACGAGGTAAAAGCCCTCTTTGAGCACAAGTAGCAACCACTCCGCATCGTGCTTAATTTTTTCGTAAAAAACCTGTCTCTATAGATAATGTCAGTTTGACTGAGATTTTTTGTTGCACCAGATTCAAGGGACATGCTCGCAATGACGGGAACACGTACATATTGTAGAACTTTCCCTTTTGAATATGAATTGTAGTTATCATAATGATATCAAGATTGAAAACCGTTTGTAACAGGAAGGAAAGATTATCAATAATGCACTCTCACATGAGGAATGCAAAGCATCTTATTGGTAACTCTATTTAATGTAATAACCAGATACTCGCCACTTACCATCCTTATCCAGCATAGGAGTAATAGTCTCAATTGCTGATTTCTTATTTTCGAAAGATGTGTCATACTGTATGACCACATACTCACCATCCGGTGCTCCAGGTAAACTCGTCATATACTGCTTTGACTTTACATCTCTTTTAATAACTTCCCCAAGAGGCCTCCGTACTGCATTAAGTGATTGATTCCATTGTTCTTTGCTGATAGCCTTCTTAAAAAGTTCAGCAGATGTTTCCCAGCTTTTTGTATATAGACCGTTATCAATTAATTTCAGCCAGGCATCAGAAGATTCAATTGCTCTTTTTTCGGCCATCTCATTTGCAAGTGCTGGTATCCAGCTTAAAAGAATACAGAATATACATGCTATAGATATAGAAAATAAATCATTTTTTGTATTCATTTGCAGTCCCTCCTTTATTAGCTAAGATTATATTGATATCATATTGCAGCGCTGCTGCAATTATAACCTATCAATCACTCTTTTCAGCTTAGCCTGCACCTGTCCAGCAATGTTTTTTAACTTCTGGTTTTCAATTGCTATCATCGATGCAACAGGATCAACGGCAGCTATTTCAATTTTACCTTCAGCAAGTTCCTGAACAATAACATTGCATGGCAGCATGGTACCTATCTTGGCTTCTGTCTTTAATGCCTGATATGCAAAAGGAGGATTACACGCACCGAGAATGCGGTATTGTTTAAAATCAACATTCAATTTCTTCTTCAGTGTTGCCTGAACATCAATGTCTGTAAGGATACCGAATCCTTCTTTCTTTAATTCTCCGGTTACCTTAGCCACCGCTTCATCAAATGATACATTCAGAACTTTACTAAAGTAGTAAGCCATACGACCCTCCTTTTCTCAAAGACTATTTCTCAAAGACTATTTTAACCCAAAAAATGCTTTAGGTTTTTCCGCATATATGCCTGACTGTAATTGTATTTTCCGGGGCAAGGTTATTATAATCTCCTCGCTCGTTCTTGAACCGGAGGCAAAGTCGCCTTTAAAGTCTTTTGATTTCAATCCCGACTTCTGTCGGGACAAAAGACTTTTCAGTCAACCCTGCCACCGGTTTATACATTTACAGAAATTATATGTAGGGCATGTGTGCGGAAAAAGCTTTCCCATCGTTACCTTTGTAATACGTTTATTATTGAATAAACCGGTATATTTTCAAGCTAAAAGGACAGAATTCATAAGACAAGCAAATTTCGATTTGGAAAGGTTTTTCCGCATATATGCCTGACAGCAATTGCATTTTTCGGGGTTTTCATCTCCACAGGGAAGAATGAGCGAAAATACTATATCCTCCCCTTTACATTCCTCGCACTTCAAATTTAAGAAAAATCAAATCTTCACCCTCCTCAATCTCAGCGCATTGCCGATTACCGATACCGAACTAAAACTCATAGCCGCTGCAGCTATCATCGGACTTAACAAGATACCGAAAAAGGGATAGAGTATTCCTGCTGCGACCGGCACCCCGATTGAATTATATGCAAAGGCCCAGAAGAGATTCTGTTTGATATTCCTCATGGTCAATGTACTTAACTGTCTTGCACGAACAATTCCCCGCAGGTCACCTTTCACTAATGTCACCCCGGCGCTTTCTATGGCTACGTCAGTACCTGTGCCCATTGCAATGCCAACATGTGACTGCGCAAGTGCCGGGGCATCATTGATCCCGTCACCTGCCATTGCTACAATACGGCCTTCTTCCTGCAAACGTTTTATCTCTTCCGCTTTCTGATCAGGGAGCACTTCTGCAATAATCCTGTCAATCAATAATTTTTTTGCAACGGATTCTGCTGTAGTCCTGCTGTCACCCGTGAGCATAACAACCTCTATTCCATCTGCGCGAAGCTGCCTGATAGCTTCTGGCGTCGTTTCCTTAATCGGGTCAGCCACTCCAAGAAGACCGACTATTTTTTTATCGACAATCACAAACATCACTGTTTGTCCCTCGGACCTCATTCTTTCTGCCTTTTCTGAAAGATCTCCCTGCTGTAAACCGAGATCGCTCACGAGTCTCAGGTTTCCCAAGGCAACTTCATGACCATCTATCTTTCCCGTTACCCCTTTCCCTGTTACTGACTCGAAATCTTCCGTGTCTGTCAAACTAATTTTTCTTGCTTCTGCCTCTCCAATGATAGCAGCAGCGAGAGGATGTTCGCTTCCCCGTTCGATACTCGCAGCGTAGGAGAGCACGTTCTTCTCATCCCATCCCTGTACAGATAAAACGTCACTGATTTGAGGTTTGCCGACAGTGAGTGTCCCTGTTTTATCGACAACAAGCGTATTTATTTTTTTCATCACTTCAATCGCTTCAGCGTTTTTGAAGAGCACGCCTAACGTAGCTCCTTTTCCGGTTGCTACCATTATTGACATGGGAGTTGCAAGACCAAGCGCGCAAGGACATGCGATAATGAGTACTGCAACCGCATTTATAAGAGCATATGCAAAACGTGGCTCCGGTCCGAGCATAGCCCATACAAGAAATGTTATAAGTGCTACCGAGACGACTATCTGAACAAAATATGCGGCAACAATGTCGACAAGCCTCTGAACAGGTGCACGGCTCCGTTGTGCTTCAGAAACCATGTGCACGATCTGCGACAAGAGAGTCTCAGCACCAACCCGCTCAGCCTTCATGACAAGCGTACCCGTACCATTTACTGTCGCACCGATGATTCTATCTCCTTGTTGCTTCTGTACGGGAATCGGCTCACCAGTAATCATGGATTCATCAACAGAGCTTGCACCATCGGTAACAGTTCCATCAACGGGTACTTTTTCACCAGGCCGAACCCTGAGCATATCGCCTGGCATCACCATATCAAGCGGGATGTCCTCTTCTGTCCCATCCTGTCTGATTCGCCGCGCTGTCTTTGGAGATAAACCAAGGAGCGCTCTTATCGCAGCCCCGGTCTGTCCCCTCGCCTTCAATTCCAATACCTGCCCGAGGAGGACCAGCGTTACTATCACGGCTGCGGCTTCAAAGTATACGCCTACCTGGCCCATTTCATCTCTGAATGAGTCCGGAAAGATCCCAGGGAATAGTGTAGCTATTGTGCTATATACATATGCTACTGTTACGCCAAGCCCTATCAAAGTAAACATGTTCGGGCTGCGGTTGACAATTGATTTCCACCCTCGAACAAAAAACGGCCAGCCGCACCACAGAACTACAGGGGTTGAGAGAATAAACTCCATGAGTCTCAGTGCCTCTGGCTTTACCCATCGTACCAGTGAAAATCCCGGAATCATGTGGTGCATTGCTATAAATACAACGGGAATGGCAAGGACAACACTCAGTTTGAAGCGCTTCGTCATATCTATGAGTTCAGGGTTTTCTTCTTCCCCTGTCGTTGCAGTTCTCGGTTCCAGCGCCATGCCACAAAGAGGACAGCTGCCGGGGGCATCCTGTATGATTTCAGGATGCATGGGACAGGTCCATTCGGTTTTTATTCCCAATGATGGGGTAAGGGGTTCAAGAGCCATCCCGCACTCTGGACATGATCCGTGACCCTCTTTCTTGACTTCGGGATGCATAGGACAGGTAAAACCCGTACAGGGCTTTAAACTGAGGATAGGTGAAGGCATCTGCGGCTTTTTAACTTCTACATATGCTTCCGGGCTTTTATCAAACTTCTCCTTGCAACTCTTTGCACAGAAATAGTATGTTACCCCTTTGAATATGCTCGTGGCCGCTGCCTTTGCTTCATCCACATGCATGTTACATACAGGATCTATTGCCATCAATAACCTCCTCCTGAAAGGCATGCGTATCCCGGAAATATATCGTTATTAATCAAAAGGCATATTTACTATTTGCCATATACACTCTTTATTTTGAAATTCTTTTGAGCGCCTCTCTTGCTGCATTAGTTTCCGCCTGCTTCTTGTTTCTGCCACAACCTGTACTAAACTTTTCCCCGGATATGTACACAGCCACGGTGAAGATTCTATCGTGTTCTTTCCCCTCCTGCTTTATGAGCCTGTACTCAGGGATAGTGTTGAAAAGGAGTTGGCTTTTTTCCTGGAGTTCTGATTTAAAATCATGGAAATCCCCTGAGCTGATCACTGAATCAATTTTTTCCTTAAACAACCGCACTATAAGTTTTCTCACTTTTCTGTACCCACCATCGAGGTAAACAGCACCGAGGATCGCTTCAACAGCATCTGCCAATAAAGAATCCTTTTTTCTCCCCCCCGTAGCCTCCTCGCCCTTCCCGAGCATGAGATATCTCCCGAGGGAAAGAAAACGGGCGATCTCGGACAGAACCGATTCCTGAACGAGATAGGACTTGGTCTTGGACATGACTGATTCACTCAATTGATTCCTGGTTAAAAAGAGATATTCAACAATGATAAACCCCAATACCGAATCGCCAAGAAATTCAAGTCGTTCATTGCATACCGGTGCTTGTTGAGGATTCTCGTGAGAATAAGATTTGTGGGTAAGTGCCTCCTGAAGCAGCATTTTATCAAGGAACGTGTACCCGAGGTCTTTCTCTAATTCAGCACTATCATGTTTCGACATGGTGAGATCGTATTACTGGTTATATTTCTTAAGGAGTAAGCAGGCATTTGTCCCACCAAATCCAAATGAATTCGTCAAGGCATACTGCAATGCCATTTTCCTATATTGATGAGGAACATAATCAAGGTCGCATTCAGGGTCAGGGTTATCGAGATTAATTGTCGGAGGGACTATATCATGGTAAAGGCTCAAGGCAGTAATGACTGCCTCAACACCACCTGCTGCACCGAGCAGATGACCTGTCATAGATTTTGTTGAACTGACAGCCAGCTGGTGGGCATGGGTTCCAAAAACTGTCTTTATTGCACGGGTCTCAAGTTCATCGCCGAATCTTGTTGAGGTACCGTGCGCATTTATGTAATTCACCTCACCTGTATTGACTCCTGCATCTTGAAGGGTCAACGTCATGCACCGTGCTGCTCCTTCACCCTGTGGAGACGGGGCTGTAATATGATACGCATCTGCCGTCATACCATATCCCAAAATCTCCGCATATATCTTAGCTCCCCGCTTTACTGCATCCTCTAAAACCTCAAGAATAACGATACCGGCACCTTCTCCAATAATAAAACCGTCTCTGTCGATATCAAATGGTCTGCTTGCCTTTTCCGGCTCATCATTTCTCGTGGAAAGTGCCTTCATGGCATTGAAACCGCCGATACCTAACGGGGTAATTACTGCCTCAGTACCACCGGCAATCATTGCATCAGCTTCACCCCGCTGGATAATCCTGAAGGCATCACCTATCGCATGAGACCCTGTTGCACATGCAGTCGCCACAGCAGAGTTCGGACCCTTCGCTCCAAATTTTATTGATATCTGACCAGCAGCCAGATTTATGACCAACATCGGTATAAAAAAGGGGGTAATTTTTCTCGGCCCTCTATCCAGTATTACAGAATGATAATGCTCAATAGTAGACAACCCCCCTATTCCAGATCCAACGATGACCCCTGTCCTCGCGGTATTGCTGTCTGTTATTTTCAAACCAGAATCATCGAGTGCTAATTGTGTTGCGGCAACTGCGAATTGAATAAAACGGTCCATCTTTTTAATTTCCTTGAGGTCTATGTAATCTTCTGGATTAAAGCCGTCAACCTCACCTGCTATCTGTGTCGGGAAGTGAGAAGCATCAAACATGGTTATTTTTCTGATCCCGGATTTACCTGCAAGCAGATTTCGCCAGCTCTTTTCAACACCGATACCCAGGGGAGTAATCATGCCAACCCCTGTTACAACAACACGCCTCTTATTCATAAAAGTATGTTATTTTCTCTTATTATTAATGTATTCAACGGCGTCTTTAACCTTTATAATCTTCTCTGCGTCCTCGTCAGGTATCTCAATGGCAAAAGCCTCCTCGAACGCCATAACAAGCTCAACGGTATCAAGCGAATCTGCACCAAGATCTTCAACAAAAGATGCTTCAGGAACAACTTCAGCAGCATTCACTCCAAGCTGTTTTGAAATAATTTCCTTTACTCTATCGTCTACCATATATGAACCTCCATCTTTAAAATACCTTAATCAAATTTCAAAAACACATGCACCATTTGTCGTGTATCACATGTACAATCCTCCATTCACGTGGATCACCTGTCCTGTAATATATTCTGACTGCGGAGACGCAAGAAAGACAACCGCACGTGCGACATCTTCAGCGGTACCGAATCTTCCCATAGGAATAAGTTTTTTTACCTCTTCTTTAACAGTGTCCTTGAGAACATCTGTCATGGCTGTCTCAATAAAACCAGGCGCAACGGCATTGGCAGTTATTCCCCTGTTCGCATACTCTTTCGCTACCGTTTTGGTAAACCCAACAATCCCTGCTTTTGAGGCACCATAGTTTGCCTGCCCGGGGTTTCCCATAAAGGCTGCCACAGATGTCACAGAAACAATCCTTCCATATTTCTGGCTCACCATGTCCTTCAGCGCTTCCCTGGTACAGAGGAAAACGCCTTTCAGATTAATATCAATCACTGTGTCCCAGGCTTCTTCTTTCATTCTGAGTAAAAGGCCGTCTTTTGTTATCCCTGCATTGTTTATCAGTATGTCTATTCTCTGGAATGCATTACGGATTTTTTCGAAAACCGTTAGAACCTCCTCTGATTTTGATACATCAAGTCTTACTCCCATGGCCTTTATTCCGAGATCAGAGAGCTTCGCTGCTTGTTCATGGGCTTCCTCAGCATTACGTGAAGCAACAACGATATTGACTCCCCGGAGCGCCAGTGCTTTCGCAATTGCAGAACCGATGCCGCGCGTCCCACCTGTTATGATACCAACTTGGCCTTTATAATCCATAACGTATCCTCAAAAAAACCGGTTTTAATTGTAACAAAGAGCTCCTCTCTTTTCCAGTCTTAATTTTTTTATTCTCCATCATACTGTATATGCACAGGGAAAAAACAGATAACTGCATGCTGGCAAAGCAAAAATCAGATAGAGGCCTGCACTTCACGGTAACGTATAAACTTTTAAGATTCCTCGCTTCGCCCGGAATGATAACATGAAGAAGGTTCGCATTGTCATTCCAAAGGAGTCCCGACAATGTCCGGGACGACTGAGGAATCTTGTCTCTTTTTCATCGTGAATTGCTGGATTAGGGTAAGGATATAATTGTAATATGAGGTGTCTTTGTGGTAATAATATATATTTCTGAGATTATGACGGAAAAGCATTTTCCCGGAAATCCCTCTTACGTATCATAACGTTAAGATAATTGATTGTTCTAATTCTCAGGGGATTGAGATTATTATGAAAGCGAAAGTATACTTGATCGACGTAACAAACAGGGATGGAGTTCAAACCTCCAGAATCCTTCTCCCAAAGCTCTCCAAGACAATGTTGAACCTCTATCTTGATGAAATGGGTATCTACCAGAGTGAAGTGGGCTTTCCTACTCTCAAACATGAGGTCAATTATATCAACGCAAACCTCGAACTTGTACAGCTGGGCGTTATTAAAAGGATCCATCTGGAAGGCTGGTGCAGAGCTGTACCCTCGGATGTAGAACTCAGCTTTACAAACTGCCCTGAACTCAAACACATTAATATCTCGATATCGACATCAGACATTATGATAAACGGCAAGTTTCAGGGGAAAAAGACCTTCAAGGATATCATCCGATCTCTCGTTGAGGCTGTCAAAATAGCATGGCAGTGCGGTGCAGAAACCGTCGGAATCAACGCAGAAGATGCATCCCGGACAGAACTCGAGAAGTTAATAGAGTTCATAGTCGCAGGGAAGGAGGCAGGTGCGGACCGCTTCAGGTATTGCGACACGCTCGGCACAGACGATCCAATAACTATTTATGAAAGAACGAAGGCCATTGCCCTCGCAACAAAATTCCCTATAGAAATGCACTGTCACAATGACCTTGGTATGGCAGAGGCTGTATCTGTCTCAGGCGCACAGGGTGCTATTGAAAGTGGAGTGGATGCATATATCAATACAACGGTTAACGGTTATGGCGAGCGGTGCGGCAATTGTGATCTTGTCTCCACAATATTAGCACTGAAATTTTCTCATGCACTGAAAGACAAGCTTCCTCTCGATGAACATGTAGATCTGAAGAGGGCATGGAAGATCGGGAAATATGCATCATATGCTTTTAATTTACCAATACCGATCAATCAGCCCGGAGTTGGTTCAAATGCATTTGCTCACGAATCCGGGATACATGCGGACGGGACGTTAAAAGACAGACGCAACTATGAACTGTATGACCCTGAAGACGTGGGAAGAGGAGAACCTGAACTCCTCGAAACGGGGAGGATTATCACAACAGGTGTCTACGGTGGCATCAAAGGCTTTCGTCATGTTTATGATAAACTCGGCATTCATTTTCATGATGATAACGAGGCACGAAAGGTGCTCGAACTCGTGCAGTATGCAAACCTGCACACGCAAAAGCCCCTTACTGACGATGAATTGAGATTTATTGCCACATACCCGGAGATTGTACGGAAATTATTGACGATACAGATATAATGTATACAGTCACACTCATCCCAGGAGATGGAATAGGACCGGAAATTACAGAAGCAGCAAGGCGTGTTATTGATGCTACGGGTGTTCCTATTACATGGGATATTCATGATGCAGGGCTTGAGGTCTTTGAAAAAGAAGGGAATCCTTTACCGCAGCGGGTCATCGATTCAATAAAGAAAAACAAGATAGCACTGAAGGGGCCTGTCACGACTCCTGTCGGAACAGGGTTCAGGAGCGTCAACGTTGCACTCCGACAAAAGCTGGACCTCTACTGCTGCCTCAGACCATGTAAAACCTTTCAAGGGGTAAGGACAAGATTCCAGGACATCGACATTGTCATAGTCAGGGAAAACACTGAAGACCTCTATGCAGGTATAGAATTCGAAAGAGGAACAGAGCACGTTACCAGGCTCATAGATTTGATTCGCGAAATCACCGGGAAGACCATCCGGCGTGATTCCGGGGTCAGCATCAAGCCCATATCTGCCTATGCCTCGGAACGGATTACAACCTTTGCTTTTGAATTTGCACGAAAACACAAGAGAAAAAAGGTTACGGCTGTCCATAAAGCAAATATCATGAAGTTCTCTGACGGACTTTTTCTCGAAACAGCACGTTACGTTGCCCAAAAATACACTGATATTGAATTCGAAGACAGGATAGTTGACAATATGTGCATGCAACTGGTCCAAAAACCTGAGCAGTATGACGTGATTGTACTTCCAAACCTTTACGGAGACATTGTATCTGACCTGGCTGCCGGCCTTATCGGTGGGCTCGGTCTTGCTCCAGGAGCAAATATCGGTGATGAATGCGCTGTTTTCGAACCTACCCATGGGAGTGCTCCGAAATACAGAGGATTGAACAAAGTAAACCCATTTGCTATGATACTTTCAGGCAGCATGATGCTCAGGCATTTAGGGGAAAACCTCATCGCTGAAAAATTGGAAAACGCTGTAGCATCGGTAATATCCGAAGGAACACATGTTACGTATGACATGAAGCCAAAACCTGACGACCCGACAGCAGCAACGACTCTAATGGTTACAGATGCTATTATCAACAAAATAACCTCATCCTAAATGGACATTGAAAGTTCACAAACAGAAGAACCTCCAAAAAGGTTTTTAATTCAACTGCAGAAATCACTGATATTTCTCAATGTGGCTTGATATTTCTCTCATCATAATTTTTATCCTCATAAACGGGTTTTTCGCTGCCGCAGAAATTGCCGTTGTTACCCTCAGGAAATCACGCATTAAAAAATTAATGGATGATGGCAAGAAAAACGCCTTCATATTGCATAAACTGAGAGAAGAACCTGAGAAGTTCCTCGCCACAATCCAGATTGGCGTAACGCTGGCAGTTACGCTTGCCTCTGCTATCGGTGGTGTTACCGCAATCAAAATTCTCAAACCTTTACTCGAGAAGTTCCCTCATTCTTTCGTCTCCGCATCAAGCGAGGCAATTGCTATTGGCATAGTAGCTTCAGTCATCACTTACGTTTCAATTGTCTTTGGTGAACTCATCCCTAAAACAATAGCGTTGTCACATCCGGAGACAGTAGGTCTTATCAGTGCTCCTATCATAAAAAGTTTCTCAAGACTTGCAAATGTCTTCGTTAAGATACTGACTTTCACGACGAATATATTATTAAAGCCTTTTGGCAAAACTTCATTCAGGAAAAAAAGCTATATATCGGAAGAAGAGATAAAGTTGCTTCTCGAGGAAGGCAGGGAGAAAGGTATTTTTGAAGATGAAGAAAAGGAACTCATACATAGTGTTTTCGACTTTGCTGATATATTCGTAAAAGAAGTGATGGTTCCCTCAACTCAAATGGTTACGATCGGGATCAACATGCCTATTGACCAGGTAAAACAAATAATTCTGGAAGAACAATTTACCCGTTATCCCGTCATAGGGAAAGATCTGAATGACATCAGAGGCACTCTCCACGCCAAAGACTTTTTCAATACATTGTTGAAGACTAACAATATAATGATACGGAGAATCATCAAGCCACCTCTTTTTGCCCCTGAAACAATGAAGATCAGCTTTCTCTTACGGGAGATGCAAAAGAAAAGAGTACATATGGCAATAGTAATAGATGAGTATGGTTCTGTTGCAGGGCTTGTCACACTTGAGGACCTTGTTGAAGAAATCATTGGTGAGATACGCGACGAGTTCGATACTGAAAGCCCCGTCATCCACCTGAAGGACGGAAGCGTAATCATAGATGCATCGATCAATCTCAGGGATCTCCACGATGACCACGACATCGCTATACCTGAGTCTCCAGAATATGAAACCCTCGGCGGTTTTATCGTCACATCGCTCCAGAAAATACCGCAACCAGGCGATGAAATACAGGTAAACGGACAGCGATTAAAAATTATTGAGATGGTCGGCAAGAGAATAGCGCGGGTGAAGCTCGAAAAAATAGGAGAAGAAATCCCCGAGGAAAAATAAGTCCATGCCGTTGAATGCTTACAGCCTTCCTAATGTTCTATGAGCATTTTGTTTTTTTTACGGTTTCCTGTATAATTTCTTTTTGCAATGAGAAAAAAGATTTCCATAATCGGTTCCGGAAATGTCGGTGCGACAACTGCACTGCTTGCCCTGCAGTCCGGGATTGCTGATATCGTATTACTTGATATAGCGAAAGGAATTCCCCAGGGCAAAGCACTTGATATGGCTGAGGCATGCCCGCTCTGGGATGTATCATCCAAGATCAAAGGGACAAACAACTATGCTGATACAGCAGGTTCCGATATTGTTGTTATCACGGCTGGTTTCCCAAGAAAGCCGGGAATGTCAAGGAGCGACCTTTTGCACGCTAATGCTCATGTCGTCAAGGCATCGTGTAGAGAGATCGCAAAATTCTCTCCAGATGCTATCATTATCGTTGTAACCAATCCAATGGATGTCATGGCACAACTGGCATGGAAAACAACCGAGTTTTCCTGCAAGCGGGTAATGGGAATGGGTGGCATGCTCGATGCATCACGTTTAACAGCATTCATTTCCTGGGAACTACAGGTTGCGCCAAAAGACATCGAAACACTCGTTCTCGGGGGACACGGAGATGACATGATTCTGCTCTCTCGCTTTACTTCCGTCAAAGGTATCCCGCTGACAGAACTCATGTCAAAAAAGAAGATTGAGTCGTTAATTGAAAGGACAAGAAAAGGTGGTGCAGAAATAGTCCATCTCTTGCGGACCGGAAGTGCATATTATGCTCCCGCAGCGGCAACATTTCATATGATAAAGGCAATCCTCCTTGATGAGAAGCGCCTGCTCCCCTGCTCTGCATACCTCAATGGAGAATACGGTATCAAAGACCTCTACATGGGGGTCCCGGTTATCCTCGGCCAAGGCGGTGTCGAAAAAATCATAGAGATAAAACTACCGAGGGAAGAAAAAATGCAGTTCAGGAAATCAAGTGAACCTGTAAGAAGGTTATTAAAAACACTCTCACTATAGCGGAGGTTGCATGGAAAAAACACTTGCGATCTTGAAACCAGATGGCACAAGGAAAAATATTATCGGAGAAGTGATAAAGAGATTCGAGGAAAAGGGGCTCAGGATTACGGCACTCAAAATGCTCAGACTCTCTCAAGATGAGGCACGGCTATTTTATATTGTACACAGCAAAAAACCTTTCTATGATAGTCTCACGAGTTTTATGTCAGAAGGTCCTATCGTGGTTATGGTAATAGAAGGAGGACATGCAATTACTCTGGTACGAGAGATTATGGGGGCAACGAATCCAAAGGATGCTGCCCCTGGCACGATCAGGGCTGACTTTGCTTCAGATGTTGAGCACAACATTGTCCATGGTTCAGACTCAAGAGAATCTGCTGCTTACGAGATACCTTTTTTCTTTTCGTCCCTTGATATATTCTAAGATGTTCTCATAACACATGTCATATATGCAATCCTCAGCGTTCTCTTCAGTATACACATAAGGACAGGCTCTGTTAACCCCGTATATCTCTTTGTTTACCGTATCTATATTGACTTTCAATCTTCAAAAAAAGTATATTTATAAATAGGATGTTTGAGAAATTTACAGAACGTGGAAGAAAGGTAATTATATACGCAAAGGAAGAAGCTGAGAAACGTCAAAATGATTATCTTGGCACAGAACACCTCTTACTTGCTGTTTTAAAAGAAGAAGATGGCCTCCCCGTTGCAATCCTCAAACGAATGGGGATAACCCCTGAGGAAACCCGTCTTGAGATAGAGAGAAACCTCCCTCAAGGGACAAATATCATGACCTTTGGGGACATACCCTTCACTCCTCGCGCAAAAAAGGTTCTTGAACTTGCTGTTGAAGAGGCGCGGCTCCTCGGTCACAACTATATCGGAAGTGAGCATATTCTTCTTGGTTTAATCAGGGAAGAAGAAGGGATAGGAGGAAAGATACTCCGAAATCTCGGGGCCAATCTCCTCGGTGCGCGACAGCTCACGATCAACTTCTCGATCAGAGCGCATACCTCCACAAAAGAGAAAAGAAGCACAACACCAGCACTCGATGAGTTCGGAAGAGACCTGACATATCTGGCAAAAGAAGGGAAACTCGACCCGGTCATTAGCAGGGAGGATGAGATCGAGCGCCTCATACAGATACTGGGGAGGAGAATTAAGAACAACCCGGTCATTATCGGCGAACCAGGCGTTGGGAAGACAGCAATCGTCGAAGGACTCGCCCAAAAAATTATATCGGGGGACATTCCCGATAGCCTGATCGGGAAACGGATTGTTTCTCTGGATCTCGGAGCACTTATTGCAGGGACAAAATACAGGGGTCAATTCGAGGAGAGGCTTAAGATTGTTATGAAGGAAATCATCCAGTCAGATAGCGTCATTCTCTTCATTGATGAACTACATACCCTTATCGGTGCCGGGGCTGCCGAAGGGTCTGTAGATGCATCGAGCATGTTGAAGCCTGCTCTTTCACGCGGGGAGATACAGTGTATCGGTGCAACGACGCCCGATGAGTACAGGAAATATATTGAGAAAGATGGTGCCCTTGAACGACGTTTTCAGCCAATCACCATTCAGCCCCCGAGCATCGAAAATACCATCAATATCCTTAAGGGACTCAAGTCACGATATGAGTCGTTCCATAAAGTAAAAATCAATGATATTGCGATAGATGTCGCTGCACGTCTATCTGACCGGTACATATCCGATCGATACCTCCCTGACAAGGCAATTGATGTCATTGATGAAACAGGTTCAAGAATCAAACTGAAGCGATATACCCCGCCACAAGAATTGAAGGATCTCGAGAATGACATACAGAAATTCTCACGTGAAAAAAACTTATACATTAAACTCCATGATCTTGAAAAGGCTTCTTCTGTGCGTCACGAAGAAGAGAGGCTCAAACGGCTCCATGAACAATTGCATAAACAATGGATAGATAATCTCAACAAGGAAACCCCTTCCATTCAGGAAGGGGATATTGAGTACACCGTATCAAAAATGACCGGGATACCGCTCTCGAAACTCGAGGAAAAAGAATCAGAGAAACTCATAAAGATGGAATCTAACCTCCACAGAAGAATCGTTGCTCAGGATGAAGCTCTCAAGGCAGTTTCAAAAGCCATACGGCGGTCACGGGCTGGTCTGAAGTCCAACAAGAAACCAATCGGTTCTTTCTTTTTCCTCGGTCCAACAGGTGTTGGAAAGACAGAACTTGCTAAGGCCCTTGCATGGTTTATGTTCGACGATGAGTCTTCTCTCGTGAAACTGGACATGTCCGAATACATGGAGCGTTTTAACGTATCCAGGCTTACCGGGGCTCCCCCTGGCTATGTAGGATATGAAGAGGGGGGACAACTGACTGAGAAAATCAGAAAGAAACCGTACTCGGTTATCCTCTTTGATGAGATAGAGAAAGCACACCCTGATGTTTTTAATATCCTCCTGCAGGTACTCGATGAGGGGGTACTCACTGATAATTTCGGGAGAAAGGTAGACTTTCGGAATACGGTCATCATTATGACCTCAAACCTAGGAGCCCGCTTGATTGAGAAGGCTACCCCGCTCGGTTTCCAGAGTAGCTCACCTGAGACTACTTACGAAAAGATAAAGGAAAATGTTCTTACCGAACTGAAAAAAACATTCAACCCGGAGTTTCTGAATCGCGTCGATGAAACAGTAGTCTTTCATCCGCTTACAAAAGAACATCTCTTATCCATCATTGATCTCCTCATTGAAGAAACAAATCTCATGCTGCTTGAACAGGATCTCGTTGTAACAATCTCACAGGAAGTGAAAGAATGGCTCATTAGAAAATATTATCAACCCATATATGGTGCACGACCAATGAGAAGGGCGGTACAGAAAGAGATACAAGACCTGCTTTCCGAAGAAATCCTTAAGGGAAAATTCAAAGGAGCTAATAAAATAAAGGTCATCTTGCAAGGTGATACCCCTGCTTTTATAGATATCGAGGAAACGGTTTCCATCTTATCGAGTACGAACTAGTCAAACGGCAAATCTGTCCACACAGTTTACAGGTTGTTTCTTTTTGTATTACAATGCACTGACGGAACACATTATTTATGCTTAGCAGGAAAGTATAAACCCGAAAAATGCATTTATCAGGAGCATAGTTGACTGAAAAGTCTTTTGTCCCGACAAAAGTCGGGATTGAAATCAAAATGCTTTGAAAGCGACTGTGCCTCTGATTCAATAATCAATTGCATTTTTTGGGTTAAGTATTCAGAAGATGAAGAGTAAAGCAATTTTTATTGTCATTATTTTTATTATCGGAATCGCTATTATTTTCCTGATGGTGCACCATGCCGATAGACCCGGAATCCTACCCCTTGGGAGCGTCGCTCCTGATATTGAGCTTATCGATAGCAGTCAAAACACGCTCAGGCTCTCCGAACTAAAGGGGTCTGTTGTATTTATAAACTTTTGGTCCACATGGTGCGATCCCTGCATAGAAGAATTACCTTCTATCGAGACACTCTATAGGCACTTCTCGAATAACCCCCGCTTTCAGGTTATAACGATCCTCTTCAAAGATGACAGGCAGAAGGCACTCAGGTATATGAAGGAAAACGGCTATACCTTCCCCGTCTACCTCAATCCTGATGGCTCGGCTGCAAAAAAATTCAATATCACAGGCGTACCGGAAACGTTTATCATTGACAAGCACGGTGTCTTAAGGAAAAAAACAATCGGACCTGCAGAGTGGGATTCACCCGTTGTCTTAAAAACGCTCCATAATCTGATCAATGAACACTAGCCATGGGACGGGTCGGACATCCTGATCCAGCTCTCCTTTTCATAGGAACACTCTACGCCGATAAAAGCATCCTGCAAGATACCCATGAGCTCCTTGTAAGAAACTTTGGGGAAATTTTACTGACAAGTCCTTCCATGCCCTGGGACTATTCGACCTATTATCATGATGAAATTGGGTATCCGCTATTGAGACGGTTTCATTTCTTTAAAACCCTCATTACTCCTGCCTGCCTTACAGACATTAAACTTAAAACAAATGATATTGAAGATATACTATCGCTTGAGGGCAGAAGACGCATAAATCTTGACCCCGGGTACCTGACCCTGTCTCAGATAGTACTTGCTTCTACAAAAAATTATTCACATCGCATCTATTTAGGGAAAGGAATATTCGGTGAAGTAACGCTCATTTACAGGAACAAGACATACAAACCGCATCTTTTTACCTACAGGGATTATCAGGACAACACATATATTGAACTATTTCTAAATGCAAGAGAACTGCTGAAAAAGATGTCATGTTGATTCACCACAGTCTTCTGTCTCAGATTTTCTGGTCTCGATAACCAGCGTGAAGAGCACACAGTGTAACAAACAAAAAATCCTCTCCCTTGATGGTCGGAAACTCGCAGGGGAGAGGAGGGGAGAAAATGGTTTCTTTTGTGATAATCTCCAGAGGAACCTCATTTCTGTTTGAATATTTGTAGGTGGATATATCTTTATATCGGATTTTTATTATTCTTCCCTGTGTCTTAGAAAGGTGTGGATATCGAGTTCCATATCTGCATATTTTTTCAGGTGGGAGATTTCAGGTGGCCATTGTTCCGGCTCCGGCTCTTTCAGGAAAATGTTGATCTGCTCGCTCGTAAGTCCTTCTATTTCTTCCCTGGGTATGATGCCTTCGCCGATAAGGAGCACCCTCTGCATAGTTATCTGACGGCGTTCCTGCTGGTCATTTTGTTTTTGATCAGGTTCTCTTTTGTCAGCTGGTAACACTTTCTGGTAATCTGTCCACGAGGGGCAGTAAAGTTCCTTTTTTAAAAGATCTTCAATAACAGTTACCCTGTTTCTTAATTGTTGGGCTTGCCTCTTGAGTATCGTTGAGAAATCCCGATGGCCCCTCTTGACACATTCCTGACAAATATTTCCTATGAATTTATCCCCCTCCGAGAGGACTACCTCCACGTATTCCATAAGAAAAGGGGCCCCGCAAATAATGCAGATGGATGATACACATAGATCGTATTTTTTGAAGTTTATTCTTAACATATAATGATTTTATGCTCTTATTATACAGATATTCTCTGCTTTTGACATATTCATCTTTTTGTCTGACTGTGTTGGTGCATTGCAATGTCTTTATAAAACAACTTTGCTGTCCAAAACAATCTGAAGAAAAGAATTCCGGGTGCTGAATAAACACAATGACTATACCGTATAAAAAAATCCTGCCTCCCCATGACGCTCTCTGAGCGTAATCAGAAAAACTTCTGATAACTAAATGGGACGCGTTGTATTAAGGGAGAGTCTGTGTATAAAGTCCACATTCTAA
>Ga0068712_1002497_pt1 | contig 20345 bp, 18 predicted proteins | sample MTBAKSrepl1MetaG_FD_62987 | JGI IMG/M metagenome (GOLD analysis project Ga0068712, IMG submission 62987) | Enrichment culture microbial communities from Arthur Kill intertidal strait, New Jersey, USA, that are MTBE-degrading - MTBE-AKS1... | ecosystem: Environmental > Aquatic > Marine >... | reverse complement strand
AAATGAAATATTTTATGCGATTGTTCTCGATATCACCGCATGTGAAGTCGAAGATCGCGCTTATTTTCGCCATGTTTTTTACCCTTCGGGAAAGCCGGAAGACTCCAGATCCTGCGTTGCCAAGGGTTCGCAGTAGACGACTACAGCTTCACCCTTTGCGCCTTGGCTCTGAAGCCTTCCGACTTTTGCAACGTTGGGGTAAAGTTGAAATAGAAATAGAATACTCCGGATTATAGAAGGCCACATCTTTCCACGAGCGTTGGGTCTAGTAATAGAATGGGCTGCTCAACATACGGAAGAGCTTTTGAATAACTGGGAATTAGCGAAAAAGAATCTAACCCCAAATAAAATTGAACCGTTGAAATAAGGGAGGTGGAGTCATGCTGAAGGATGTAATATCAGCAAATTATAAGGGTGGATATAAAATTGAAGTGACATTCGAGGATGGCGCTACGGGAGTCGTAGATTTCTCAAAATATTTGTCAAAAGGTGGCGTATTCGAAAAATTCAAGGATATAGAATTTTTTAAGAACTTCAAGATTCATGATGAACTCGGGGTTCTTACATGGGGAGACGAAGTTGATATTGCACCGGAAACACTATATGCCGAAGCAACGAATTCCCCTCTTCCTGATTGGATGGATTCAAAAAAGGATTCTTCGGCGAACATGTCGCTTCAGCCGACCTCGTAACCCGCAGGGCGGGAATACTCTTTCTATGCCTTGTACAAGGAACACTCAATCAGCATCTGCGTCTAACAAGGCTTTTGCAGCGCAGCGCAAAAAGCCGCTCCTGCTGAAAAGCAGCGTTAGGTCTTGACACCAGAAGATGGAGGTGTTTTGGATGAAGAGAATCGGCAATATCGGTGGTATCGGCCCAGAATCAACCGTCGACTATTACAAATTGATTATCAACGCTTTTCATGAAACGCAGGCCGATTTTGGCTATCCAGAAATTATCATTTACAGCGCCGATTTATCCAGCCTTATGAAGATACTTGATGCAAAAGATTGGGGCGGCCTCACCGATTGGCTACTTGAGAGAATTATTGCGTTGCAAAAGGCCGGTGCACAATTCGCCGTCATTGGCTCCAACACCCCCCATATCGTGTTCGATAAAGTGAAATCGGGCTCCCCAATACCAATGCTGAGCATAATTGAAGAAACCAGGAAAAATGCACAAAAACGGGGTTTCCAAAAACTTGGGTTGTTGGGCACGAAGTTCACTATGGAATCGGACTTTTTTAAGAAGCCTTTTATAGAAAACGAAATGGCGGTTGTCGTGCCTGAGAAAGCAGACCAAGAGTTAATCCATCATAGACTATTTTCTGAAATAGAATTGGGAATTATAAAAGATTCAACCAGGGAAGAGTTGCTATCAATAGTAAAGAAAATGATTGATAATCATTTTATTGATGCGCTGATTCTCGGTTGTACCGAGCTGCCATTAATACTCACAAAAGACGAGTTCGGTATTCCTTTTCTAAATACAACTGCTATTCATGCGGAAAGTATTGTGAAATATTGCATTGGAAAAGAGACCTAACGGCATTGAGGTCGACGGTAAAAAGCCGGCGCCCCTCATGCCGGCCGTTCGGCCAACATTACAAATGTTGCGATCAAATAGGTGGCTAATGGGCAAGAATGTTGAAACCAAGAATAATTCAAGTGTTGACGAAGAATTGGTCGCAATGTTCCTCAAGATGTCACCAGAGGAACGTTTAAAATCAAATGATAACGCAGTACGCGCTATATTGGAATTAAGAAATGCCTACAGAAAACACAAAATATCCGGAAGCGGATCTAAGCGCCATCATTGAAGGACTCATAAAGGCAGAAGTGAAGTTCATTCTTGTCGGTGGACTTGCTGCGGTAATTCAGGGCGCACCGGTAACAACAATGGATGTGGATATCGTGTATAGCCGATCTTCTGAGAATATTGCAAAACTCTTTGCATTTTTAAAATCGATTGATGCAACCTATCGCCGTCCGGACAATAAAATTATCGTGCCGAAGGAGGAGGACTTTTCCGGAATGGGGCATGCGCTTTTTACAACCCGCATAGGACCACTTGACGTCATGGCCTTTATCGAAGAAGGGAAAACATACGAAGATCTTCTCAAGCATACAATAGAAATTGAATTCAGAGGTCATACCATTCAAGTTCTCGACATCAATATGTTGATTGAACTTAAGAGAAAATCCAAAGATCCGAAGGATAAGCAGCGACTTCCGGTTCTTGAAGAAACACTGCGGCAATTGGAGAAAAAGTAAGTCATGATCCCAGTATGAAAAAGCCTCTGAAACAATTACAAGTATCCGCCGAATCGGTCAGCCCAGGTGACATCCAGGGCCGGCGATCTTTATTTGATCCAGACCAGAGTGAGACTGAAGACGGTTTTTTCAATATGCCATTCCCGCTGTTTCAGGATCTGGTTGAGGGAATCGATCGGGGCCAGGTCGGCTTCAATGTTTTTCCGGACTTCCGGATCTTCGAAGCGTTCCGGCAAGCGGTGCCTCCCGCGGAGCTGAAGCGGCAAAGTTTGGCGGCGGCGCAAATGGCCTTGGTCATCGGGAGAAAGACAAGATGAAGATAAACAAACTTTGCAATGCTTTTTTTCCAGATGCCGAGGTAATGAAGATCAACTTCGGATTCCTGGGAACACCGGCCAATGACGCGATAGAAAACTTCCGGTCGAAATATGGAGGCTTGTGGATTGGAGGTCGCCTGATCGTCGGAGACGATAAGCTGGTATTCCGTCAAAATGCGGCGAACCGGGCAATCCATACATCTGATCATGATCTATGCATTGATTGGAAAGATATCGATAAAGTGTGGTGGGAATTCGGTTGGTTCACTGGAATCATCAACATAGAATCCAGGAACACTGTTCTGAAATTCCGCTGTTATGGTGCCAGGCAGGTTGTAAAAATCCTGAATGAGTTGATCGTCTCCCAACAACCTCTTGCAAAAGACGTCCTAAAAGCCACGCCTGAGGAGTAACGCGCGGTGAAACACATTGGCTTGGCGGCGTATACATACCGGTGTACATTCGAGCTATGAAGAAACGGAATTTGGAAAATGAGTTGCGCAAGAGGGGTAAAGCTGGCGGAACCACTCGCCGGAGGCGACCTAGGAAGTGCAGCGATTTGCATATGATGGAACTGCTTTGCTTATCTGGATAGCAAGGGTCGAAGATCCGCTCGAGGCCGTTATATGAAGAATAGGGAGATTTAGAAAATGGTTGCTGGAAATGAATTCGTGGAAATAGCCGCAATACTGGGCCTGGCGACTTTGACCGGAATTATAGGGCAGAAATTGCGGCAGCCCTTGATCATCATGTTTCTGGCAACGGGAATTTTGGCCGGTCCAACGTTTCTGGGTATCATCCACAGCTATGAGCAGATCGAGCTTCTTGCCCATATCGGCATAGCCCTCTTGTTGTTTATCGTCGGGCTCAAACTCGACCTGAATCTAATCCGGACTACCGGTCCCGTCGCCCTGGCGACCGGTCTCGGGCAGATCGTGTTTACGTCGCTGATCGGGTTTGGCATAGCCATTGCGATGGACATGTCGTATCTCAGCGCCGCGTATGTGTCGGTTGCCCTTACGTTTTCAAGCACGATTATTATCGTAAAGCTCCTGTCGGACAAAAAAGAAATCGACTCTCTTCATGGGCAGATCGCTCTCGGCTTTCTGATTGTTCAGGATATCGCCGCCATCCTGGCGCTGGTCGGACTGACGACATTTGGATCATCCGCCAGCGAGGAGGGTTCGGGATTTTTTTCGTTTCTGATGATCGGCGCAAAAGGGGTGGGACTGTTAGGCGCGGTCGCTCTGCTGATGAAATATGTCATTCCGTACCTGACCCAACGTCTTGCGCATTCACTGGAACTGTTGACGCTGTTCGCCATCGCTTGGGCGGTCCTTCTCGGGGCGGGCAGCGAGCTCTTGGGCTTCAGCAAGGAGGTCGGCGCATTTCTGGCCGGTGTCTCCCTGGCGTCCACGGCCTTCAGGGATTCGATCGGTGCGCGGCTCACAAGCCTAAGGGATTTTCTACTTTTGTTTTTCTTCATCGATCTTGGCGCAAGACTGGATTGGTTCATGGTGGGCTCGCAATTGGGGGCGTCGCTGGTTTTCTCGATTTTTGTACTCGTGGGCAACCCATTGATTGTTATGATCATCATGGGAGTGATGGGGTATCGCCGCCGCACCGGTTTTCTCGCCGGTCTCACGGTGGCCCAAATCAGCGAGTTTTCCCTGATCGTAGCAGCTCTGGGATTGAGTATCGGCCACATTACCGAAGAGACGGTGGGGCTGATCACCCTCGTGGGAGTGGCTACGATATTCCTGTCTACCTACATGATCCTCTATTCCTATCCGTTTTATGGTTTTTTATCCTCCCCCCTGAAGATTTTCGAACGGCGCAATCCTTACCGGGAGGCGGCCATAGACACCCTCGCGGAAACGGAAGCGGTCGATGTAATTCTGGTAGGATTGGGAAATTATGGCAGTGGGCTGATGGAACACCTTCTACGGCGAAAAAATGCCATCTTGGGAGTCGACTTCGACCCCGGCGCTTTGGATAAGTGGCGCAAGCGAGGAGTGGCTGTTCTTTACGGGGACATGGCTGATCCGGAGATGCATGAACAATTGCCGTTGAAAAAGGCGCGATGGGTGATCAGTGCCGTTCGTTCGAAAGAGATGAACCTGACACTGATCCATAACCTCAAGAAGGAAGGTTATACGGGAAAGGTGGCGCTGACGGCGACCAACAGCCAGGAAGTCGCTGAGTTTGAAAAAGCCGGCGCCAATTTGGTATTTCGGCCTTTTGATGATGCAACGGAACAAGCGGCGGACGCCTTGACCTATGCGATGGATTTTCTGCCGGAAAGCGTTGACTGGCCGGTGTCGTTTCTTGAGCTGCGTATCCGTTCGGATGCTTCGGCTGCCGGGCAGACCATAAGGGAACTACCCTTATCAGCATTGGGAATATCAATCCTGGCGGTCAGCCGGGGCGGACGCATTTTTTACGAGCCGAAGCCGGACTTCAGGATTTTCCCGTCAGACCGTCTGCTTCTTATGGGAAGTCCGGATGGCTTGAAGGAGGCGGAAAACATATTGAATCAAATAAAGGCGCAAAGAGATGCGGAAGACAAAGACCGCTTCGAAATCGCCGAAATCAAGGTGTCGGAGGATTCGGATCTTTCAGGCAAGTCCATAGCTGAGCTTCACTTTCGTCAAAAGTTCGGCGCAACCCTTGTCGGCATACGCAGGGACCGGGAACAGATTACGACGGTCAATCCTGTCGAGCAATTGCATGGCGGGGATTGTCTGATCGTTATCGGCAAGGCCGGGGCTATTAACGAGCTTAAGAATCTCGCCCCTCTTTAGGGTGAACCGGCGTATGCCTTCAAAAATACATGGGAGTGAGGTTATTCCATGAGACGATTTAAAAACATCCTCTACGTAAACGAACCGACCGTTGACCAGGCATCGGCTGTTACGCGTGCGGTCTCGCTGGCGGAAAACAACCAGGCGGTGCTGACCATAGTCGACGTAATTCCGACCCAGGTCGCCACAGCAGGCATCGGTCTGCCGCCGGGAGGACCGATATCCGAAGATCTGCGAGCCGACGTGGAATCCGAACATCGCAAGGCGATGGAATCCATGGTCCAACCCTTCAGTGAACGCCTACAAGTTCGGCTGGATCTATTGGTTTGGAAAGACGTACCTTGAGGCGATCCGGGCCGTACTGAAGAATGGGTATGATACGGATACGCTGCTGACCATTAAGGATAAATTCCAAGACAATCAAGAAAGTCTTTTATTTCAGGTGGAGGGCAAAGCGTCTGTGAATGTATCGGAAAGGACCTCGGATGAGCGTAAAAACATTGAGATATAAGGCCTCCGGATTTTACGGTCTGGCGCTTCGCAGTTTATCGGATGCATTAACCAATATGGTTGACATTTTCATACTAATATCATAGAATTATAGAAAATTATACCAAACAAGATGTCGGTCGCTTGTCCAAGGGTTATATGGCAACCTGTTGGTAATCTTCAAGGATCGGGACATGCATCGCCATATCGCTTTCCATCCGGGTAACTTCGCTGCCGTCTTTCCCCGTTCGGTTTTTCGCCGATTCCGCGCCTTACCAAATTATTGCGTCAAAATGCATGTTTTCACCGTTTTTGCATGGAGGGAAGCAATATGAAAAAATTGGTATTGCTTTTCTTTAACAGTTGATGAGTGATTTTAGCCGATTTCTTCTTTTAAGTGCCTGTTTTTATTGATGCCGGGATTTTCTGAGCGTCAAACGGTAGTGCCACAGAATATGCATAAAAGTGTTGATTTATAAGGATTTAAAAGATAAATCTGGGAGTGTCCAGAAAGGAGGCTCCCATGTTCGCAAGGATCAAAAAATCCGGCAAGTATCAATACTTGCAGATCGTCGAAAACAACAAAGTCAAAGGCAAAGGCAAACAGCGGGTCATCGCCACGGTGGGGCGATTGGACCATCTTCGAGAAAAAGGCCGTGTGGAGACCTTGATCCGGTCCCTTTCCCGGTATTCCGAAAAAGCCATGCTGATTTTGACCGGCAACAGTGATCCCGAGGCCGTGACGATCAAAATCGGGCCGGCGTTGATCTTCGAACGATTGTGGGAGCGAACCGGGATCCAGGAGGCGATAAAGGCGTTGTTGAAGGATCGTAACTTCGAGTTCGATGTGGAACGAGCGATTTTCCTGACAGTGCTGCATCGGTTGATGACCTCGGGGTCTGACCGGTATTGCGATCGCTGGCGACGGGATTACGCCGTACCTGGAACCGAAGATATTGATCTGCATCATCTGTACCGGGCCATGGCGTTTTTGGGTCAACCCCTGGCGGATCAAACCGGTGCGTCCGAGTTTGCCCCCCGATGCAATAAGGACTTGATTGAAGAGGACATGTTCCGGATCCGGAGGGATCTGTTCAGCGGACTTGAGCTGGTCTTTTTCGACACTACGTCGATCTACTTCGAGGGCGAAGGCGGAGAGAGCCTGGGTGAAAGAGGGTTTTCCAAGGATCACCGGCCGGATCTCAAGCAGATGGTTGTGGGCGTGGTGATTGATGATGAGGGAAGACCCATCTGCTGCGAGATGTGGCCCGGCAACACCACCGATGTGAAAACCCTGATTACGATCACCGAACAGATGCGGCAGCGGTTTCATATAAAAAGATTTTGCATCGTGGCGGATCGGGGCATGATCCGTGCCGGGAACCTTCAGTATTTGGAGGAAAACGATATCCCCTATATCCTGGGAACCCGGATGCGAAAAGATAAAGAAGTTCAAGAATTCGTACACAATTGTGGCGGCCGTTACAAAGAGGTGCACCCTATCGGATCCAAGGCAAAGGATCCCTCTCCTCTGAAGGTCAAGGAAGTCCGCCACATGGTCCGGCGGTATATCGTTTGTTTCAATGAGCGCCAGGCCGAAAAAGACCGGAAAACCCGGGAAGCCATCATCCAGGCGTTGGAAGAAAAAATCCCCAAAGGGCCCAAGGCCCTGGTGGGAAACAAAGGGTACCGCAAGTATGTCAGGATCGAAAAAGACAGCGCCTCCATCGATTTTGAAAAAGTCAAAGCGGAAGCCCGGTTCGACGGGAAATGGGTGCTGCGTACCAATACGGATCTTCCCACCGACCAGGTGGCGCTGAAGTACAAGGAACGGTGGCAGGTGGAACGGGTGTTCCGGGACGTGAAAACCCTTCTCGAAACCCGCCCGATCTTCCATCAACGGAATGATACCATCCGCGGGCATGTCTTTTCCAGCTTCCTGGCCCTGGTCCTTCGCAAGGAACTCGAGCGTCACCTGGAAAAAAACGGCCATGTGTTCGAATGGGCCCCCATCAAACAAGACTTGCAGGCGCTGCAGGAAACCCACATCGAGGAAAACGGTACAAAACTTTCTATACGCAGCCAAACAGAGGGCGTATGCGGCAAAGTGTTCCAGGCGGTCGGCATGGTCTTGCCGCCGACCATCCGCGAAATTTAATGGCCGATTTTTGCAAAGTTGGCATGGGGGTAGTGCCAAGACCATTTTTTTGCCCTGTAACTGCCTGCTTTTATTGAGGAATAAAAATTCAACTGTTAAAAACCAGTATTGACTGATGATTTGATCACCGGAATAGCCGAAATCGACAACCAACATAAGGAAATCTTCAACTGGGGCAATGCATTGATTTTTCCAATGCACGTGATCGGACATGAGATGCCCTTCCTCCACACGGCTTTCCTTCTGACCCGCCAACTCCCGAAATATCGGGCCAAGATGCTTGCGTAATGCCGTATAGATCCTCTTCTTCCGATACTTGGGTATCCATATCGTTTGATACTTGCATTCCCTTGCCGAATGACTTAAGCTCCGACAATCGTCCATTGGGGTTCTCCCTTTCTCTGAACTTTGAGCGGTTCAAGCGAGGGAGATTCCCCAATATTCCCGGAAATGTCAAACCCCGTGAGTCCCTCGGCAAAGCTGGGGGTTTACCCATTATTACTAACCGGATAGCAGCGATGATGTGTACCGGATTTCGATATTCGGATTTTGGATTGATCAATAGGCAACAAACGGGAGATGGTGATGTCCTCACCACTTCAGAAACTGAGAGACTGTCTTGACAAGGAACCGCCCCGGGTCGGTTCGGGAGAACAAACGCTGTGGATAACCTGAAAAAGACGCGGCATCGGATCTTCCAGCTCTTGGCCACCCAGAGGCTGGCGGTACTGTCTACCCAATATCACGGTGAACCCTACGCCAACCTTGTCGGATTCGCCGCTGACACTGATCTTCGCCGGATTTTTTTCGCCACACCGGAGACCACCCGCAAGTACCGGAACCTGACCGCCGATCCCCGGGTGGCCCTTCTGATCGACAGCCGCTCCCATCAGGAGGCCGATTTCCACCAGGCGGCGGCGGTGACCGCGGTGGGCAAAGCCGCTGTCGTCGATCTTTCAGCTGACGGTGAATCGGCAGCCGACCGCTACCTGTCCCGACACCCATATCTGGTCGATTTTCTCCGTGCCCCCACTACACGGCTCATCCAGGTGTTCGTGGATAGATACGTGCTCGTGGAAAACTTTCAAGAAGTGATGGAACTGCGGATGTAGCCATGAATGGAATCCTTTCCCTGGTTCAGGCACTGGAAAGCAGCCCCCAAAAGGTCGGAGGCAAAGCCTATGCCTTGGCCTTGGCGGAAAAAAGCGGCTTTTTGGTGCCGAACACCCTTTGTCTCACAACCGACCTGTATGACGAATTCATGGGCACAGGTGGCCTCCGGGAGCGCATTCAGCTCGAACTGCACCGCAAGCCGTTCGAACACATGCGCTGGGAAGAAATCTGGGATTGCGCCCTGCGGATCCGCAATCGGTTTTTGACCACTCCCATGCAGGAAGCCCTCAGCGCCCGTCTGACCGAAGTGCTCGTCTCGGACTTTTCGGACCGTGCCGTGGTGGTTCGTTCCTCGGCCCCGGAAGAGGACACTGTCTCGGCTTCCTTTGCCGGCCTTCACGAATCGGTGGTCAATGTTTCGGGGCCCGCCGCAATCCTGGAGGCTGTCCGGCGGGTTTGGGCCTCCCTCTGGTCGGATGGGGCGCTGATCTATCGCCAGGAGCTGGGTATGGACGTGGAGACCAGCGCCATGGCTGTCGTGATTCAGGAAATCGTTGTCGGGGATCGGTCGGGGATCGCATTCACCCGGGATTTCAACGATCCGGATCGGAGCGTGATTGAAGCCGTATACGGTCTCAACGCCGGCCTGGTGGACGGCGCCGTCGACCCCGACCGCTGGCGGGTCGACCGAACCACCGGAGGAATCGTTTCCCACGCGCCCACCCCTCGGGAAAAAAAGACTGTAGGTGGAAAAACCGGCATCGTTCTGGTTGACCTCGATCCGTCCGAGCGTGCCCGACCGCCCCTTTCCGAAGAAGACGTCGGTGCCGTTTTTTTAATGGCGATGAAAGTAGAGGCGCTTTTCGGCCGCCCCCAGGATGTAGAGTGGACGTTTTCCGGCGGCCGCCTCTACTTGCTTCAGTCCCGCCCCATCACCACCGGCGGTGAGGGAGACAAAAAGGATCGGCGCGCCTGGTATCTGAGCCTGCACCGAAGTTTCGACAACCTGGTCATGCTTCGACAACGGATCGAAGAAACACATATCCCGGCCATGATCAAGGAAGCCGGCACCCTTGGAGCGGTAGATCTTTCGGTTCTCTCCGATGATGCGCTGGCGACGGAAATTCTGCAGCGCCTGGAGATTAATACCCGGTGGGCCAACCTCTACTGGGAGGAATTCATCCCCTTTGCCCACGGCATCCGGCTTTTCGGACAAACCTACAATGATGTCATACGCCCGGAAGATCCTTACGAGTTCATGCACCTGCTCGGTCAGACCCCCATGATGAGTATGGAACGTAATCGACTCCTCGAAAAAATGGCCGACTCGGTCCAGCGGAATCCGGCGCTGACCGACCGGCTCCGAAAGGGACGCCTGGACGAAGCAGATCCGGATTTTAAGCGTGACCTGGCCTCATTCATCGACCGGTACGGGGACCTGTCATGCCCGGTCACCGGCGCCGTGCAGTGCAGCCAGGGCCCGGAATCGGTCGTGCGCCTGGTGTTGGAGCTGTCTACGCGCAAAAAGCGGACCGGAGCCCGGGATACCCGTCCCGATGCCGACACCCTGAAAGCCGGTTTTCTCGATCGGTTCGAAGGCGAAGAACGGCGCCGGGCGGAAGCCCTCCTCGATCTGGCTCGGGCCAGCTACCGGCTCCGTGACGACGACAATATTTACATCGGCCGGATCGAGGCGCGGCTGCTGGATGCCGCAAATGAAGCACGGATTCGGATTGAGACACAAAACGGAAAAGACGGCCTGGTCGAAGCCCTTGCGCTGGTCGACCGGCGTAAAAGAATATCCAGCGCGAACCCCGCCGGAAATAGCTCCCGATCCGTCATCCACCCCCGGCAGCTCACCGGCCAACCGGCCGGTCCCGGTATCTGGCAGGGTCCTGCCCGCGTGATCCGTGAAGACACCGACCTGAGCCGGTTCCGGCAGGGAGAGATCCTGGTCTGCGACGCGGTGGACCCGAACATGACCTTCGTGGTACCCCTGGCCGCCGGGATTGTGGAACGCCGCGGCGGGATGCTCATCCACGGCGCCATCATCGCAAGAGAATACGGCATCCCGTGCGTTACCGGTGTCACGGACGCCACCTCCCTGATCCGCTCTGGAGACAGGATAACGGTGGACGGATACCTGGGAATCGTCACGATCGGAGAAATTGATGCAAATTGACCGGAACGCTTCCCGTAAGCCCCGTCTTTTAAGGCGGGGTCAAGGGAAGCTCTCAAAAAATAGGTAATTTCCTTACCGGGGAGCCCCGCCCTTCAGGTCGGGAGGGCTCCACTCCCGGGGAATTATGGCATCGCTGCACTTTCCAAGGGTGCTTTTTTCGTTCCCGGAAAACGGTACGTACACGTTCGTTTTCACACGATTGAAACGGCGGAGGATTTGAGGAGAAAGCAGCGCGTCTCGCAGTGACCTTTGAAATGCAGCGGCGAAGGCCTTGCCCGTAGCTTGTTGCGGGGAGCTCCAAAAAATGAAATCCCGGCCGGTATTTTCCCCGAGCGTGCCGGAATCCAACCGCCCGGAGCGTCCGATGACCCGTCCCAAGACCGTTCGCCTGGTTCTGGGTGACCAACTCGACGAGCGCCACTCCTGGTTTGTCGCTCCGGATGATTCAGTGCTGTACGTTCTAATGGAGGTCCGGCAGGAGACCGACTACGTCCGGCACCATGTCCAGAAGTTGGCGGCATTTTTCGCCGCCATGAGGTTCTTTGCAGGAAGATTATCTGCCAAAGGCCATCGGGTCGAATACCTGACGCTGGGTCATCCGGAAAACCGCCAGAGTTTCGCCGGGAACCTCTCCTGGATCATCACAAAGACCGGCGCCCAGCGCTTTGAATATCTGGCACCGGACGAATATCGACTCGACCGGGAGCTCCGAAAAAACGCCGCCATCATTGGGCTCGACGGTCAGGTCCGCGACACCGAACATTTCCTGACCGGCCGTGAGGATCTGGGCCGTTTTTTTGCCGGGAAAAAGGTATTTCGGATGGAATCTTTTTACCGGTACATGAGAAAGACGCACGCCGTTCTCATGAACGGAAAAGATCCTGCCGGTGGCCGGTGGAACTTCGATGCAGAAAACCGGCGGGCATATGACGGCAAGGTCCCGCTTCCAGCGCCGATTTTGTTTGAAAATGACGCCACCCGAATTCTCCAAGAGATCGAATCGGTCGGTGTCGCCACCATCGGGCATATGGCCGACGAGAGGCTCCTCTGGCCCATCGACCGGCGACAGTCCCTCGCACTGCTCAAGAACTTCATCCAACAACGCCTCCCCCATTTCGGAACCTACCAGGATGCCATGGTTTCCGATCATTGGGACCTGTTTCATTCCCGCCTGTCTTTTTCCCTGAACACCAAGATGCTCCATCCGGCCGAAGTGATCGATGCGGCTCTTTCCGCCTGGAGAGCGCACAAAACAAGGATCGACATCGAACAGGTGGAAGGCTTCGTCAGACAGATCCTGGGCTGGCGGGAATACATGCGCGGCATCTACTGGCACCTGATGCCGGATCTGGAGCGCATGAATTTTTTCGGTCACACGGCGCGCCTCCCGAAATACTACTGGAACGGGAAGACGAAGATGCGCTGTATGGCCGCAGCCATCGGCCAGTCCCTGGAAAAGGCCTACGCTCACCATATTCAGCGGCTGATGATCACTGGAAACTTCGCCCTGCTGGCAGGCGTCAATCCGGACGAAGTCGACGCCTGGTACATGGGGATCTACATTGACGCTGTCCAATGGGTGGAACTTCCCAACACTCGGGGCATGAGCCAGTGGGCCGACGGCGGCTGCATCGCCACCAAACCGTATGTTTCCACTGCCCGGTACATCGACCGCATGAGCGATTACTGCACCGGCTGTTCCTACGATAAGAACAGCCGAACAGACAACCGGGCCTGCCCCTTCAACAGTCTGTACTGGGATTTTTATGCCCGGCACCGGGAAAAGCTGGTCAAAAACCCGCGTGTCGGCATGATAGTGCGTCTCTGGGACCGGATGAAGTCGCGTGAAAAGGAACAGATCCTGGCAAGGGCGGAAGGGCTCAAACAAAATCTGGACGCTTTGTGAAAATGAGGAAAAGGTTGAAGACGAAGATTCGACCGAGGATTTCATTGTAGATCGAACCCGGGAGATTCGTTGATCGGATACCTGCTGGTGCCTGGCCTTAAAATTGAACTAATTTGCACTTGACAATTATTTATCTAAGTATTAATATTTCTTGTATTTTTTTATCTACCGCCATAAAGCAAAATGACAACAATGAAAGGAGGAGGGTATGGATGTAAAGGATTATTGTAGTGGAGTCGAAATGGAACTGACTGCATGGAAGGCCAAACTTTATGACCTGATGAGAAAGACGGATCGGCTGGGATCTGCTGAGCGTGAAAAAGTCCTTCAAAATCTTGAGGATCTTCACATTCTCGTAACGGAAATGGGAGACCGGATCGATCAACTCCGAACCGAATGTCCCTCGGAGTGGAGTCCCCAGAAAAAAGAGATCGATAATGCCCATGTTGACATGAGAGGAAAATACGAAGAAACGATGGAATACATCGGAAAATTTGCACCAGTTTCGATCCCCGGGTAGTCCATATACTTTTGAATGCTTTAAAGGCAGGAAACCCTCCTGCCTTTTTCATTTCGCGGGGCTTCATAAGGCCACCCTTTATTTCTGAGGACGAGATTTACCCGAAAGGTAGAGGCTTCCTAATCTCTTTGGATATTCCATTGGATTCTATCTGGAAAAGATCCTTTGATTCTTTTTTTCTCAATCTTCGAGGAGAGGGAAGATAAATGAACAATTTGATTCCAGGCATGTGCGGAATAAAGGAAATGCTTGTCGACGAAAAAGATCTGTCTAGCGTTGTCGGAAATATAGGGGTCCAGGTCTTATCGACCCACCGACTGGTACTGCTGATGGAACTTGCGTCGCGTAGTGTCGTCGAACCGTTTCTGGAAAAGGATCAGATCGTTGTTGGAACCTGGATCAGTATTCGTCATATTGCCGCTGCACTGCTCGGGGAAAAGGTAAAGGCGGAGTCCACCTTGCGAGAAATAGACGGCCGCAAACTTATCTTTGATGTGTCTGCCTATGACTCTCATGAGAAAATCGCAAAGGGAACAAACGAGCTTTTGATTGTCTCACGGAAAAAATTCTTCGATAGGGTTCAGAAAAAGACAGTGCACCCGGCCGCCATTCTTTTTTCTTGAATCATGTCGAATGGGATGAAAAGAGAGTCTCATGGAATGAAATCCCAACACGTCCACCGCGCTTGCTTTGAGAATTGAAACAGGAAAATTCTATTGACATCAGCAGGTTCCAGGGCTTACTATTCGCACAGATAAAGTCTTTTCCTGTCCATTGATCAAAAGAGGGGATGCGATGGCAAGGCTAAAAAAAGGGGATAAGGCCCCTGCCTTCAACCTGAAGGACCAAGATGGCAAAAGCGTGAAGCTGGGTGACTTCAAAGGAAGAAAACTACTGTTCTACTTTTATCCAAAAGCAAATACATCGGGTTGCACAACACAGGCAATAAATATTCGGGATGCAAAAAGCGATCTCAGCAGGATGAATGTGGACGCCGTTGGCATCAGTCCGGATCTTCCGGAGATGCAGCAAGCCTTCGATGCAAAACAACGTCTGGGATTTCCGCTTCTTTCAGATCCCGACCACAAGGTGGCGGATGCTTACGGGGCATGGGGCGAAAAATCCATGTATGGGAAAAAATATGAAGGCATCATCCGTTCGTCGTTTCTGATCGCTGAGGACGGCAGGATTATCGACGCCTGGTATAAAATCAGCCCAAAAGATACGGTTCACAAAGCCGTGAAGGCCCTAAAAGACGCCGGCTGAAGACGGAAAGAACCTATTTACAGCACGCGTTTTCTCTTCGAATTTCGCCGAATGGAGTTGCAGATGGATCGACGTCATTTTTATTCCACCATGAATGGCAGGGGAGATACGGACTACGAGATCTATTTAAATATAAAGACGCTGCTTTCGTGTCAGAGTGAATTTGAAGAATTGTGCAACGGAGACGAACTGCAATTCCAGATCGTCCACCAGATCCAGGAGTTGCTCATGAAGCTGGTCGGATATACCCTCTTGGATATTGATGAATATATACAGGCGGAGAACACGAATCGCGTTCTTACGCTTTTCAAGCGTGTGTATCGACTTCAGGAGGAAATGATTCATTTATTCTCTGTACTGGATACCATGTCCCCGAAGGAATATCAGGAAATTCGCCTGAAACTTGGCGGGGGGAGCGGCCTGGGATCCCCCGGATTCAGAACGCTGCGTGAGATGGGCGGCCATATTTGGCAATCCTTTCAATTGCACTACCTGGACAAACACGGTCTTACGATTCAGGAAATTTACGATAAGGGTTACATCCATTCTGATGCCTATGTAGTGGCAGAAGCCCTTGCCGACTATGACGAACTGTTCCAGAGGTTCCGTTACCACCATCTGCAACATATCGAACGCAGCATCGGTTTGGGTTCTAAATCGCTGAGAGGACGGCCGGTCCGACTTTTGGAAGAAGGCATGACCCGCAGATTTTTTCCGGACTTGTGGAAAATCAGAAGCACGATGACGGATCAATGGGCTGCCAAACACGGTGAAATCAGAGATCCGTTAAAACGTTAAATGGGACAATGCAGGGAATGCGATCGCTGTTGCGGTTCAATCTCGAAATTGATAGATGCTTTGCTCGATGACATTGAGGAAAGTCTCCCCCTGGAAACGGGGATTTTTTCGCACCCAGAACCTTTAATCCAAAAAGAGGAGATAGCGATGGTAGCCGCAAAAGATGGTGGTGTTTTTGTCCGGGTGAAGGATCTGTCCGGGGAGGAGTTCGTCTGTCCTATAAATGCATTGAAAAGTGTGAAGGAATTAAGTCCGGAGGAACTCGATGAATGCGTGGACAGCGCCACGGTGGGCCGCTACTCCGGAAACATCAAGATCGCGGAGGATTGATGGCGAACCGTTAAGCGAATCTGTCATGGGATTTCATGGGAAAACCTCTCTGGATCAATGCACCAGCGAATCCGAAAAGGCTGCTATGATTCATCCGGGTCACCGGAGGATAAGGAAATCTCGGCAAGAACTGCTCTTAACGGTGATTTTGATGGCTGTTTTTCATTCCCAGGATAACTGCATCGGAGAAACGAACGCTTTCCGCCTGAGTCCCTGTTCCTCTTCCCCCAACTGTGTCTCGAGCTTTTCTGACTCCTCGGGACATCGTATCGACCCTTTTGTTCTCGCAGGAAGCTCTGCGGAAACGTTGAATTTTCTTGTCAAAGCCGTTCAAACGTTTCCACGGGTTAAAATCGTTGTTCAACAATCAGATTATTTGAAGGTTGAATTCCGCACCCGGCTTGGATTTGTCGATGATCTGGAATGCCTCATCGATGAGGAAAAACAGATAGTACATGTGCGATCCGCCTCCAGGGTCGGGTATTGGGATTTCGGAGTCAACCGAAAACGGGTCGAAGCGTTGCGTAAGACGTATCATAATCTGGCAGGAATTCCATGATACGATTGGGTATAGCTCTGGCCGAATCCGGCTGGATTCCCGATGTACTGATCCGTCTCGGGATCCGGGGGTTTCATCGAAAACGACTGCGCACTGAGAATACCGGTTCAATCGAGGCGCGGCAGGAAAAAAAGAATCACTTCATTTCAGGGCTTAGTCAGAGCGATATCGTTTTGCAGCCGGAAAAACCCAAAGCGCAGCATTACGAAGTTTCCCCTTCTTTTTTTCAACAGGTCCTCGGCCGGCGCATGAAATACAGCTGCTGCTTGTGGGGGGACGCAACACGCAGCCTCGATGATTCCGAAGAAGCCATGCTCCGGCTCACGTGCCGGCGTGCGGAAATTGAAGACGGCATGACGGTGCTGGATGCTGGATGCGGATGGGGATCCTTATCCCTGTATATCGCCGAAACCTATCCCCGCTGCAGGATCACGGCGCTATCCAATTCAGTGCCTCAAAGACAGTTCATCCTTGAACGATGCCGGCAGCAAAACATCCAGTCCATCGAAGTGATTACCGCCGATATTGACGCCTTTTATCCGAAGCGAAAATTCGACCGGATCGTTTCTATCGAAATGTTCGAGCACCTTCGGAATTACAGAAAGATGCTTCATCGCGTCGCATCGTGGCTCGAAAAAGACGGGAAAGTGTTTCTCCACGTCTTCTGCAACCGGGAGCATGCCTATCTTTTTGACACGACAGACACAGACGACTGGATGGGCCGCTATTTTTTCACGGCCGGCATGATGCCCTCGGAAGACCTCCTTCTCCATTTCCAGGAGGATCTTTGCCTCGAGGAACACTGGACGGTTTCCGGCCGACATTACCAGAAAACCGCCGACGCGTGGCTCCGGAACCTGGACGAAAACCAGGCGTATGTCCGATCACTTTTCAGCCGGATTTACGGCAACGGAAAGGAATCGCTCTGGCTGCAGCGGTGGCGTATTTTCTTCATGGCCTGCTCCGAGTTGTGGGGGTATCGCAACGGAGAAGAGTGGCGCGTCGGCCATTACCGGTTTCGAAACCGAAATGGATGAATCGACTTGATTCTCATGCCGCTTTTTTGGGGCGTCCCAATTTCACCGACAAAAAGAACAAAAGCGGGAGTGAAACGGCCCATGCCATGGCCAATATCGCCAGGTTCTTCCAGAGCGGTTCAAAAAACGTCAAGGCCCCCATTTGATGCCCTGAATAGTAGGCAGCCGGCGCCCCCAAAAAGGCCATGAACGCTCCCAGCATGTAGCGCCGCTTCAACCATGCCAGTGCCCCGTTAACCAGAGTCCCGAAATTCACCCATAAGGCAAGCATCCATCCCGGGGGGAAAAATCTGTCGCTTTGGATTCTCTTGGGTGTATAAACGGCCATCTCCATCAGGAGGGATTCCATAAAAAGACCGAGAAAAAACGCGATGACACTAATCCGGATCTCGATCCCCGGCCGATCCGAGAGAGACACGTGAACGGCCATCCAAACGAGAAGGGCAAGAGGCCCGGCCCAAAACAGGCCCTTTGCAGCTCCCAGTACCGCCGCGAACCAGGTGGTCTGAAATCCGATGAGGTTGATCCATTTTTTCATGGGGTTCCGCTCATGACGCTGTTGGATGCACCGGACCGAAATTCGGGTTTCACGAAAACCGCCTGGACGTCGCCGATATAGCGTTCCGCAAATCCCCCTTCGCAATAGCAAAGATAAAACGTCCACATCCGGATGAAGGTTTCCGGATAACCCAATGCGCGCACCTGTTGCATGTGAACCAGAAACCGCTCCCTCCAATGGCGAAGGGTTGTCACATAGTGGGGGGTGATATCCTCGAGATGAAAAAGCCTCAAGTCCGATGCCTGTGTGGCGGATCGGCAAAGGGTCGTGACCGATGTCAAGGTGCTGCCCGGAAAGATATATCGCTTGATAAAATCGACGCTCTGTTTGTGGGATTCGTAGTTCTGATCTGCAATGGTAATCGCTTGGAGCGCCATCATTCCGCCGGGCTTCAGGAGCCGGGAGCATTGCCGGAAAAAGGCATTCAGGTAGTGGTGCCCCACGGCTTCGATCATTTCAATCGAGACCAGTTTATCAAAAACCCCGGTGATATCCCGGTAGTCTTTCAGGATCAGACGGATGCGGTCTTCCAGCCCTTCTTCCCGAATGCGTCTTTGCGCCCATTCGAATTGTGCAGGAGAGATGGTTAGCGCCGTCACCCGGCAACCGTAGTTCAGAGCCGCATGGATGGCAAATCCTCCCCATCCCGATCCGATCTCCAGCACATGATCCGATGGGGATAGATACAGCTTGCGGCAGATGCGATCGTATTTGGCTGTCGAGGCCGTTTTCAGAGTCATTTCCGGCTTCTCGAAAAAAGCACAGGAATAGGTCATGGTTTCATCGAGAAGCAAGGCATAAAACGCATTTCCCAGATCATAGTGCGCCTGAATGTTGTTACGGCTCCCGTCACGGGTGTTTTTATTTTTCCAGTGATACAGCCTGTGAAACGGGACAGCGATGGCGGCCAGGCCGCCCTCCATTTTAAGGAGGGTTTTCTCATTCAAAATAAGGATCCGTACCAGCGTTGTGAGATCATCACAATCCCAAAACCCGGCCATATAGGATTCCCCGGCTCCGACGCTTCCCCCGAAAGCCAGGCATCGATAAAAACGCGGATCCAAAACCCGGATCGTTGCATGGAGATTCCCGGTTGCCCCCGGGACGCCGCACGAAAACGTGCTATGCCCATCCAGCAGGCGCAGGGAACCGACCTTCAGGTGCGACAAGGACCGGAACACCAAAAGCCGGGCGACCCGATCCAGGAAGGACCCATGCATGGACCAGACTTCGGGGATGCGGTGTTCGGCAACGCTTCTGCTCATGGGGAAGCCCTCTTTTCCAGGCGTTTTTTCGGGTGGGTATAAAACGGGGCGTTTTTATTCCATAAGCGCAGGGCCTGCCAGTAGATCATCAGGATAACTTTCAGCGTCATGGGTGGAAATGCGAAGAGAATCCGGTTGAGAAGAGATCTGTTCAGAGCCCGGCGCTGTAACGTCAGGGTGGCGTCGAAGAGCTTACCGCTGTTATTGAAATTTTCCATATGAACGCTGAGCGTTTCCCCGGGCTCTTGGAATCGCCATCTATATTCGAGATTCAAATCCATGAAGGGAGATACGTGAAATGCTTTATGGAGTATATGCCGGTGATACGGCGGTCGGGCGCGGCTTGAGGTGGAGTCCAGGACATAGCAATACACCTCCCCCCACGGGGTGTTATGGATCTCCACCACGATGCATTCCAGATGCGTATCCTCCGGATTATAGCAGTAGTAGAACGAAGCAGGGTTGAAGCAATGCCCGAAATACCGCCAATGACAGAGCAGCCGTACGGGACCTTCAGGGCGTTTTCCGGTTTTGGCTTCCACCAGCGACCGCACCGAAGTTTCGATGGCAATGTTCGGATTTCCGAAGTGGTCTTTTCTAAGAAAACAGGCGAGATTGAATCGATTTACGGACCAGAATGGGCTGTCCTGAAAAGCCAGGTCCATTTCGGACAGGTCGGCAAAGACCATAAAAAGGCGGTATTGAAAGCTGTTTTGAACGGGATGAAATCGGCGATGCCGCACCTGACCGACATAGAGGCAACTTTTCA
>Ga0068712_1002494_pt1 | contig 20351 bp, 19 predicted proteins | sample MTBAKSrepl1MetaG_FD_62987 | JGI IMG/M metagenome (GOLD analysis project Ga0068712, IMG submission 62987) | Enrichment culture microbial communities from Arthur Kill intertidal strait, New Jersey, USA, that are MTBE-degrading - MTBE-AKS1... | ecosystem: Environmental > Aquatic > Marine >... | reverse complement strand
TCTGCACTGCTTTAAATTCCCGGTCCTGGCGGATGCCGCCTCCCAGGTCATAGACGATCTGGCGCAAGGTGGTGCCCATGGGCACTTCCACCAGCCCCGTCTGATTCACCGCGCCCACCAGGGAGAAGACCTTGGTGCCTTTGCTGTTTTCGGTGCCGATCCCGGCGTACCAGTCGGCCCCCATATTGATGATCTCCGGCACGTTGGCCCAGGTCTCCACGTTGTTGATCACCGTGGGTTTGCCAAAGAGACCCGCCTGGGCCGGGTAGGGGGGCCGGGGGCTGGGCTCGCCGATGTTACCCTCCATGGAGTGGATCAGGGCCGTTTCTTCCCCGCAGACAAAAGCGCCCGCGCCCCGGGAGATCTGAATATCGAAGTTGAATCCGGACCGCAGGATATTCTTGCCCAGAAAACCGGCCTCCCGGGCCTGATCGATGGCCAACTGCAAGCGGCGCACGGCCAGGGGATATTCATGACGCACATAGATATAGCCTTTGGAGGCGCCGATGGCGAAGGCGCCGATGATCATGCCTTCCAGCACTGCGTGGGGGTCCCCCTCCATCACCGCCCGGTCCATGAAGGCCCCGGGGTCCCCTTCGTCACCGTTGCAGATGATGAACTTGGGTTCTTCCAGCTCGTCCTGGCAGATGCGCCATTTGCGGCCCGTGGGGAAGCCGCCGCCGCCCCGGCCCCGGAGGCCGGATTTATCAACGGCGTCGATGATCTCATCCGGCTTCATCTCCAGCAGGGCCTGGCGCAAACCCCGGTAGCCGCCCATGGCCAGGTAGTCGTCCATGCTGGTGGGGTCGATGACGTCCAGCTTCCTGAGGACGATGGGCATCTGGCCTTTAAAGAAAGGAATCTCCCCTTTATGCACGGCCTTTTCATGGCTGTGGAGATCTTCGTAGACCAGGCGGTCCACCACCTGCCCCTCTTTCAGGGTTTTTTCCACGATCTCCGGCACGTCCTCAGGGGTAACGTGCTGGTAGGTGATTTCTTGGGGCCGGATGAGTACCCGGACGGCGCCGGCGCATAGTCCGTGGCAGCCGCACTCCTTCAGGAGGACCTTGGCCCCTAGGCCGTTTTTCTCGAACTCTTCCCGGAACGCGGCCGCCACTTCCTCGCTGCCCATGGGCAGGCAGCCCGGCCCGGCGCACACCATGACCTGGGTCTGGTTGGGATCCCGTTTGGCGACAAGCTGGCGACGATATTCCCGCAGGTGGTCTGTGGATTCAAATCTTGGCATAGCTCTTCTCGAGTTTGGTTATTTATAGAGTTTTAGGATTTTGGGCACCTTGTCCACCGTGGTCCGGCCGAAGTATCTGTCATCTATCATGACCACCGGGGCCTGGGCGCAGGAACCCAGGCAGCCCACAGTCTCCAGGGAGAACTGCATGTCTTTGGTGGTGTAGCCCACCTCCACTCCCAGCCGGTGGCTCATGGATTCCGCCACCCGGCCGCCCCCCCGCAGGTGGCAGGTGGTGCCGCAGCAGACCTTGATCTGATGTTTCCCCTTGGGAATCAAGGAGAACATCTTAAAAAAGGTGGCCACACTGTATATCTGGGTCAGGGGCACATTCAGGCGCTCCGCCACCACTTGGAGTTCGTCCTTGGGCAGATAGCTGTAAGAATCTTGGATGTCCTGGAGCACCGGAATCAGGTCCCAGGTCTCCCCTTCATAGCGCGACAGGATGGTTTCGAGGCGTGGCAGGTCCATTATTCCGTCTCTTCTTCCGTTTCTTCAGTCATCACCGGAAATTCCGGGTAGGTTGCGTTGCATTTATCCAAGAGCAGTTGGTATTGCGCCAGGGTATGCCTCTGGATGAAGTCCCGTTCCTTCTCCCGGAGGTGCCGGAACCGTCCCTGGGGTTTGAGATAATCATTCACCGGCCGCATCTTGGGGACTTCCACGGTGAGGTGGTAACGGCCGTCCACCACTTCATACAGGGGAAAGACCCCGGTTTCCACCGCCAGGCGGCCCAGACGGACGCTCAGGTCGGTGGCGGAGCGCCAGCCCGTGGGGCAGACCGACAGCACGTGGATGTAAGCCGGTCCGGGGGTCTCCAGGGCCTTACGCACCTTAAAGTAGAGGTCGAACATATAACTGGGGGACGCGGTGGCCACATAGGGGATGCCATGGGCCACAGCGATGGCCACCATGTTCTTTTTCTGAGTATGCTGGCCGATGCTTAACTTCCCTGGGGGCGAAGTGGTGGTCATGGCCCCGTAAGGCGTGGAGCTGGAACGTTGGATGCCGGTGTTCATGTAGGCTTCATTGTCCCAGCAGATATAGGTGAAATTATGACCCCGCTCCATGGCCCCGGAGAGGGACTGGAGGCCGATATCCGAGGTGCCCCCGTCTCCGCCCATGGCCACTACCTTGGGCATGGGGCCTTTAAGTTTGCCTTTCCGCTCCAGGACCTTAAGGGCCGACTCGATGCCGGAAGCCACCGCGGAGGTGTTTTCGAAGGCCACATGGATCCAAGGGTGCATCCAGGCCGTTTGGGGCCAGCCGGAGGAGACGATCTCCATGCAGCCAGTGGCGTGGGCGATGATGGCGTCCTTGCCGATGGCCTTGGTGACCCAGCGCACTGCCAGGGCCTCGCCGCATCCCTGGCAGGAACGGTGTCCGGAAGTAAAATACTCCTCCCGGGGCATCAGCCGGGAGGCATAAGTGTCGAATTTCTGGCTTTGGGCATAACCGAATTTATCCATCAGCCTCTTACCCCAAATATATGGTATTCCTGGGTCGGTCCTGTTTGGGCCTCGGCCTGGGCCTGGGCCACGATGTTCTTAAAAGCTTGCGGGTCCACATCCCGGCCCCCCAGGCCGATGACGAAGCTGGCGGTCTGGGGCCGGTTGGCTATGTCATAAATGGCGCTGCGCACTTCCGCCAACACCGGCGGCGCCGCGCCCCCCAGGGACAGGGCCCGGTCACAGACGATAACCAGTTCCGCGCCGTCCACCGCCTCCCTTAAGTCCGCAAAGGGGAAGGGCCGCCAGAGCCGGAGCTTGAGGAGTCCCACCTCCAGCCCGGCCTCCCGCATCTCGTCCACCGCCACTTCCGCCACTTCGCCCAGACAGCCCATGGTCAGCAGCAGGATCTTGGCACCTTCGGTCTTGTACTTCTCCACCGGTTGGTAGTGCCGTCCGGTGAGGTCGCCCCACTCCTTCCAGACCTTGAGAATATGGTCATAGGCGCCGGTGAGAGCCATTTGGTGGCCCATCTTCACCTCGGTATACACCTCGGGCATGGCAAAGGCCCCCATGGTCACCGGCTTTTCGGTGTCAAGTTGGTAACTCGGATGGTAGTCGGGGAGAAACTTGTCCACCATCTCCTGGTCCGGAAACTCCATGGCCTCCACCACGTGGGAGAGGATGAAGCCGTCCAGGTTGATGATGGTGGGCAGCAGGACTTTGTGATTTTCGGCGATCTTGAAGGCCATGACCGAATGGTCGAAGGATTCCTGGCCGTTTTCCACAAAAATCTGGATCCAGCCGATATCCCGGGCCCCCATGATGTCGCTGTGGTCGTTCCAGATGGACAGGGGTCCGGATAAGGCCCGGTTGGCCACGGTCATGACAATGGGCAGCCGCAGGGCGCTGACGATATAGAGGACCTCGTTCATCAAGGCCAGTCCCTGGGAACTGGTGGCGGTGTAAGTCCGGGCCCCCGCCGCGGACATACCGATGCAGGTGCTGATGGCCGAGTGTTCCGACTCGACGTTGACAAACTCCGCGTCCAACTCCCCGTTGGCCACCATGGAGGAGAGATGCTCCACGATGTGGGTCTGGGGGGTGATGGGATACGCGGCGATGGCTTCGGCCTTAGACATCTGCACCGCGTGGGAGATCGCAATGGATACTTCCATACCTACTCGGTGGGCCATTATTCTTCCTCCGGCACCATGCTGATGCAGCCGGTGACGCATTCTTTGGCGCAGATACCGCAACCCTTGCAATACGTGTTCATGTCAAAATAGCCGCCCGGCTCTTCGGAGATGCCCCCCTCGGGGCAGACGGTCCAACAGACGCCGCAACGGATGCAACGGCTCTTGGTCCAAACGGGATGCTGGGAACGCCAGTCTCCGGTGTTATACCCCCGGGCGCTGCCGGGTTCCGTGAGGATGGCGCCCGGCTCGATCTCCTGCCAGGTGACTTGATCCATGGGTTTGCTGCTCATGACCGCCGCTCCTCAATAACGGTTTGCTCAAAGGCCGCTTTCAAGGCGTTAAAATTTTTCACCGCCAGGGGGCCGAAACGTTCCTGGAGAGGCGCCTCCACGGATTCCAGCTTCACCACCCCGGTCGCCTTGATCAGGGCCCCCATCATGGTGGTATTGACAATGGGCACCCCCAGGACCTCCCGGGCCACCTTGTTGGCGTCCACCAGAGCCAGGGTGTGCTTGAAGCCGTAATCCCGGCGCACCTCTTCCGGGGTCTTGGGCGTGTTCAGGACAATGATGCCGTTCTCCTTCAAATCCGCGGGCGGATTCTGGATGCGGATGAGACTGGGGTCCAGGATCACCACCACGTCGGGTTTGGCGATCTTGCACCGCAGGCGGATGTGATGGTCGTCCACCCGGCAGAAAGCCAAAACCGGCGCGCCTCGGCGCTCCGGTCCGAAGGAGGGGAAGCCCTGGGCGAATTTTCCTTCCGCGATGGCTGCCAGGGACAGCAACTCCACCGACGTCACCGCGCCCTGGCCGCCGCGGCCGTGAAAGCGGATTTCGATCATAGGTTTTGCCCTTGATTTTTAAGATGTGACTTATCAATTATGGACATGGAGGAGTCCAGCCATTTCGACTAGTTAAGCATCAGCCGTGCCAGCCCACCTCTTTAAGGCTGCCGGGCATTAACTTTAAGTAATGATTTGGGAAATTTTAGAAATGAGCCGGGACCTCCCGCCCCTGTCTCCCTGAAGATACTGTAAGTACTTTTTTCAAACTGTAAAGCAGTTGGACATCCTTGGGGCCGGGGTGCACCTCATGGGCGATTAAGAATTTCTCCACGCTGACCCAAATGATCCTTATATATCATCGGCTTCGCCATTTAAAAAGTCAGGCAGTTTCCGATTCCTCTGTCAGGAATTTTCTTACAGTTTCTTAGCTTGGGCTCACGCAAAGGGGTTTTGCAGCAAAATCGTCTCTTCCCGGTCCGGGCCCACCGAGACGATCTGGATGGGCGCCCCCACCAGCTCCTCCACCCTCTTCAGGTAGCTCCTGGTGTTGGCGGGCAGGTCCTCATAGCGCCGCACCCCCCGTATATCTTCGGTCCAACCGGGCAATTCCTCAAATATCGGCCGGCAGCGCTCCAATTCCTTCAGGGTGCCGGGCATGGTCTCCCGTTTCACCCCCTCCTGGTCATAGGCCACGCAGATTTTCACCGGGTTCAGGGTGGACAAAACATCCAGCTTGGTGATGGCCAGGCCCGTGAGGCCGTTGAGCCGGGCCGCGTCTTTGAGCACCACTGCGTCCAGCCAGCCGCAGCGTCGCCGCCGACCGGTGGTGGAGCCGAATTCCACCCCGCATTCCACCAGGTGGTCGCCGATATTATCCAGGCATTCCGTGGGGAAGGGGCCGCCCCCCACCCTGGTGGTGTAAGCCTTGACGATCCCCAGGACGTGGTGCAACTGCCCCGGTCCCACCCCCGCGCCCGTAGCCGCGCCCCCGGCCACCGGGTTGGAGGAGGTGACATAAGGATAAGTGCCGTGGTCGATGTCCAGGTGGGTGCCCTGGGCCCCCTCGAACAAGATATTTTGTCCCTGCCGGGCGGCTTGCGCCAGAATCACCGAAACATTGGCCACCAGAGGCCGGAGGCGCTCCCCCATCTCTAAGTATGGGTTGAGAATCTCCTCCAGGGTAAAAGGCGTGCTCTGCAGAAATTTTTCCAGATAGAAGTTTTTCTCGGGGAGAACTTCGGTGAGCTTGGCCTTGAGCGCTTCCGGATCCAGGAGGTCGGCCACCCTGACGCCCCGGCGGGCCACCTTGTCTTCATAGCAGGGGCCGATGCCCCGGCCGGTGGTGCCGATCTTGGTGGCGCCCTTGGCTTCCTCCCGGGCGATATCCAGGCGTTGGTGGTAAGGCATAATCACCTGGGTACGTTCGCTGATGCGTAGATTCTCCGGACCCACGGTAATCCCCCGCTTTTTAAGCCGGTCCAACTCCTGGAGCAGGACCGCAGGGTCCAGCACCACGCCATTGCCGATGAGGCACTGGGTGCCGGGGTGGAGAATCCCGGAAGGAATCAAGTGAAAGATAAACTTGGCTCCATCCACCACCAAGGTATGGCCGGCATTGTTGCCCCCCTGGTAACGCACCACCACTTTAGCCTGTTCCGTCAACAGGTCAACGATCTTTCCCTTACCTTCATCACCCCACTGGGTGCCCACCACCACGACGTTAGGCAATACTTTGTCCTCCTTTTCACAAACCCGGTATATTAAATCATACAAGAGGGGAAAAGCAAAAGAAAAATGCCCGGCCGAAGCCGGGCATCACGATGCTGCGGGCCTGGGGCGGCCTTGCCGCCCCAGGAGAAAGTTGTGACCTATTTCACCTTGGGTGCGAACTTGGTGGGATATTCCGGATAGCTCTTCCGGAGTTCCTTCTTGATGATCTTGCCGGTGGGAGTACGCGGAATGGCCGGCAGGAAGACCACTTCCCGGGGCAGCTTGTAGGTGGCCAGCACGTCCATGGTGGATTTGATGATCTCATTGGCCAGCTCCTGGGAAGCGTTGTGGCCACCCTCCAACTCCACCATGGCCACCACTTTCTGGCCCATGATCTCGTCGGGGACGCCAACTACTGCGTTGTCCCGCACTGCGGCATGGCGGATGATGGCGTCTTCAATCTCCGTGGGCGCCAGGCGGAAGCCGGAAGACTTGATCATGTCGTCTTCCCGGGCCTGGAAGAAGATGAAGCCGTCCTTGTCCATCATGACCGCGTCACCCATCATATTGTAGCCGTCCTTGATGCCCTTTTTCATGGTTTTCAGGAGCTTGTTGTCCTGGATGTAGGGCTTCCAGTACAGGGTGGCGGTAGGGCCCTTAATCATCATGGAGCCCACTTCGCCGGGGCCGGCGGTGGTGCCGTCTTCCCGGACCACCTTGATTTCAAAGCCGGGCAGGGCGCGACCGATGGAATCGGGCATGGGCACGTCACTCATGGTATTGGAGGTCACCAGGTGCATCATCTCGGTGCCGCCCAGGCCTTCCCAGATGGGTTTGCCGGTCTTGGCCTGCCACATGGCCAGGGTCTTGCCGGTCAGGGCGTCGCCGCCGGTGGTGTACATCCGCACGCTGGAGACGTCGTAGTCGTTGAAGTTGGGCATTTCCAGCAGCTTCCGGTAGGCCGTGGGCAGACCGGTGATCACCGTGATCTTGTGCTTGACAATGGTGGACATCATGTCGTCCGGGGTGAACTTGGGCAGCAGTGAAATCGCGGCGCCGCCGGCAAAGGGGATATTGCAGAAGGTGCCGTAGCCCGCCGCGAAGGTCACGGGGGCGGAACCGCCCAGGACGTCGCCAGGGCCCAGTTTGTAAACGTAATTGTTCACCAGGTTGGACTCGATCAACACTTCCCGGACGAAGTGCACGCAGCCCTTGGGCTGGCCAGTGGTGCCGGAGGTGAAGAGAATGACGCCGATGTCGTTGGCCTCCAGCTTTACGTTGGTGAATTGATCCGACGCCGTGGCCATCTCTTTGGCAAAGGAGACGAAGCCCTTGGCTTCAACTTCTTCCGGTTTGCCGCCCACTACGACGATCTTAGTGCCGAACTCGAATTCGTGCTGGGCTGCTTCCACCGGTCCCATGAGGGGGATGCTTACTACAAAGGCCTTGAATTCGGCGTTGTTGACTACGAAGGCCACTTCTTCTTTGGCCCACAGGGGAGAAACGGGCACCGGGATAGCGCCGACCTTCTGGACGCCGAAGTTGATGGCTACGGCTTCCGGCATGTTGGTCATGCGCAGGCCCACCCGGTCCTGAGCCTCGACGCCAATCTTTTTGAGGACGTTGGCGAACTTGTTCGCCATGGCCAGGAGTTCTTTGTAGGTGATCTTCTGATCGCCGAACAGAATGGCAACCTGGTCGCCCCGGCCTTCTTTCACGTGCTTGTCCAGAAATTCTTCCGCAATATTCCACTGTCCTGAAGCATACTGCTTGAACTCCTCAGGCGCCGTATATTCGGCCCAGAGTTCTTTGGGGGGCAAATAATCAGCAGGAATCTTACCCATGTACTGCGTCCTCCTTCTGGCATTTAGTTATCTAAAGGGTTCTCGGCCTTTACCGGACTAAACCATGTGAAGCATATTACAAAGTCTGGGGCAAGTGTCAAGAAATTTGTGGGTTTTCAGTTTTCAGTTTTAGGTTATCAGTTCCCGGCTTATCTCTTGGCCTTCATTTAGCGGGCTTTTGCCGTTTTCCAGAGTAAGATCAAGCAGAGATTTGATATACTGATTTTTAGAGCTTTTTGCCGAACATTAAAAATCTACTATGCGCACTGTTGCCCTCATCGGCCCGGAACTTTATCCCATCCCCCCCATCCGGGGCGGCGCGGTGGAGCTGTTTATCCACCAAACCGCAACCCGGTTGCGCCGTTGGCGGCCGGTGGTCATCGGCCCCTCGGACCCGGAGCTGTCGGACCACGAAGTGCGCCAAGGAGTGGAATATTTCCGTATTCCCCTGGGGGGCTGGCGCGGCTGCCTTTACAAGCGTTATCGCCGCTACTTTCCCTTATACGACCGCCAGGTGGCGGCCATTCTCCGCCGGGTGCAGCCGGACCTGCTCCAGGTGCACAACCGCCCCCTCCTCTGCTTATTTCTGAAAAGAATGCCTGATCTGGAGAAGGTTCCCCTCATTTTGCATATGCACAATCTTTATAATTCCCTGGGCCGCCGGGAGAGGCCGGATCCGGACGCGTCCATCCCGGTGTCTGCCTTTATCGGTTGCAGCCGCTTCGTGGTGGACCGGGAAAAATCCCGGCTGGGACGAGGGGCGGCCGCCCATTTTGTGGTTTATAATGCCGCGGATACCGGAGCCTTTTTAACACCCTGGGACCAGCCGCATCTCAGGGAACAGTCGCGTCAACAGTACCGGTTGGCTGAGGCGCCCACCGTCCTGTTTGTGGGCAAGCTCCGGGAAAGCAAAGGTGTGCATATTCTTTTGGCGGCCATGGAGCATGTCTGGCCCCGGATACCCCAGGCGGTCCTGGTGTTGGCGGGAGGCACGGAATTCGGCCGGGGCCGCACGGATCGGGAGACCCCGTTCCTCCGGGAACTGCGCCGCCGTCTGGAAACGGCCCGGGGACGGGTGATCCTCACCGGCTTTATCCCCCCGGAACGGATCCCGGAGGTGTATCTTTTGGGAGACATCTTCGTGGGTCCTTCCCAGATCGAAGAAGGGTTAGGCATGGTCTTTCTGGAGGCCGCGGCCGCGGGCCTGCCCATTATCGCCACCCGGCGGGGGGGCATCCCGGAAATCGTCCAGGAAGACCTGAACGGTATGCTCCTTAAGCAGCACGATGATCCCCGGGAACTGGCCGCCAAGACCATCCAACTTCTGGAAGACCGGGATTTGCGCTTGCGCCTGGGGCAACAGGGCCGGGCCTGGGTACAGGAGCATTTCTCCTGGGAAAAGATCGCCCAGCAACAAGAAGAAGTTTATGATGAGATAGTGGGGAGATGAGCTGCCAGCTTTCAGCTATCAGCGGTCAGCTTAAAGAAAAATGATACTGAAAATGGCATTTAATGGGGGCTCAGTCTGCTCTTCGGTTTTATTTTTTTTTTAGCTGAAAGCTGACCGCTGACAGCTAAAACCAATGCATTCCCATCTCCGAAGGATCAACTTTGGGACATAAGCTTTTAAAATGGTGGACAAGGCAATACCTGCGGCGCCAGGTGCGGAGACGGCCCCCTCCGCCTTTGTCAGGAGTCGCCCTCCAGGCGGTGCAACGGGTGCTGTTGATTAACAGCACCGCCCTGGGTGATATCCTCTTTTCCACCCCCGCCATCCGGGCCCTGAAAGAGACCTTTCCGGAGTGGCGTCTGGATCTGCTGGTAAATCCCCATTACGTCTCCTTGGTGCAGAATAATCCCCATCTGGAAAGCATCATACCTTTTCCCGGCCGCAGTTGGCGTCTTATACCCTTAATGCGGGAGCTCAAGCGCCGGCAGTACGATCTGGTGATCATCCTCCACGGCAACGACCCGGAGGCCACCCTGCTGGCCTGGGCCACCGGCAGCCATCATATCATCGGCTCCGCCGGCAGCCCCTTGAACTTCGCCTATGCTCACAAGGTGGAGCGATTTGACCCCTTTGAGCATGCCATTGAGCGGCGCTTGAATTTCGTGCGCCCCCTGGGAGCCGACACCGCCGATAAAAGAATGCAACTTTTTCTCTACTCCCGGGACTTAATCCGGGCTGAGGTCCTTTTATTGAGGCATTTTGGCGGCAGCCTCCCTTTACTGGTGGCTTTCCATCCCACCGGTTCCGGGCGCTATAAATGGTGGCCCCTGGAGTACTACGAGGAACTGGGCAACCGGTTGCATGAGACTTACGGGGCTGCCATCCTGATTATCAGCGGCCACCAGGACCGCAAGGAGGCGGAGGCCCTGGCAGCCCGGCTGGTGGGGCCCACCCTGGTGACCGCCGGCCGCCCCCTCCCTGAAGTGGCGGCCTTCCTGAAGCATTGCCGCCTCTTCGTGGGCAACGACAGCGGTCCCCTGCACATGGCCCTGGCCTTGGGGGTGCCCAGCATCGCCCTTTTGGGCGCGGACCACCCCGCTCGGGTCGGCCCTTACCGGGTGGATTGGGGCACTTTTTTGCGCCATAAGGAGGAGGTCTGCCAGGAGGCCCCCTGTCTCTTTAACCGTTGTCCCGATAATATTTGTCTGAAGGCCATCAAGGTAGCCGAGGTGGTCCGGACCGTTAAAGACTGGTGGGAGCCCCGCTGCTTCAAATCCGGCTCCGGGGCCAGGCTTAAAACCGGGAGATGAGAAGAATGTCGGAGAGTTGGCTTAAGGCCCTGAGCCGGGAGCTCTTTCGCTGGTACCTGAACCGGTTCCCCTTAAGGGACGGCAAAGCCTATTTTTATGAGCGCTTCCATCCCCGCCTGCTGCCGGAGGCGCGTCTGCTCACGATTTCCCTGGATAAAGGGTTTCGCCTGCAACTCGATCTCCGGGATATCGAACAGCGGAAGATCTATTTTTTCGGCCATTACCATGAACGCTATGAGGCCAACATTATCGAGTCCCTGTTGCATAAGGGCGAAATCTTCTGGGATGTGGGCGCCAATATCGGCTACTTTACCCTGGTGGCCGCGGGTGCCTTGAAAGATACCGGCCAGATCGTCTCTTTTGAGCCGGGCAAAGAGGCGTTTGCCAGATTACAGGCCAATGTTGCCCTGAACCCTTTCCACAATATTCTGATCCAGCCATTGGCCGTGGCGGATAAAAGCGGCGAGGCAGTGCTCTATTTATCCGGGGAGGTGGCGGACAGCGGCGCCAATCTTTATCGTCCCGGCAAGGGACAGACCCGGCAGGAGATTTGCGCCACCGTGTCCCTGGATCAATTCTGCCGGGAGCAAGGATTACGGCCTCCGGATTTCATCAAGATGGACGTGGAAGGCGCAGAATTGGCGGCTTTAAAAGGCGCGGAGAATATTCTCGCCCAGGCCCGGCCCCTGCTGTTGCTGGAAATGGAAGAAAAGACCCTCAAGGCCGCGGGCACAGATAAAGCCGCCATCGCCCGCTTGCTGCAGAATTACGGCTACCAGGCCGCTTTCTTGCGCAAAGGCCGCTGGTACGCCACCGCCGAGGTGGACGGCGTCAAGGGCAGAAATGTCCTCTGGTTCGACCCCGCCTCTCCCGGACACCGGCAAAAATGCGCCCGGGTTCCGGTGCGCGGCATCTTTTAACCCCGGCGGGGCCAGGTCTGGGGCTGTGGGCTGGTAGTCCTGAACCTCCCTTGCCCCCCCATCTTGCCGGTCCTTGCCTTTCTCAATCTCCTTTTTTTTACTTATTGCCTCCTGCTTCCCGGCCAGCATCTTTGCCCCCCACCGTTTGGTTGGGGAGCGGGGTTTTGCCTGCCCTTGAAAAAGGACCGGACCTGGCGGGCCTCTCTGAGATTTCCTTTCCTCTCCCCAGGGTCTGGAACTTTTTCTGGGTGTCTGGGGTGAATCACCCCTGCTGGTGATACCGATTCCCCCATTACTTCAGGAGGCAAGGCCGCACCAAGCCAGGAAATCCGGGCTGATGGTTTAGTTTGAGAAAAATCATACAATTAATTCAACTTGTTATCCTTTTTGTTTTTTCTTTCAGAATTCGCGCTAATTGGCACAAATTTAGCTTTAAGCCACTGAGGACATAAGTTCATAGTATATAAACATGCCCTGGGAACCTGAGTAATACGGGCACACAAACACGCCTGGCTCCTGTTGCGGACCAGAGACCTTTAGAAAGGGGGTGAAGTCCCAAAGCAATTGTCTGGCAACGTTTGCGGACAGAGTTTCCCAATTGGTTATTTTGAATTAATCGTTGAAGGAGGAATCTGAATGTCCGAGGATCTAAAAAAAGAGGTTCAAGAAGCACCACTAATGTGGCCTCTAACCCCAATTCCCACTTTTGAAGAAGTTTACGATCCCAAAATTTGCACCGAGGCCTCCCGGGAAATTTCCACCATCTTTGAGGGGTGGCTCCATCCCAAGCACGAGATGGCGAAACCTGAGGCCCTGGGCCAAGTCCGGGTCCTGGAATGCGGCCACGGCGGCCTGCAGTGCAACTCCATGTTTGGCGGCGCCTATCTGGCGGAACTGGGAGCCAACGTCATCATGGTGGAACCGCCCGGCGGCTCCCCCCTGCGGAAGCTGACCGCCTTCGGCCGCAAGCGCTACATGTTCAAAGACAACGTCAATGGCGATCTCTGCGGCGGCACCTTCCTGCACGAGTGCCGCAATAAACAGTCCATCACCCTGGACCTGACCTCAGAAGAAGGCCGGGAAATTCTGAAAAAGCTGGCAGTCCATGCTGACGTGATCATCGAGAACTATGCTCCCGGGCAATTCGACGCCTGGGGCATCGGCTACCGCCAGCTCTCCAAGATCAACCCCCGCCTCATCTATGTCTGGAACGGCCAGAAGGGCCAGTGGGGCCCCTTGACGGATAAGCCGGGCGAACTCTATCCCTCTTCCCCCTGCTCCTCCGGCTGGTGCCATGCCACCGGGTTGCCCAAGGCCTTCGGCGGCACCCCCATCCGCTCCGGAGAACGGTCCGACGACATCCTCTGCGGCAACCTCACGGCCCACGGCACCATCGCCGCCCTGATTTACCGGAATAAAACCGGCAAAGGCCAGTTCATCGAGGTGACCTCGGCGGAAGCCCACGCCCGGATCCATGACTATGCCTGGGGTTGGTACGGCATGGACGGTTCCAGTAAGCCCCGTTACGGCAACTGGGACCTGGCCATCAACATCTATTCGGTCAACCCCTGCAAAGACGGGTACATGATGGTGGGCGGCGGTCATGACCGCCTCTGGTACCGCATCTGGAAGACCGTCGGCAAAGACCGTCCCGAGCTGGAGGACATGATCCTGGATGAGCCCACTCTGCGGGTGGTCATCGACCGGGTCGGCCACGACCAGCAAGTTAAGACCTGTGTCTGCCTCACCGACTGGATGAAGGACTGGACCCGGGAAGAATGCCGGGCCAAGCTGCTGGAAGAAGAAGTGGCCGCCGGCGGCGTCTCCTTCATCGACGAAGTCGCGGAAGAGCCCCACTACAAATACCGCGGCATGGTGCGGGCCATCGAAACCGCCCACTACGGCAAAGTCCTGTTCTGCGGCTCCGTGTTCTACGGCCACCGCACCCCGGGCCGGGTCAAAGACCTGGGCCGCCCCGTGGGCTATGACAACAGCGACGTCTACCGCAAGCTGCTGGGCTTCGACACCGACAAGCTGAATGAGCTGTTTGCCAAAGGGCTCATTTAATAGAGGGGGTTAGGAAATATGACCGAACACTTGGACAAACTACCCTTTGAGGAATATTGTAAGACTATATTCAACAAAGACACCCTTGCAGAGAAACCCGAATGCCTGAAAGGCTATCGGGGGCTGTCCTGCACCCAGTACATCCTGGGGCCGGCCGCGGCCGCCTACCTGGGCGAGCTGGGCGCGGAAGTAATCAAAATTGAGGTCCCCCGCCTGGGTGAGCCCATGCGCCACTGCTCGCCTTACAACGAGTCCTGGTTCTACCCCGTATCCCGGTGGAACCCGGGCCGCGGCACCTCTCCGGCCTTCCAGGGCGCCAACCACAATGAATACCACGTCACCCTGGACTACCGCAAACCGGAAGCCAAAGAGATCTTTTACGGCCTGGTGCAGAAGTCGGATTTCATGGTTTGGAACTACCGGCCCGGCACTTTCGACCGCTGGAAGATCGGCTACGGCAACTGCAAAGAAGTGAACCCCAGGATCGTCCTGGCCTGGTGCGGCGGCTTCGGCGGCTTCGGCCCCGGCCGAAACTGGGCCTCCTACGACATCCTGGGCCAGGCCAAGGGCGGCGTCTTCTCCTTCACCGGCCACCGGGCCGGCGCAGCGGCGGGCTTCCCCAGCAAACACACCACCTGGATCATGGACTACTCCATCGGCATGCTGGTCTCCACCGCCATGCTGGCCGGCCTCTACTGGCGGGACACGGTCTCCAACCTGGGCAACTACTTCGAGTGCTCCCAGGTGCAAGGCTCCACCCGCTACACCGAATACGCTCTGCCCCTGTGGGGCCGCACCGGCATCGTCCGCATGCGCTGGGGCAACTGGGACACCGAAATCTGCGTCAACGGTATCGTCGGCTGCGGCCTTTCTTCCTATCCCCATTCGGACCATCCCGCGGAGAAGGAAGAAGGCTACATCTATGTAGGTGCTTACACGGACGAAGACTTCGCCAAGCTGATGAACCTCATCGGCCGTCCCGACCTGGCCAAGAAGTACGCCACCCATGACGACCGGGTGGAAGCCAAGGCCCAGGAAGAGATCTATCCGGCCATCGAGGAGTTCCTGAAAGACAAGAACAAGGAAGAGGCGGCCCGCATCTTCACCGGCGCCGGCCTTGTCAACCAGCCCCTGCTCACCATCCGGGAAGCAGCCAACTGCGACCACTTCCTGGAAAGGGGTTCTCTGGGCTGGTACGACGACCCGTACTACGGCGACGTCTTCACCCAGAAGACCATGTACAAGATGAGTGAGTCACCGCCGCGGTTGAAACATGTGCACCGCCCGGTGGGCTCCGATAACGAAGAGATCTACCAGAGGGTCTGCGGCTTCAGCGCGGATCAGATCCGGGAGTTTGAAACCAAGGAAATCATCTAACCGACGGACGCTGGGGGCGGGAACTTGGCCCGGCCCCCAAAGTCGCACCTCTATCTTATTGGGAGGAATGACTCGATATGACTGAATTCAAAGTCTCGTTGTTTTACGATTGCCCCAAATGCGAAGCCCGCAACTTCTTTGACCCATACAGCTATTGGGAATACTCCGGCAACTTCAAGTGCGCCGGTTGTGACGTCCTCTACTACGCTGAATGGGAAAACGGCCAGCGGGTGGTGGAGCCCGAAGCGGGCCGGGGCACGGATTTCATCCTGCCCGGCTATGCGGAGACTAAGGACCTGAAACCCCTCTCCGGGGAAGGCAAGACCTCGCCGCCGCCCTTCGCCAACGTCACCTTCCTGGGCAAACCCAAGAACACCACGGTGTCGGCCCGGGGGAAACTCTGCGCCTGCACCCAGCTCACCCCGGAAGACCTGGATGGCAGCGCCTGGAAGCGCATCACCGCCCAGCGGAAATACGGGAAATCCTGGTAGCAGCGACGTAACTTCGGAAAGATAGGAGGAATCCTCAATATGGCGATTCTGTGCGATGATTGCAAGTCCTTTAAAGCAACCTTCGACCCGCAGATGTCCAAAGTCTGTTTCGGGCACTGCCGGGCCATTGAATATCCTTTCCTGCTGGGCATTTTCAAGGAAGCGCGGCCCGGGGCCTTTACCGCCCCCACCGATTGTAAATTCTTCCAAGAAAAGAAAAAGTAGGATAAACTAAATGTCAAACCGGGGCGTCGGCGTCGCCGGCGCCCCTATCTTTTACCTCCACCGGTAGCTTCTTATGAAAGATTATTCTCTGTACTATTGGGACCGGCGTCTGGAAGAAGCCGAAGTGATCGAACTTCTGAACCAAGCCTGGGAAGAACTTTACGAACTGGAGTTCGACCATGTCTTCGGGGCCTGGCGTGGTGTCCATTTCGAAGAAGAGGCGAACATCGTCCACATCACCTGGGAAAACATGTATACCGTGCCCATGATGGTCTCCATTCACCGGGAAACCCGGGTCTTGCGGATGGACTACCCCCGGGACGAATTTCTCGAGCTGGAGCAGGCCGAAATCGAACGCCTCCGCCGCCTGCCGCCTGGGGAAAGAAGATAGCTGGAGCCGGGGTGCGGAGATCAAGGGTAAAATAACCGCTCCACCCCCTAATACTGCTCACCCACCGATCATTATGTATTCCTGGAAGTTAATGGAGGGTAGGGAATATAGGGGCGAACCTTGGGTTCGCCCTGGCCTAGCGGGTGAACACCAAGTTTTCCCCTGATAAAATATATTCATTAACTTGCAAATTAAAGCGAATCGGAGCCAGCAAATGTCCATTGAGGGCTACATTGATTATCAACGCCGGGAATTTTGTAAAGACGTGCAATGTCCGGTACAGTTGGATCTGGAAAGGCAACCTGAAGGCTCTGATAATTACGAAAAAATCAGGCAGACCTGCAAGACCGATTGCCGCTATACCACCTACCAGTTTCACCATTGGTTGATCAATAAAGGATATGTCATAGTCCGGCCAGGATAGGATTCCAGAAAACATAATATACAAAAATAACTAATCAATTTATAATCTGTTGGCATTTCGCATTTTCTCAACCGGAAACCGAAAACCGAAAACTGTATTCAGGAGACCAGCGCATGGAATGGGGAATGAAAAATCGCTTAAGCCAACTTATGCCCAATGGCAGATGTTTTTTTATGCCCATTGATCATGGTTATTTTCAAGGGCCTACCCGGAATCTGGAGAAGCCGGGGGAGACGGTAAAACCGCTGCTGCCGTACGTAGATGCCATCTTCTGCACCCGGGGGGTATTGCGCGCGGCCCTTGATCCTCTAACCAGCAAACCCATTGTGCTCCGGGTCTCCGGCTGCACCAGCATGGTGGGAGAGGACTTGGCCAATGAGGAGCTGACCACCTCCATCAATGAAATTATCCGGGTGAACGCCGCGGCGGTGGGACTCTCGGTCTTTATCGGCAGCCATTATGAGAAAGAGACCCTCAAGAATCTGAGCACCCTGGTCAATCTCTGCGAGGATTACGGCATCCCGGTGATGGCGGTGACCGCGGTGGGGCGGGAATTGGAGAAACGGGAAGCCCGTTATCTGGCTTTAAGCTGCCGTATCGCCGCAGAACTGGGCGCCAGGGTGGTGAAGACCTATTGGTGCGAGGAACACTTCGACAAGGTAGTGAACGGCTGCCCGGTGCCGGTGATTATGGCCGGCGGGCCCAAGTGCGAGACGGAGTTGGAGGTCCTGGAATTTGTGCATGACGGTATTTCCAAGGGCGCAGCCGGGATCAACCTGGGGCGCAACGTCTGGCAAAGCCCGAACCCGGTAGCCATGGCCAAAGCCCTGAGGACCATTGTCCATGATAATGCCTCCGTCAAGCAAGCCCAGGAAATCTACAATAAAGAAGCTAAAGGGAAAAAATAATACCGATGAATGTGGAGGCGAACCTTGTGTTCGCCCACCCCAACTCCGGAATGAACACAAGGTTCGCTCCTGCTTATTTTGTTTCCATAATTATTTTACGGAAAACGGAAAACGGAAAACGCAATAAATGCTGGTCGCTAAATACTACAACAACAACGATATCCGCCTGGAAGATATTCCTATCCCCAAAATCGGGCCGGGGGAGATCCTGGTCAAGGTCCGGGCCAGCGGTATTTGCGGCACGGATGTCATGGAATGGTACCGGCTGCCCAAGGCCCCCCGCATCCTCGGCCATGAGATTGCCGGCGACATCGTTGAGTCCCAGGCGGACAAATACCAAGTGGGCCAGCGAGTCTTTGTCAGCCATCACGTGCCCTGTAACACCTGCAAATATTGTCGGGCGGGTAACCATACCGCCTGCGATACCTTGCATAAAGGCAACTATGATCCCGGCGGCTACAGCGAATATGTCCGGGTCCCCAAGATCAATGTGGACTACGGCGTTTACGTCCTGCCGGAGCAGGTTTCCTATCTCGAAGGAACCATGATCGAACCCCTGGCCTGCGGGGTCAGGGGCTTACGGCTCATTAATATCAAGCCCCACCACACCGTCTTGATCCTGGGCTGCGGCATTTCCGGCATCCTTAACATTCAATTGGCCAAGCTAACCGGCGCCCGGGTTATTGCCACCGATATTAATGACTATCGCTTAAAAAAGGCAAAAGAATTCGGGGCCGATGAGGTGCTGCACGGGACCCAGGATCTGAATCTCAAGGCGGAAAGGGTCATCATCTGCACCGGCGCTTACGCCGCAGTGGAGCAAGCCTTCCACTGCGTCGATAAGGCGGGCATCATTCTCCTCTTTGCCATTCCCAACCAAGATATTGCCATCCCCATCCCCGACTTCTGGCGCAACGAACTCACGGTCACGTCCTCTTACGGCGCCGCGCCCGCAGATTTGGCAGAAGCCCTGAACCTTATCGCCCACAAAACCATCAACATCAAAGACACCATCACCCTGGTAATGCCTTTGGAGCAAATCCAGGCAGCTTTTAAGATCGTGGCCGAAGCCCGGGAATCTTTGAAGGTGGTGTTGGAGCCTTAGTTCCAAATAATAATGATCCTATGCCTACCCATTCTAAAACCGTACCCGCTGCCATGCAATCCGCCTATGCCGCCATTGCGGCCTGATTGATCCCTTTTGTCAGCAATATCTGACCCCTGAATATGCGATGCTCTGCCACGATCTTGCTGCGGCTCTGTCGCGGAAACGCCCCTCCCCACTCTCCCGCGGGAAGCCGGAAATCTGGGCATGTGCTATTGTCTACACCTTGGGGCAGGTCAACTTTCTTTTCGACAAATCTCAAACTCCCCATATGCGCGCCGACGAATGGTGTACGGCTTTCGGTGTGAGTAAGAGCAGTGCTGCGAATAAGGCTAAGGTGATTAGCGGTATGTTCGGGATGGGTCCTTTTGAACCGCGTTGGTGCTTACCCAGCCTCATGGATAACAACCCACTGGTGTGGATGCTGGAGGTCAATGGACTGATTGTCGACGTGCGCACCCTCCCTCGCGCTGTGCAGGAGATGGCCTATCAGCAGGGATTGATTCCGTATATTCCGGCTGACCGGAAAGACTATTAAATATAATGGCTTGTCGATACAATTTTTGTCATTCTGAACGGAGCGCCGCGCAGTGAAAAATCTCGCTTTTTCCACAACATGAGATCCATCGTGCCGCTCAGGATGACAGAAGAGAGTTTTGCATGTCCCTGGATTGATCCCCAATTAACCCCGGTTCACCCTCATCAGCATCAATCCCTAAGAAGCGGCGCGGATTGACATTTTATCCATGATACTTATTTTAGGAGCATCTGAGGTTTCCTCATATAGCATTTGCCAAAAGTTCTTTCCTCTTATTCCCTCTCCCCGGCGGGGGGCTCATCATTACCCGCAAATGGAGGGAAGGAGTAAATTGGACATTAAAGCAGTCTCATGTTGCTGACAGATGAATATCTAATCATGATCCACCTAAAGTTTTGACGGCTTTTCCCCCTCCCCCTTCGGGGGGAGAGGGTCAGGGTGAGGGGGGCGGAAAAAACTTTCGGTAACCGGTATAATTCCCCGTAAATAGCTGGCGCAAGCGTAGGAGGAGGATCAATGAAGCTAAGGAAATTCTTGTTCCCCATTTTGCTGAGTCCGCTGCTTTTGGCGCTGGCCAGCCCCTTGGCCCATGCTTATTCCGGCCATTACTACGTCATCCCCAACTCCGTCTCTCTGCGCACCTGCCCCAGTCACGGGTGTGATACCTTGCTCACTGCCTACCAGGGTGAAAGGGTGGAAATCCTGGAGCGGACCGGCAGCTGGTCCCGGGTCCGTTTCGTGGACCGTTCCGGCATCGGCTGGATGCCCAGTGATTTGCTCAGCTACAATCCTGATTTGCGCACCGGGCCCCGGCGGACTTACTATGTCAATAAAACCAGTATCACCCTCCATGCCGACCCCAGCCCGGACTCCCGGGTCCTCAAGACCTTGCGCTTCAATGAGGCGGTGGA
>Ga0068712_1002456_pt1 | contig 20630 bp, 23 predicted proteins | sample MTBAKSrepl1MetaG_FD_62987 | JGI IMG/M metagenome (GOLD analysis project Ga0068712, IMG submission 62987) | Enrichment culture microbial communities from Arthur Kill intertidal strait, New Jersey, USA, that are MTBE-degrading - MTBE-AKS1... | ecosystem: Environmental > Aquatic > Marine >... | reverse complement strand
TCCCTCGTCGCTCCGCTCCGACTGGGTGGCCACCATGCGCTGGAACGGGTGGCCGCCTTGCCGTGGAATCACTGGCCGGAATCCTCTGGACCAGGTGGCCGGCTTCACTGGAATACGCATGTCGTCGAGCTCGGGATGTCCCCTCAGATGGCAGATCTCTACAGGGAGTTTGAGGACACAATGAAACAAGCGCTAAGGGAGGCACTCGCAAGGGGCGACAACTCCCTGCTGGGCGCCTATCTCCATGCGCTTCTCTCCTACCCCGAGAGAATCTACAAAGGGGTGACTGTCATTCATCCTCACACAAAGGAAGTCGTGGCAGTGGGTCCGCCGCTCCAAGGGGTCATGCCCAAGGAGAGGGAACTGATCACCATTACTAAGGGGGAGCTCGCGCAAAAGAGGAAGGTCCTGGTCTACATCCAGAACTCCGACACCACGGATATCAGCCCGAGGCTCGTTGAGATGATGGAAAAGGAGAACATGCGGGTCAAGGTGCTGAAGAGCGGGAACACGGAAGGAAGGGCCGCGATCATCGAGAGGTGGGTGGAGAATGGTCTGGATGTCCTGATCACCAACCCCAAGAAGGTGGAGGTGGGAATGGACCTTCTGGATTTTCCATCCATCATCTTCTACCAGATCCCGATGAGCACCTACACGCTCAGGCAGGCATCGAGAAGATCCTGGAGGATACCGCAGAAGAAGCCGGTCAGGGTCTACTTCCTCACCTACTCGGCCACCATGCAGACCCGGCTCATGCAACTCATGGCGGACAAACTGACGTGCAGCCTTGCCATTGAAGGAGAACTCTCGGACAAGGGGCTTGCCGCTCTTTCCGAGTCCTCGGATTCCCTGGCCAAGGAACTCACCAGGATGCTCTTGGAGAAGGCAGACCAGGGAGGCGAAACGTCCTTGAAGGATATCTGGGCTGCCTATCGGAAAAGGGAAGTCCAGGTGGAACTGACGATCCAAAGGGATCTCTCAGACCCGGTTCCGGAGGCTGTCGCAATCTCCAAAGACGATTCTGAATCTCCCTCCACCGAGATCAAGAAGGCCAGCGTCGAAGTTGAAAGGATCGGCGACAGGGTCGTGAAGGTCCAGTTCATCGAATACACGGCAAAGCGGAAGAAGAAGATCACTCACATCGAGGTAAGGGAGGCCGAGTTGGAAGAGATGCTCAGTACAGGCGGAAAGAGTGGCGTGGCTCAGTTTTCCCTTTTCTGACAGGCTAATCCGTTACCAGAGATTCCCTCTCCCTGGTACAAATACCAATTGCCTATCCATCCTTCTAAGCCATGCCATTTACACGACATTTGGCAAGTCAACAAAAGTTGGAGAGGGGTCAAATTTGTACGAAGGGACTCTTCATATCCAAACTCTGACTGCCCTGGGATATACGAAGGATCTGCCAAACCGCACCAACCCTGCCTTTGTTTACGGGGGAATATACCCAAATTTGATCCAGGTCTTGCTTTAGTGATCCCCAAACTCGCGATTAAGCGCTGATGTTTACGTTTGGTATGATTACCTGTGTGGGTCGGATGGGCTTCAAGAAAGGGTATTATTGTTGAAGGTCATGTCAATGCCAAGAAATATCGATGTCAGGTCATCTTCGAAGGCCTAATTCTCAGATCAGTTGGAGTGATCACAGGTCTTGCTGATGCGACAGCCAATAATAAATTAAACTTGGGTTCTAGTTGCTAGTTTATCGGTTACTCACATTCAATTCCTTTCCTCATTTGCTTTAAGCAGAATTGCCGAAGGACGACTCGATACTTCTCTATCTTCACGGTTTCCTGTTTTTGCCATATTCATTAGATCCATTATACCTGGGCCTCCAACACCTACAGTAGCTGTTGCTGAAGCTATAGCAAGAAGCGAAATTAACGGGAATGCGGCTGAAGCTATTGCGAGCGAAGCAGTGATCGCATATCCCGTTAGACTCAACACAAATTTTTTCCTTAATTCTTTTCTTCGCTTTCTTATCTCTAAAGAATGCTCTGCGAGGGCTATCTGAAGGTCATTATCTATTTTAGAAGCTATTTCGGAATACTCATCTATCCTTGCACGTCTCAATTCTTTGCTATTTATTCTAAAGAGCTTGCGCATTTCGTCTAATTGATTGTTTTCCCTAAGACGGATTATATCTGATATAGTTACATTGCCTAACCAGCTCAAATTCTCGTAACGCAAAATTTTGATCATTGCATCTCTTTCACTCAACTGCGACTCCCTGAAAACAAGCGATTGTTCAAGCTCCATTATCCATTGGCACAATTTCCAATGAGCAGGATCAATGCAAAACTCAGATAATAGCTCTTTACCCTCATAATTGTTCGCATAATAAGTAGAAAAAGCAGAGACTTGTATCTCAAGGCCTTTCGTGAGTCTTTCCTTCCATTTCTCGTAACGTACAGTATGCTGCGGATAGTTACGATAAAACAAATCAATGACTCTATTTGTTGAAGGCGGCGTTTCCCACAAAGCAAACAAGGCTGGAGATCTTCTAGCTCTTTTCTCAATTTCTGCTTCAGGCATTTTCGTTATTTCGAAAATAACTTCATCAAGTGGTTTTTCTTTTCCGCTATGCTCCATTAATAAATTATAAAAACGAGTTGTCATATCTAATGCATACTGTTGAGCTGGCCGCTTATCCAAATCATATTCGGTATATAGTGCAGAAGGGTAAATTAAACAAATAGGAGGCTTACAGTCTGCCAAAACCAATTTTTCTAAATCTAAAACTTGGAAATAGAGAGCGAAAATTTCAGTCTTCTTTCTTCGGATACCCGCCTTTAAGACTATTTCTTCAGGAAGTAAATCTTCAAGGGAAAGATCATATTGTAAAGGGTCTGGTATACATATCGTATCAAAGTAAAGGCTGTACCTTCGAATAATAGATTGAGAGTCAAGTGACCATAAATTGTGACAAATTGTCAAATAGTCGAGCTCCCTGATTGCTTTATGGATAGTTTCTTTGCTCTTTTTCCAGAATGCACAGATGTCAGCGAATAGTGAATTTAACTGATATTCGAATGAAGATATATTTTTCTTAGCTGTTGGGATAATAATGCCACTTTCTTCGGTCGATATTTTGTCTTGGAGTAATTCTCCAATCGTCCTTATTCCGGTTTTAATCTGATGTCTTTCTTTTTTGAAATGTTCTTTTAGCAAGGTAAAGTATTCGGCTTGAACATTTCGGATGACATTTATGGGGTCGCTCATCTGACTAATCCTCAGCAATTGTGGTGGGCTGAACATAGAAAAACCATACAAAGTACGTATAAAGGGGCATTAAGGGGTATTCAACCTACTGACTTACAACACAGAGGCAGACTGTAACCGACAATGGTTCCAGCAGATAGATGAATCACAAGATCAACCGGTGAATGGTATTCAGGAGCGGGTAAATCAAGCCCCTTTCGACCCTTTTCCGAGTGGGAAATACAAGCATACCATAAGCTGACTTAACCACAAAGTGCATGTTCGTCTCGATAGCTGCAAGTACTTGAATCACTTGCCAGTATCCGCGGGCGCAAAAAGGCCGGTCCCGATTACGGAGTACCACCCGGGACCACAGGATTTCTGCGCTCTTCAAAACTCCAGACATGGTTGACATCGTCACACTTGTCACGGGTTACGTACAGCTGCTCTTCCCCCAAATTCTGCTATTTTTACGGAGATCAAGTGGATAGGTGAAAGTTCCCCCGTGCGAGCATCCAGCCTCCATTCCGTGATCGGGGTGGACGGTTCGGACGATAGTCACGGAACCATTCGCTTGGGGAGTGGGGATTCGGGTTCTTGTCCTTTTTTGATATGACCAGATGAACGATAGTCTGATTTCAGGGAAAGGACGGATTGCATCGAACAGCAAGAGCCGGAGACCATGGGATTGAAAGCCAGGTCACTCACATCACCTGACCATTGATGCACTTCAGGATTTCGCAAATGGGTAGAGAGCGCGGAGGACCATCAAAGTCCGACGCACCTCGTCATCAGACATCGTTCTCACAATCTCGCCTATTCGAGACTCCAGATCATTCCGGTCCGGGATCTCCTGCTCGAAACGGAACAAATCCGCTATCTCAACTTCGAGCGCTGCAGCAATTTTAGCCAAGATCTCGACGGATGGATTTTGTTGTCCGCGCTCTATCTCCCCAACAAACTTATAGTTGACGTCCGCCTGATTCCCGAGCTCCTGTTGGGTCCAGCCCTTGGCAGTCCTCAGGGCGCGAATTCTCCTGCCCAGCAAAGCCGTTGCACTCTGATTTCGCCTTTTCATGGGGGTCACTATATCCACCCAAGAAAGGATCATAAACCCAACAAAGCCAGCATTTTGGCTTGGCAGGATTGATATCTTAGGTATAATGCGCCCAATTGCCGTCAATAGCTGGATCTCTGGTGGCCCGATACTCTCAACCTGACATAGTGCCTCTGAATGCGCTCCGCAAATCTACCGTCATGAAAGGACATGAGAAACATGGACAAAGATAACAAGACATCACCTGAAGATTGGCTGGCCTCGCTAAAGATCCCCAAGAACTTGGCAACGAATGAGTACGAATATTCCGGCGACAGACAAGCCCTGTCAGTGTTTCGTGCTCTGGCCGGGGCCGACTGGCTATGCAAAAAGTTTTTAAACTTCATGCTGACTTTTGACATGGGCCAGCTGCTGGGAGGGGCAGTGAAAATCGGGGACAGACAATTTCCTCACATTCATAGGCTCGTGGAAAAAGCGAGCGAGATCCTTGGAGTGGCCACACCACCCGTATATTTGCTCGAATCACCCGCAGTCAATTCCTGGACCTTCGGCACCGATGAAAAAAAGGTTTACATAGTGGCGACGAGGGGATTGGTGGAGGCCATACCGGAACGTGGACTGATGTTTGTTATGGGGCATGAGATCGGCCATATAGCCTCCCAGCATGCTCTCTATCACACGCTTGCATCCTATCTTGGAAAGACCGGGGTATGGGCTACCAGCACTGTAAGAGTTCCATTTGTCTCCGAGTTGTTGGGGATGCTTGCATATCCTCTTCAGCTCTCTCTAAATGCATGGAGCCGGCGATCAGAAATCACCGCGGACCGGGCGGGCCTAATATGCTGTCAGGATCTGGGTTGGGCACAGAAAGGAGCCTCTGTCCTTGCATTGGGCTCAAAGGAATTGGCAGAGCAGATTGATGTCACTGAACTGGAAAGTCAGGCTGACGAACTTAAACAGGACTATGGGAGATGGACGGAACTCTTGTCCAGCCACCCGTACCTGCCGAAGAGGCTTCGCGCAATCAGGCTGTTCGCCAAATCTCACACATACCTTCGCCACGTTCTTCAAGACACATGTGATGGCTTCTACACAATGGAAGATCTAGACCAATCCGTTTCGAGGGTACTGGGAGACAAAACTTTCGCAGAAACAATTGAAATTATGGAATCAACAGATCTCACTGCGTTGGTTGTACTTGTTGCCTTTGCAGCCGCATGGCAAGACGGGAACCTGTCCAAAGAGGAAAAAGATGAGATAGTCTCCCTAATAAAGAAGCTCGGACTAGACTCAAATTCGGATCTGTTTGGCCACTTTGAGAAAGCACCGGAGCCGAAACTGGTTGACCAGAGACTGCGCTACTTCAAGGGAAACAAGTTGGTAGCTCTTCCATATGCATTCTCTTTCGCAATGATGGATCGGAAGAAAATAGCTTGGACTCAGACAGCGTTCCTGGAGAAAATCGCTCTCCTGTGCGGATTATCAAAGGACGAATCTCGAAAGATCGTCAGGGACGCGTCTTTCAGATTTGAACTGCTGAGAGACAGGTGCGAAGTCAACCTATGCTCAAACTGCTGCCAGCTGTCTAATTCAGATTCTACCAGTTGCCCAAACTGCGGCGTCGATAGTTTATCTCTGGTGCGACTTGTTCCCAACGAAAAGAAACTACTCTGCCCCACCTGCCGCGTGATCTTTAACCAGTCTGATTTCCTGTTTTGCCCGAAATGCAAATCTAACAATGTTGTCGTTCCACTTGAGGCAACGGCCGTCAAGTAACCATTGTGGCGCAAGAAGGTTTACGCAAATATACAACTCTGCAACGGAAAGCATAGAGGAGTCGCGGAATGCAGAAAGCTATTGGCATTGGCGTTCTTGTTGTCGTGTGTATGACTTCCATTGTGGTAACGCGGTGGGCCGCTAAGGAGTCAAATGACTTCAAGTGGAAATACGCTCCATTGGTCTTCACGGGAAGTTTTGTCACTACTTATATCGCCATTGTGCTGGTGTGTCTATTCTTCTGGGCGGTAGCTTGGGTAGGTATCGTGTTTCGTGAACTTCTCCAATGGATTTTTGAGGGGATACTTTACCCCTTCCACTGGATCTTCTAATTCATGGCCGTGACGGCCCCCTTATATTGGCAGTACTGGCAATCAAAAATCACAAGTGCAAAGCGACCGCCCCGTCAGCCTTATCTACGAACGAGTCTTCGATGATGAGCAGAGGGGCGGTCCGGACGATAGTCACAGGGAGCCATTCTCTTTGGGAGCGGAGAATCGGGTCCCTATCCACTTCTGATCTGACCAACTCCATTCTATCTCCCACACCCTTAGGGCAATCGTCCATATCGTCCTCATCGACCAAGCCACTGAACATATTCGATTAAGATTCGATAATAGGCAGGGCGGTCAGGATGAGGGTCTTCGACCATGAAATCAAGTGGAGAGTGGGAGACCGGGACCTCGTCCCCTCTTGGTCCGATCATCCTCGTTATTTGTTATACCCCCGTCACCTTGGCTCACCTGAATGGATTACTTTCCCGCCGCTCTCGATTTATCCAACCTTGTTAAGTAGGGGAGAGGCGGTTCTCTCCCGGAAATCTACATTCCAGGAGGTTGGAGTCATGAAAGAAAGTATCGAAACATTCAGCATCGCCCAGGTCAGTCAAAAGACCGGCGTCAGCAAGAACAAGATCAAGGAGTGGCACACCAAGGGATTTCTTCCCGGCGTCCGGTCAATATCGGTCGGGAGCAGGTTCCACCGCCGATTCGTGGAGGAGACGGTCCTGCTTATCCAAACGATCGACGAATACCAGCGTCAAGGATACACGCTCACCGCCGCCGTGGAAAAGGCGCGAGAGCAGGCAGAGGGAGGTGCGTTATGAACATACAGAAAGCCGCAGCCTCACTTTTGAGCATCCTCAACCCACCCAAGGAAAGAGGTCCCATGACAGTGGAAGAGGAACGGGAAGACTTCATCCGTAGACATTCCGATCAGAGATCCCTCTTTGAGTTGCAAAGGCAAGTCAATCTTCAGAGGGAAAAGGAAGAGAATGCCGTGGCGGAACCAAAAGAAGAAGAATTCGACTTTGATAAGGCACTGGCTGAACTTGAAGAATGGCGGAAGAGCGCACCCAAGCCCGAATTCGACTGGGAAGAATTTGAGAGAGACTGCAAGGAGGAGGATGAGTTTGAAAAGGGAGTTCCCTTGTATGACTTTGCCGAGAAAAAGAAGTCGAGCCAGTATGAGATCCGCAAGAAATACGGTTCGAAAATAGCCGAGGACATCTGGTGGTGCAAACAAACTGGAGAACGCGTCCCGAAGCATATCGTTGCCGAGATGCACAGGATACACGAGGGCAAACCCCCTTTGCAGAAGAAGACGAATGTGGTCCCAATCACCCCGGCTATTTCGCTAGGCCAGAAAACCAATAAGGTTAACTGGAAGGATTTCAAGAAGAAGACGGACCTCGCTCCGACCGTGTTCAAGAATAACCGCTACTCGCACGTGAAAGATGGCATTTACAACATGAGCAGGAAGTGTCGATCCCTTCAGAACTCAACAACACTTCTCCTTTACCTGCTCCAAAACCGTAACTGGAAGCGGAAGAAAGACAAGCACGATACCTATGGCACCTGGTATCTGAAGAGGAACCTCGTGGTGGCATCCATAAGTGTGGAGAAGATGTGCGCGGATCTGGGGGTCCATGAAAAGACCATCCGAAACTGGGCCAATGCGCTTCAAAAAGAAGGCATCATCAAGAAACTCAAAGAGGGGAAAGAGAACGTCTACGTGCTCGGAGAGGTCGTTGACGGGAAGGAGCTCCTTTACTGCACTGGCGAAATCAGTTGTAAAGACGGACCGGGGTCAGTTCATTAGCGGCAAGAACTTACCGGTTATACCGGCAAAGGTTTGCCGGTTATAGCGGCAAGAACTTGCCGCCCGTATATTCTTTGAAAAACTCTTAAGAAAATGACTGGCGCTTCATTTCTTTACGCTTCCAATTCCCATTGGAGCAGCAGGCATTTCATTCCGGCCCGGTAGGTCTAGTGGGCCAACTTGGTTGATCCAACCAAATTGAAAAAGCCATTCGAAGGGGGAAGACGCTTCCCCCCTCGACCCCCCCGGTCTCCCCTAGTCCATGCCACCCTTTCTTGTCTCAGCCATGCGCCAGCCTCCCCATGATGCCTCCCGCTTGACCTGCATCGGCGAAACCTCTATAGTCCGGCCAACCCTGCTGCAAAGGAGTCTAGTGCATGAAGAATGTCGAGATGAGCGTCGAGGGGACTACCCTGACCATAAAGGTTGACCTCTCGAAAGAGTTCGGGCCGTCGTCCTCTGGCAAGACCATCATCATTGCCTCAACGGAAGGAAACGTGGCGATACCTGGTGTTGACGACAAGAAGATCGGATTGAACGTTTACAGGAAGAAGTGATTGGGGAATCTCAGTCGTCACGGAAAAGGTCAATGACATCGTCGGCGCCTTTCTTTTTCCTTTCCAGTTTAGTGATCACCGCTTCCCCGCCAACAAGGAGATCAAAAGGCGAAACGTAGAGGAGTCCAACCTTGTAGTCGGCGTAGTCAACGGTCTTCAGCTGTTCGTAGACCTTCACATTGCTCTCGTCGTTCGTTCGCCATTCCAGGTAGAAGACTCGATCCTTCCATTGATCTTCCGTCCTGTACTTCTCTCCCTCAGGCATATGGAGATTCTCCCAGACGACCTGCCCGGGGAGGAACTCGACGTACGAACCCCGTCCACCTATCACGATCCTGACATAGCCGGTCGCCACATGGAGCCCGGTCTTGGTCTCAAACCGAGTGAGATCGTCACCCTCTGTGGAAATTCTCATCCTCTCCCCATACTTATTGTCCTTGACCATCTAACCTCCTGAGCATCCGTCCCTCCGTGGGTCTATTGTTCATCGCCTGATTTACCACCATTGGGTTCCCTTCGTCCAGCAACCTACCCTAATTATCGTGCGGAAGATTTGAAATGCGAAATTTCCAAATCGATTTGGAAGACATTGAAGACCACAGCGATTACAAATCTGTCTCGTAGCGGCGATCCTCGCCTTGCTCACTCTTCATACCACACTTTCTTTTTTCAGCCACACGCCGATTTTGATCCGGTGCCTCCTTTATCTAACCGCCATAGGTAGGGGGACACGATCGGGAGAGCAGGACGCCTCCCGAGAATAATCCAACCGTGTCTTTATAGAGGGACATGTGTCCCCGACTACAAAATGAAGGAGGGCATGATCATGAAAATGGAAGCGCATTACAGCATCGGTGAAGCTGCAAGGTTATGCGGCGTCACGGTCAAACAGATCCGCAACTGGGAGTTGATGAAACACATCCCAAAGCCACAGAGGGTCGTCTGCGGATTGAGGAGCTACCGGCAGTACCGCGATCCAGACTTGAAACGGATCAAGGCAATAAAAGCATACTTGAGGGAGGGCTTTGGCCTTCCGACCGCGGCAAGAAAAGCCGCTGAAGATATCGACAATGAAAGGGGATAAGAGAATGAACAGAAAAGAAAATGTGAAGATTTGCCCATTCCTGAAACAGCCGTGCGTGAGGACGAATTGCGGAATTTACCACGAGAACTTCAAGAGGTGTCAAATCGATCTCATCGTCTACAACCTTTACGGGCTATCGCAAGCCCTTCTCGCCTACAAGGACATCATTCTTCCTGAGGCGGCCGAGACTGCATCCGAAGATGGAAAAAATGCACTTGATGACATCCTTAAAGAAGATGATGTCCTGAGGAACTAGGAGTCCGGGGGCGGGTTGTCAGTCTGCCCCCAAATCTCCTCTTTGCCAAAGACAACATTGAGAAGTGAGTTCCTGCCGCTACTGATTTTATTTACCTGAACGCGCTTTTTCCACAACGTCAACCCCATACTTCAGTATGAGGGAGTTGATTATCTCGGGCTCAATATCCTGCGCATAAGCAAGCCAGCCAGAGAGCTGCCTCTTACTTTGTTCGTTAAGCTGATCTAACCTGTGGATCTGGCCACGGATATACCTTTTCAAGTGTCTCCCAATTGATATTTTCCCATCACTACCAAGTATTAACCCTGTTACTCTTCTCTGGCCGCGTTTTGAAGAATGTCTGGTTTTGTCTGAATTTATCCGGAGGTTCTTGGGGCAATCAAGTGAGTTGAGTACCTGTTGAACCTGTTCTGGAAAACTCCCCAAAACATCCGGGGTATGTGATGAAAAGAATAGATCGTCGGCATATCTCGTGTAGGCCACTCCTGAACGGTCAGCTATGCTCTTAACGCGCGAATCGAGTTCGTAACAAATAGCATTTGATAATGCCGGGGAAGTAGGCGCCCCAATAGTCAGCCTGTTGTCCTTGCAGACAATTCGAACGAAGAATTCTACGTTTGACGGGGACCATTCGCCAATAGACGACAGTTTGGAGGATTCGATGTAGTTACGAATGTCCGAAGAAGTAATAGAGGGGAAGAAGTCAATCAGATCCAATCTGAGTAGGAATCGACTATTTGCGTGGCACGCAGCGTTCTGTTTTGGGCTAAAGCCTTTCCTATAGGAGTAAACTGCCTCATGTACAGGCAATTGCTCAATTACGTTTGTAAGTAACCATCGTTGTATGCCTTTTAGCTCTTTTGAAGGGTGGTCGATTATTCTTGTCCCGCCTCTCCTTTTCGGAATCGTGTACGTTTTGTAGCAATGCGAGGCTCTCCTGGCCAATTTTAGGAGCCATGTCTGAGGTATAGATAGATCTTTACCTATTCTATTTAGAAGCAAGCGACCTCTCCCCTAGCGTCTTCAGTATGGAACGTGTCTCTTCAATCTGGTAATAGACACTTAGAACTTGAGCTCGAAGCTTCGTTAAATCTAGATACTTCTTCCTTTGAAAAGGCGGCAACCGGTCATTCTCTGGGACGCGATAATACATGCGAAGTCCCGACTGGCTGACTTCCTCAACAAGATTCATAGCTTTAGCTAGGCCAACAAGACTTTCCACCCCGATTATAGGGACTTTCCCAAGGATAGAATTTACGTAGTAGTCGACGTGGCTGATCGGCGCTGGTCCAAAAACAGAGATAAGATCACAAACGAAGAAAAGCAGGTGCTTGGGACTGGTGGACAAGTCAGGCACTCTTGCCGCCGTAGGCTTAGGGAGACGGTGTAATCGATCTTCAAGATCTGCAACACACTCGAGAATGTAGTCTTTTCTGATCCATAGCGTAGGCGCGAATATTGAATCGCTATTAATCCACCTGATTGGACCGGTGTTGATAAAGGAGTCTTCTGACTGATATTCTCGATCAATCAGCGGCAAGAGCTTTTTTCTGAGGTCATTACTTGAGGAAAAAGCGCCAACCTCAGCAAACGTGCCAGGACTCTCCACAACAATGACGACCAGATCGGCTAGACCGGCAAGTTGAGCCTCCATTTGAAGTGCATTCAGGCCAGGTCTATCTGCGATGACACTCCATACGTCATCAGCGTAAAACACTAACAAATCACTGTGGCTTTTCTTGAGGTACTGTGCAATGCGGTCGCGGCGAGGGCTTTTATGACCTCCGCAAAGGAACACAACGGATTTCACCTTGCGGAAGCTAAACTCTTTTCTGCGGAAACCAGCAAGAATCGGGTCTCTAACATGCCGGAACTTAGGATGGTGCAACCAGGACATTTTGTCTCCTACTCAATCGTCCCGAGCGAGCCCGCGAGCGAGGGCAGAAAGCCATACAATATTTTCGGGCCGGCTATTCACCAGCCACTCGAAATTGGCCAAATTTCGAAGGCTAGGAGACTACTGGTTTTTAGGCCAATAATTGCTCTTTGTCAAGACAGAGAATAAGAACCGAATTTCAGGATCTTATGGTGACTCACATTTCTTTTCAGACCCACAAGACAGCAGTGATAAGGAAGTCAGATCTGCTGCCCCATTGTCGGTAACGTGCTAAATCGCCTTGACAAAAAGCCACTCATCTGTATGCTTTGCAAAATGGTCACTCTATTCCACAGCTATTGCGTAAACCACCAGAGCAGATAGCTATATGGATATCACCTACCATTACCCACCAGAGCTACTGAACTTACTGATTGATACAATCCCCCGACTGTGTCGCAGCAAAAGGAACTTGCTGCTTTTCTTCAGAGGTGCCGGAATCCGAAGATTGGATCTGACGGACATGGAAGCCAAAGTGGACGCAAATCGTGATTCGGTTAATAAATTCCAAATTACACGAACCATCCTGCAGAGTGAGGAGGTAGTCTGACATGAAAAACAAACCCAAATGGAAATATCTGGTAGTGGTCAAAGGCAAGGGCACAGCCAAGGAGGAGCGGATCAGAACCAATGTGAAGGTTTACTGGTCACAGACTCTCCAGAGATGGGTTTCGATTCCAGGGGCAGAGTGAAATTTGCCGCCCTGTCATTGGCAAAACGCCGAAAGGAGAAGTGATATGAAATGGTATATGCTGTCAGCGGCGCAGATGGTCGATCTGAAGTCCCTTCTCGGCAAACTGGAGTCTCAGCAAACCGGTGTCACCGAAAGGGAACAGCTCATTGCCACCGCGAAGCACATCTTGGACGACATATCGCAGTTGACGGTAGTCGCGAATTTGTAAGGAGCATTCCGTAGCAGGACACCCATATCGTTGTTCCCCACCTCAAAGTCACGAACAAGAGGGGGTGAGAAACCACATGACCCTGACCAAAGACGACATCCCTGACAGCATCTACAACCAGTGTGGCTTTTCAAGTATAAAATCGGTTCGGCTCATTGAGACCACCCTGGAGCTGATCAAGAGCACGCCTGCATCGAGCAAGGATGTCCTCCTCTGCCGGTTTGGTAAATTCTACGTTAGGAACAAGAAGGCACGCAGAGGGAGGGACCCCTGCCACCGGCAAGAGCCTTGTGCTTGAGCCGAGGAGGGTCGCATCTGCAAACTTCAATCTTCGGGGGTGGGTCAATTTTCAATGCCGATTGACCCAAATAGAATAGGAGATCTAGAAAGGGAACAGAGATACAACAGATACAGGTAGAGATTTTGCAGGGGGGAATGATAAATGTTGACCAAAGACGAAGAAGAAGAGAAAACATTCATGATGTTGAAGGAGTATTTTGAGAACCCTGTTTCGTATGAGAAGACGAAGTTCGAGAATTTCTATCCCAGAATACTAGTTGGCGTTTCCAAATTGTGCGAATTTCTCTTGAAGAAGGGTCAATTCACTAGTTTGTTGTCTCAAACCGGGCTTAAATTCGTTGGAAAGGACCCTTACGAAGTTAGATACGCGGTCAATCAATACTTTTTGAATCTCTATTTGAAGTATCATCTGGAGATGGATGATTTGCACAATCCTGGACTTTACAAAGAAGTGAGTGAGTTTCTTGGAGAGAAAATGAGTCAAGCAAGTCGGGGTGAATTTGAGGGCAGCGCAGAGGAATGAATGCCAGGGTAGAAATTGAAACACCGGGTAGGGGATGCCCAACGGAATCCACCCTTCATCGTCAAACGGTTTGAGTACTTTACCGGCGATATAGAAGCAAGAATTTCTGCGCTCAACAAGCTGAAGGATGCTGGATACAACGTTGGGATCAGCTTTGCGCCAATCATCCTGAGAGAGCACTGGCTGGACGACTGCATTGACTTGTTCAAGTACATAGACGAGCGTCTCACCGAAAAGGCCAAGGAGAACTTGATCGGAGACGCTTTTTTCTATTCTCATCGAATTGAATCGCTGGAGAAGTTACCCTTGTTCAGGAAGGCATTTGATATCCTGTACAATCCCGAGAAATACCCATTTGAACTTAAGCCAAGCAAGGAGAAGGAGATAGTATATCGGTATCGGAACCTCAACCAGCCCATCGAATCGTTTGAAGAAATCCTAAGAAAATATCTCCCCTATCTCACGCTCCGGTACATCCATCCGTAGATTCACTGTCCACTTAAACCCAATCCCAAAAACCATGCTCACCAAGAAAGATCGTCCAATCGACCTAATCGTCCAAGTAAGCTAAACCAGGACAGTTTTAGGTGGGCGAAAAACCGTATTTTGGCGGTCGATCTCCGAAAGCCGAATAGCAGAGTAAGTGCTTTCCCCTGAACTCATGCCCAAAACGTGCCCAGGGTGCCCAAACGGTATTTGGAAATGACGACAAGAACCCTAATCCCACCCCCAAAATGCCTATCTGTCGATTTCAGTAACACAATGATGGCACTCAAGAATTCTACCAAGGAGCCGATAAGAAAGGAAACATTCCTTCAGAAGGGCCAAAATGGACGCAAATTCGCTATTGATCACAATCTGCCGCAAAAGAGACTGCTGATCGGCAGACTAAGGAAGTTGGCTCACGAGAGATAGCTGATGATCTCAGGCAAGGACTGAAATGTATCGAAATGAACTGAAATGAAGCCAAATGAATGGTTCAGGGACTCGGACTGAGTTGACCCAGGAGAGAAGTATGCCGTCAGAAGCCGAGAAGCCAGACGAGATGATGTTCAGGTGCGAGGAATGCGGGGAGTCAATCATCCTCACCAATGCAGTAACGGAGTACGGCGTCATCTTTCTTTGCGGCAAAGATGACGGCTTTTGGGGAACAGCGTGCCCCAAATGTCAGAAGACAAACCTTTCTAGAACCCATCTGTCCAATATCGAGATCCTGAAGAAGATCCTGTCCCCTTCCTCAGCATGCGGCAAGACGGAGGAGAGTAGTGAACTAAGGTACAGTTCTTTCCCCTACGATCTGAGTGAGTCCGGAAAGCAAGAACTTTGTGGTTTGAAGCGATTCATCAAGCCGATCGCTGGCGGCTTGGGCAGAGTGAGTAAAGAGGAAATTCAGTCCTTTTATGAAGAGAACCCCACAGCGCGCGAATGCTATCACTCCTATTCTTTTGACGATCCGGCTTCTGGACCGGCGATAATGATCTTATGGTTCAACATGGAAGAAGTCGCTCGCGCGGTAGCCGTTGAGAACGTATATGGAGCAAAGGTGTTTCCTAGATACGCCTATCCCAACCCCCTCAGCGATGCTGTTGAGCGATTCATATGGAAATTCGATGACCCAACAACAGTCTGCTCCTTTGAAGACCTGACGGCATACCCGGAAATCGGGCGTCACAAGGCGAAGGGGAGCCGTTCCACCTTGAGTATTCAAAGGAATTCTGAGTTTCTTGGTCTCTTGAAATACGGTCTGCACATGTTAGCGGAACCACCGGTTCCAGAACTCAAAGACAACGTCTTTGACAAGATTTTAGGTTTCTTGAAATACCGGCGGCGCGAATTAGCAGAACCATCAGCATCTGGACTCAAGGGTAACGCCCTTCATAAGATTGAAAGCTGGATAGCGCAGGCAATCGAAGACTTCGACACCGAGCGTACACAAGATCGGCTGAGCCGACTTAGCCTCACCTTCCGCTTAACTTTCCGAAGTTTCAACAACAAACGTTTCGGGAAAGAAGACCTCCATGCTTTCTTCAGTCAGCACCTTTCAGAGTTGAAGAGGGTGCCCAAGAAGAAGGAGTACACCCCATTCTCTGCTGATGAAGGTATCTATCCGTCTAGCGAAGGCACTCAGCTACACGAGCGTGTGATCAAACCCTCTCTACCTGGTGTACCTCCAACTCTTGAACATCTTGCACGGGTCTTAGCCGTTGGTAAAAACGCCCCTGAGCATACGGATGGAGGTTCTCCAAAAGATCAGTCCGAATTGCACAAGAGATTTCCATCCATGGAAAGGATCGTGACGATCAATCCGGATCTGACCCAGGTGAAATTCAAGGTGGCTGAAATCTCGGTATTTGATACGGACATTCTAGTTCTCGGCGAGACCGGCACAGGCAAGGAGCTCTTCGCGAGGGCAATCCACGATTCGAGTGGTTATAGCAGGGGACCCTTTATTTCCGTAAACTGCGCAAGTATTCCGAATGGACTATTTGAGAGTGAGCTATTCGGGCACACAAAAGGGGCTTTCAGCAATGCCTATTATGACAAACCAGGAGCCTTCGAGTCCGCCAACCATGGGACCCTCTTCCTCGATGAGATAGGAGAACTCCCGCTGGAATTCCAAGCCAAGCTGCTTCGGGCTGTGGAATACCGGACAATCAACCGCGTCGGAAGCGTCAAGCCCATCAATCTTCGCATGAAGATAGTCTTTGCAACGAACCTGGACTTGAAAGAAGAAGCCGAAAAAAAACGCTTTAGAAAAGACCTCTTCTACAGGATCTTCAGTCCGTCTTTCCGAATAATACCGCTCAGAGAGAGAGTTGAAGATATTCCTGTCCTTGCTGATCACTTTATCCAGACCTTTAACGCGAAATTTGGGAAAAAGGTTACCTCCGTCGATCCATCGCTGCTAAACGCCTTCAGGAAATACGCCTGGGAGGGAAATGTCAGGGAACTCATGAAGGTGATTGAAATGGGCGTTATCAACACCCAGGGTTCCCTAATCTCTGAGCAGGACGTGCCTTACTTTTCAAGTTTGTCAGACACCCCGGTGAGCACCGAACCCCAAGACGGTATCCCACCTGCCACAAAGATAACAGATGATGAGATACGGTACTGGATGGAGAAACTCAATTTCAACAAGACCCAGGTCGCCAATCGACTGGGAGTCTGCTACAGGACCATCCTTCGCCGTTCCGCTTACATCTTCAGTGATTCCCCAGCTTGATACGGCTTCATATCTAGCCGTTCTCACCCCAAATGCGCATCGCAGGTTCACGCAGCGAGGGGCAGGCTATGAAGGATGGGCGAAATTCCTGCGAATACTCTGAGTGTTATCATGTTTGCCAGAAGCATATGCGAAATCTGAAACACCACGGCTTCAGCATACGATCAAATGATTGATGACCTATGACATCGACATATGACATTCGCTCGAATGTCATATCAAAAGCACCGTGCCATCACCCAAAGTCAATCTCCCTCAAACAAAGAACCCATCCCATAAGGTCCTAATTTCATAAGCCTTCACAGTTTTCTGCCATTTCTAATTCCTGCACGGCTCCAGTTTGGAACGCCTTTTGGAATATTAGGGATCAAGTCGCGAGCAACAACCGAGGCTGAAGAGGCGAAAGAGATTACGCCTCAAACCCAAACAGGAGGAACAAGAAAATGGAAAAGGAAAAGGAAAATGTATTCGACGCTGTTTCTCAATCTCAACCCGCAATGCGAGCATTGCACAGAAAGGTCAGACCGGCCGGAACAATGGAGTGGGCGGTAAGAACCGTCAACTGCATAACTGGCTGCGCCCACAACTGCCGGTATTGTTACGGTAGGGGAATGGCCGTCCGTTACGGACAAGTGAGACATGAAGAGTGGGTAAATCAGAAAGTCAGATGGACGGATGTACGGAAGAAGTACTCGTACAAAAAGGGAACCGTAATGTTTCCATCCTCACACGATATCACCCCGCCCACCTTGCTTCCCTGCATGATCGTCCTTTGCAAACTGCTGGAAGCAGGCAACAGAGTTCTGATCGTCTCGAAGCCCCACCTGGTGTGCATCGAATCGATCTGCAGGGCCTTCCAGCTTTACAAAGACCAGATCCTTTTCAGGTTCACGATAGGAGCGATGAACAATGAGATCCTCTCTTATTGGGAACCGAATGCCCCCTCGTATGAGGAAAGAAAAGAGGCTTTGAGGCACGCCTTTGAAAAGGGATACCAAACCTCAGTCAGCGTAGAGCCCATGCTCGATTCTGACCACATTGAGCCTCTCGTCGGTGATCTCGACCCTTTTGTAACCAATGCCATCTGGATCGGAATTATGAATCACCTGCGAAATATCAAGGTTGAGGGTGAGATCGAAATGGCTGCTTTGGAGAGGATTAAGGAAGGTCAGAGCAGGGACAGGATCATCCCGATCTATGAAGCCCTGAAAGGCAACCCCAAGATCAAGTGGAAATCCCACATCAAATTAATCGTGGACATTCCTTTGTCAAAGGAGGCCGGCCAGGACATGTAGGGGCCGGGAGGAACCGACAACCGAAAAGGAAACCATTTTCCGTTCGCAATGCGAACAAAAGAAACAGGAGGAAGTCATGAAAATGCAGACCATCAGAATCAGTGAGATCAGTGAAGGGTACAACCCACGGAAAGACTTTGGAGAGGAAGAAGAGCTGCTGAAGGATATCCAACAGCACGGATTGGAAACTCCAATAGGAGTCAGACTCGAGGGAGACAAGCCCGTGACCTTCGAAGGGAACAGAAGGTTAAGGGTGCTGAAGAAACTGGGGCAGGAAGAAGTCCAGTGCGTAGTCAAAGACATGGACGAGAAAACGGCCGCGCACCGCTCCTACCTTCATAACACGGGCAAGCTCAGAAAGAACCTCAACCCAATTGAGGAAGCCGCCCATCTGAAGTGGTTGCAGGACAAATTCAACTACTCAGTCAAGAACCTGGTCGACGAGGGCTATGCCAATGACGATCAGACTGTCTACAACAAACTGAGTTTGTTGAACCTGCCTGAAGAGGCTCAGCAGAAGATAGCCGAGGGAGAAATCTCCTCCACCACCGGCTATGAGCTCGCCAAAAAAACCAAGACTGAAGCCCAGGCGAAAAAGTTGGTCAAGAACCTGGACAAGATTAAGGATCTGTCGGTCAGGAAGGCGAAACAGGTCATTTCCCAAATCGATTTGGAAGAAAAACCCGAGAAGAAAAAGGAAAAACCTCCGCAGCTACCCAAAGGAAAGATTATCGCTGTCCATCTCAAAGACCCTGGACTCATATCGGAGATTCCGGACGAGAGCAGCCACCTCATTCTTGCGGTAACAAACAAAGGTGCTGACGGGGGAAAGGGCGAACTCAAGATAAGCGATCACCTACAGCTCTTGGGGTCCCTTCCAGCATGGGGAAGGAAACTCACACCCGGAGGGTTCCTGTGCCTCAGGTTTTCGGATGTCTATGCCTCCGTAACGAACACCAATACCGACCCTGAGGTAATAGTGATGGGGCACGAATTTCAGAACACATTGAGCTCCTCCAAAGTCCGGCTGCGACAGATATTCATTCTGGACAGAAGCCGGGGCACTGGTAAAGAGCCGGAGAACTTGTTGGGTGATGGGACGAAGCACACATCCTACGGGCACACCAGCAGCTTTGATTACATCTACATTTTTAAAAAGGATGGAAGCAGGCAAGTCCCCGATGACCTGAATCTCATGTCGAGGATCACAATGGAAGAATGGAAAAAGTGGGGCTTCCCCATATGGCAAATTGCAGCCAAAAAGGACGAGGATTACGAACTGACGCTCAAAGAGGAAATCTCAAGGCGCCTCATCAGGATGTACTCCTTTGTGGGTGATTTGGTCGTGGACACATCTTTGAGATCAGGAGCCACTCTCGAACTTGCCGTGAAGCTCGGGAGAGAAGTGACCGGATACGAAAAGGATTCGACTCATCACGCCGACATTTTGAAAATGTTTGGGGTCAAAGCGGACGAGAAAAATGAGGAATCGAAAGCAAAAACATCCGGAGATACCGGCAGTAAGACCATCGAGAGAATTGCATCAATCATTGATGAGACACGAAGCAGGGACACTGCAACCCCGGCCGTCGTTGCGCGGTTAGATGGATATGAGGACTGCTCAGAACCTCAATCAGATCAGGGTGAGGAAATCAAAGAAACGGATGAGACTCTCAAGCCGCCCCATGTCGGTGAATCAAAGGCAATGGTGGCTGGATTGGAAGAGGGGGTACTGTGAGATGACCGCGAACGAACTCATCAAAAAACTCTCTGACATGGAGATCAGGATGCGGCTCGACGGCGAGCATGTGAGATGGGCCGCGCCCCCAGGCATCGTCAGGGGTGAGCTTCTGGCCGAGATGAAGGTGCGCAAGGCGGAAATCCTGGCCCTCCTCAAAGCCAAGAAGATTGGTGAGAGAAAGGTGGAGGTCCCCATTTCCCCGAAAGTGGTCAAACGGGGGGAGGGGGACTTCCCCCAAGTCTTTCGCCCTTGCCGGATCTCAGAGGTCTATGGCCAGGAGGAAGTGAAGAAGGTCATCACCCATGGGCTCAATACCGGCGCTCTAAGTCACGTCCTGTTGTTTCAGGGAATCTCGGGGACTGGGAAGACGACCATGGGAAGGATCGTCGCAATGGGTCTTAACTGCGTTCATGGACCCACGAGCGAACCTTGCTGTGAATGTGAACCGTGCAAAGCCGTTCTTGGCCGGAACAGCTTTGCCTACCAGGAACTCGATGCGGCGCAGGAGTCAGGCGTGGATGCCATTCGTCAATTGAGACAGGGGCTCCCTTGTGCCTCTCTTGGCGGGGAGAGGAACAAAATCATTCTCTTTGACGAATCCTACAGGCTTTCCGAGCAAGCACAGGCCGCTTTGCTGAAGCCGATCGAGGATTCCATGGAGGATCTCTACTTCATCTTC
>Ga0068712_1002445_pt1 | contig 20714 bp, 19 predicted proteins | sample MTBAKSrepl1MetaG_FD_62987 | JGI IMG/M metagenome (GOLD analysis project Ga0068712, IMG submission 62987) | Enrichment culture microbial communities from Arthur Kill intertidal strait, New Jersey, USA, that are MTBE-degrading - MTBE-AKS1... | ecosystem: Environmental > Aquatic > Marine >... | reverse complement strand
GGGCTGGAACAGACTGTATTTTAAAGCCCTGCTGCCGTCCCCACGAGCTGTGTTCGGTTTTTGCAGCCCTTGGGCAGAGACCCCCACGGGCGGCCGGGCCGCTTTTTGGTTGCGGCCTTTAGGCCGCGTTGGGTGGAAGGCGCACGGAAAGAAGCGGGAAGGGAAAGGACGAAGGTTGAACATCGAACATCGAATGAATCGTCGCAAACGGTTACGCCGTGTCGGTCCTCAGGAAGGGATCGGATGAAACCTTAAGACGCGACAAATGCAACAAACCCATTAAACCAGCATCCAGTATCCAGCAAGGAGTCACACATGATTATCAGCATTGCCAGCGGAAAGGGGGGGACCGGGAAGACGACCGTAGCGACCAATTTGGCCGTGTCTGTGGGGTCCGATGTCCAGGTCTTGGACTGCGATGTGGAGGAGCCCAACGCACACCTCTTTCTTCGTCCGACCATAGAAGAAGTTCAGACGATTACCACCCCGGTTCCGGAGGTGGATATGGATAAATGCAACCTATGCGGAAAGTGCGGTGAGATATGCCAGTTCAAGGCCATTGTGGTCATTGGCGAGACCGTCCTTCCGTTTCACGAACTGTGTCACAGTTGCGGCGGATGCGTGATGGTCTGCCCTGAAAAGGCCATTACAGAGGTAGGCCGAGAGCTGGGCGTGATCGAACGGGGCCGGCGCAACGGGATCGAGTTTGTTCATGGAAGGCTCCGGGTGGGAGAGGCCATGTCGCCCCCCCTCATCCGAAAGGTCCGCGAGTATGCCCGATCCGATGCACTTACTATCATCGACGCCCCTCCGGGGACCTCCTGTCCGGTGATCGCCTCCATGAAGGGGGCCAACTTTATTCTCCTGGTGACAGAGCCCACGCCCTTTGGTCTGCACGATCTCAAACTGGCCATGGGCGCGGTCAAGATCCTGGGGATCCCCTGCGGTCTGGTCGTGAACCGGTCGGATATGGGAAACGACGAGGTGTGGTCCTATGCCCGGGAGGAAGATGTCCCGGTCTTGCTGGAGATCCCGTTTGACAGGCGCATTGCCGAGGCCTATTCCAGGGGGGAGATGATCGTGGAGGCCCTGCCTGAATGGAAGGAAAAATTCCTGGGACTGTATCATCGCATCGAGAAACTCGCTGCGTGAAAAGGAGCTGTTTCAATGAAAGAAATCGTCATTATCAGCGGCAAGGGGGGAACCGGGAAGACGAGCGTCCTCGCGGCCTTTGCCTCATTTGCCGCAAACAAGGTCCTGTGTGATGCAGATGTGGACGCGGCCGATCTCCATCTGATCATGAACCCTGCGATCCGTGAACGACACGATTTCCAGTCGGGACACACAGCGATCATCAATCAAGACAAGTGTACCCAGTGCGGGCTGTGCCGCGATGTGTGCCGCTGGGACGCCATCAGCGAAGATTTTGTGGTGGACAGCATCGAGTGCGAGGGGTGCGGCGTCTGCTGTTACTTCTGCCCAGAAGAGGCCATTGATTTCCCCCTGAACACTTGCGGAGAGTGGTATCTTTCCGATACCCGGTTCGGGCCCATGGCCCATGCCCGGCTGGGAATTGCAGAGGAGAACTCCGGAAAGCTGGTCACCCTGATCCGGCAGCAGGGAAAGCAGCTTGCCGAAGAAAGAAACCTAAATCTCCTTCTCACGGACGGGCCCCCGGGGATCGGCTGCCCGGTGATTGCATCCCTGGGCGGGGCTGCAGGGGTGCTCATTGTATCCGAACCCACGGTTTCCGGCCGGCACGATATGGAGCGAGTGGCTGAACTGGCGGCCTTTTTCAAGATCCCGGCCATGCTCTGCGTCAACAAATTCGACCTGAACGCTGAACAGGGAGAGGCCATCGAGGCCTTTGCCCGGGAAAAGGGCATGCGCGTCATGGGGAGGGTCCCTTTTGATCCGGCCTTTACCAAGGCCATGGTTCAAGGCCAGACCGTGGTGGAGTTTGACAGCGGCTCAGAAGGGTGCCAGGCCGTCAAACAAATCTGGGAAAATCTGGCAGCCGATATCGGCATCTAACGCGCATCCCCGCAACCAAAGTATCTCACACGAAGGCACAAAGCACACAAAGAACTTTTGTAACCGTTTACGGGTTGAAAGGTTCAGGGGTTCAGGGTTCTTCCTCGCTGACTTGGAGCCCTGTTTGGCGATTTTTGATTCATCAACTGGCCCCAGTCGTCGCTGAAAACTACAAAAGAGGCCATCGAACGGACAAATAGCGCTCTCAACCGGGAACCTTGAACCGGGAACCTGTGAACGCTTACAGGATTTCTTTGTAAAGAAACGCGAATATGCCCTTTTCTCTGTGTTCTTTGTGTCTCCGTGTGAGTCTGTAAAATAAGGCGTACTGATGACATACAAAAAGATTTTCTTGCTTTTTGCGACACAAAACTGGACGATAAAAGGCTAACATTTGCACGAGGAAAGGAGGACATTGCCATGCCAAGAGGCGACGGAACAGGACCCCGGGGTCAGGGACCAGGGACAGGAAGAGGTATGGGCGGAGGCGGCCGGGGGCAGGGCGCCGGCCGGGGAATGGGAGGCGGTTTCGGGGCAGGTCCGGGGGGCTTATGCGTCTGTCCCAACTGCGGCGAAAAGGTCGCACACCAGTTGGGCGTCCCCTGCTATGAGCAGACGTGCCCCAAGTGCGGCGCCGCCATGACCCGGGAATAGCCGTGTTCCTCATGGAAGGCGCAGGAGACAATGTGTTTAGGAAGACGATCTGTTGCAGGAGGATCTGAACGGGTGCGTACCTATCTCGATTGTCTTCCCTGCTTTTTGTCCCAGGCCTTGAGGGCCGCAAGAAATGCGACCCGGGATGAGGCGCTGATCAAACGGGTCTTGGATGAAGTCGGCCGGATGCTGGCCGATATTCCCCTGGAGAGCACGCCGCCGGAGAGCGGGAGGCGGATCTATCAAAAGGCGGCTGAGATCACCGGGAACCGGGATCCCTTCAGGAAAGCGAAGGAAGAAAGCACCCGGGAGGCCCTGGCCCTGTATCCTTTTCTCAAGGATCGCGTAACGGCCTCTGAGGACAGGCTTTCCACGGCCGTACGGGTCGCCATTGCCGGGAATGTCATTGATTTCGGTCCCAACCGACCCTTTGACCTCCAGGAGGAAATCGAGGAGGCCATTAGGAAGGCGGCCGCCATATGGGCTTATCCCTCTTTCAGAGAGGCCGTTGCGGAGGCGCACGAGATCCTTTATATTGCCGACAACGCCGGGGAGTGCGTCTTTGACCGGGTTCTGATCGAGGCGCTGGACAGGCCGGTGATCTATGCGGTCAGGGAGGTCCCGGTAATCAACGACGCAACCTGGGAGGACGCTGTGGCAGCGGGCGTGGATAAGACCGCCCGCATCATATCATCCGGGACCGATGCACCCGGGACCATCCTGGGAACATGCAGCAGTGAATTCAAGGAGATCTATCGGCAAGCCAGGTGCATTATCAGCAAAGGGCAGGGGAATTACGAGGCCCTCTCCAATGAGACGCGGCCCATTTTTTTTCTCCTGAAGACCAAATGCCGCGTCATTGCCGATGACATCGGCGTGTCCGAGGGCGATATTGTCTTGAAGAAGATCTGATTTTGGCCTATAGTCCACCATCTTCTTCCTTGGGGGCTGCTGATGGGAGTCGAGAACCGTGGAGACAAAGGACTATTACCGTATTCTCGGTGTGAGGCCCGATGCCTCGGGCGAAGAGATAAAGAAGACCTATCGCGAACTGGCCTTCAAATACCACCCTGACCGAAACAAAGGGGATCGGGAGAGTGAAGAGCGCCTCAAGGAGATCACTCAGGCCTATCATGTGGTGGGAAATGAGGAGAGACGAAGGCGCTATGACCTCCTCGCGAGAAGGCCTGTTGAAAATATGACGTTTCACCAGGCCGGTCTGGACGAGGAGCTTATGGATCTTCTGTGGAGACTCACCCGAATGGGTGGAGGGCTCGGGTGTGCCGGGGGCTGCAGGGGAAGGGGTTTCGGCAAGAGAGGCTGCGGCAGGCGGCGGTGGTAACGCCGGAATCGGACCGCCATGCCTCTTTGAGCCGTCCCTTCAGGAGATTGTGGAGGATTTTTATTGCAAGACAAAAACCATCGCATTATCAACTATCTGCGGCTTTCTGTGACGGACCGGTGCAATCTCAGATGCATCTACTGCATGCCCGAAGAGGGTATCCAGTTCATGCCCCATTCCGAGATCCTCACCTATGAGGAGATGCTCCATCTGGTACGGCTTTGCGTGCAGCGCGGGATCCGAAAGGTAAGGGTGACAGGTGGGGAGCCCCTGGTGCGAAAGGGGTTCACGGGGTTCCTGGATCGTCTTTGCCGGATCGAGGGGCTGGAGGAGGTCGCCCTGACCACCAACGGGGTGCTGCTCAAACGATATGCCGGTGATATTCGGAAGTGCGGCATCTGCCGGATCAATGTCAGCCTCGATTCCCTCAGGCCGGAGCGGTTTTTCCGCATCACCGGAAGGAACTGCTTTCAACAGGTCTGGGAGGGGATCGAAGAGGCCCAACGGGTGGGGTTCGACCCGATCAAGATCAATGTGGTGGCCATGAAGGGGATGAACGATGATGAGATCCTCGACTTTGCAGACCTGGCCACGAAGAGGCCCTACCACATCCGATTCATCGAATTGATGCCTATCGGGCAAAACGGGTGGAATCGTGAGACCTTCATCTCCACAGATGAGATCTATCAGCGACTCCTGTCCGTGGGAAATTTAGTGCCTGTTCATTCCAATCCCTATGACGGACCTGCGCAACGATTCAAGATGGATGGATCCCGGGGGGAAATCGGGCTCATCGGGGCCCTGAGCCACCACTTCTGCTCGGCCTGCAATCGATTGCGGCTCACCGCAGAGGGAAATCTTCGGGGATGCCTGTTCTCGGATGAAGAGACGGATCTCAAGACCCCCCTTAGAGAAGGCCAAGGGGATGAGGCCGTCCTGAAGTTGATTGAATGGACCATCCAGAATAAGCCCAAGGACCACGGCCTGCTGACCCAGGGTCCCAGAAAATGCGTCCGCCAGATGCACAGCATCGGGGGGTGAAGCGCTGGATGCTGGATTCTGAGGTTTTATGACCATCCTGGATGATCTGATATCGCAGTTGAGCATGGATGCGCCGGTCCGAGACATCCGGCAGGGCGTCTTTCACACTGCCGTGGTGACGCGGGACTGCGGCCTGGCCGCAACCCTTCCCAAAGATGCCCTTCGCCAGCCCCCCCCCATGGTGGCGGAACCCGGGGGCCTTTTAAAAAAGAGTGCAGGGGAGCTGGTCAGACTGGCCTATTCCCCCCGCATTCTGGAGGCGGCTATCGGCATGGCCGCTATCAATTCCCTCCTCGACGTGGATATGGAGACCTGCCTTGAGCTGAACGCCGCGGACCTGATCATGCAGAAGGGCCAAGGCAAACAGGTGGCTATCGTGGGACATTTCCCCTTCGTACCCAGGGTCCGCGAAATTGCACGGCGCGTCTGGGTCATCGAGAAAAATCCTCAAGACGATGATCTGGGGGAGGACGCTGCAGGATCTGTGATCCCAAAGGCCGATGTAGTGGCCATGACAGGGACATCTCTGACCCATCACACCCTGGAAGGGCTGCTCGCCTTGTGCCGTCCGGATGCCTTTGTGGTGCTGCTGGGGGATACCGCGCCCCTTTCCTCTGTACTCCTGGATTACGGGGTGGATGCGGTCTCGGGGACCCGGGTGGTGGATCCCGGGCTTGTGCTGCGGTGCGTGAGTCAGGGGGCCAATTTCAGGCAGATCAAAGGCGTCAGGCGTCTTACCATGATGAGATAAGGAGAAGGGCACCATGAGATTTGTCATTATCGGCGGCGACGCGGCAGGCATGAGTGCGGCCAGCCGGGCCAAGCGGAATCGGCCTGACATGGAGGTGACGGTCCTAGAACAGACGTTGGATGTGTCGTACAGCGCCTGCGGCATGCCCTACAATATCGCTGAAGCAGACCGGGAAATAGACGACCTGGTGGTGCGGCGCGCCCATGTGTTCAGGGAAAAGCAGGGGATCGACTTAAGGACCGGACATCGGGCCGAGGCTATCGATCCTGCGGCCAAAAAGGTGAGCGGCAGGACCGCAACGGGCGATCCATTTGAACTGGCGTATGACAAACTCCTGATTGCCACCGGCGCATCCCCCATTATCCCTGATCTGCAAGGATTCGACCAGGACGGGGTCATGGGTCTCAAGAGTCTGGAGGATGGAAGAAAGATCAAGCGATTCATCGTGAACCATCAGGTGAAAAAGGTGGTCATCATGGGGATGGGATATATCGCGCTGGAGATGGCCGAGGCCCTCCGGTCAAGGGGTTTGGATGTCGCCATGGTCAAACCCCGACCGGTCTTGCTCCCGTGGATGAACAGTTCCCTTTCCCAGGTCGTGAAGGAGGAGATCGAGCGCAATGATGTAAAGATGTATGCGGGCCATGAGGTAAAAAGGATCCAAAAGACAGGGTCCGGACTCCGGGTGATCTGCCCGGATCTGGAACTGGATGCGCAGATGGTCATTGTGGCCATCGGGGTAACGCCCAACAGCCGGATCGCTGGGGATGCGGGGATCGCTCTCGGCATTCAGAAGTCCATTGCTGTGGACCGCAGCATGCAGACGTCCGTCCCTGACATCTATTCAGCCGGGGACTGCGCGGATGCCTATCATGTGGTGACCGGCAAAAAGACGTGGATCCCCCTGGCCCTGAGGGCCAACAGGGGCGGGTGGGCTGTGGCAGATGCCGTTGCCGGCAAGATGGTCTCCCTCGACGGGGTAGCAGGAACCGCGGTCTTCAAGGTCTTTGATCTCCAGGCGGCCCGTACCGGCCTGTCCGTCAAAGAGGCTGAAGACGCGGGGTTTGATCCGGCAGAGGTGGCCATTCAGGCCCGGTCGCGCGCCCATGCCCACCCCGGGTCTGCCGCCCTTCATGTGCAGATGGTGGGGGATAAGCGGTCCGGCCGCTTGTTAGGCGTTCAGATGGTGGGCCGGGAAGGGGCTGCTCACCGGATTGATGCCCCGGCCGTGGCCCTTCACGCCGAACTCACGGTGGAGGCATTCAGTCAGTGCGATCTGGCCTATGCCCCTCCCTTCAGCCCGGTCTGGGACCCCATGCTCACCGCAGCCACTCAGCTCCTGAAAAAGATGTAGGCAGGCCGGGAAACAAGGGCGCCTGCAAATAACATCCGGGCTCAGGCAAAACGTCTCGCCTTCGAGAACGGGGCATCGACAAGGGATTGTGAATCGGGCCTGTGGCGGTTGACGATCTCGCGATAGAGCTGCGGTCGTCTGTTTTCGTAGATATTCTCTTCCATCCGCCACTGGGCGATCTCGTTCAGATCCAGGGTCTGCTCGATGATGGCCTCTGTGGCGCCGGCGCTTGTCAGGACATCCCCTTTGGGGTTGAAACACGCGCTGTGCCCTGAAAAAAATGCACCCGGCCGGTTGGCATACACAACGAAAACCTGGTTGTTAATGGCCGCCCCCGCCAGTCGACGCCACATGAAATCCACCGGAAAAGAGGCCGGAACAGCCGATATGTTAACGATCAGATCCGCGCCTCTCAGGGAGAGGACGCGCCATACCTCAGAAAAGGCCGCATCGAAACAGATGGTGATGCCGATCTTTCCCAAGGGGGTTTCAAAGACCTTCAGCTCCCTTCCAGGGACAAAATGCTCGGTCCAGTGGACATGGGTCTTGGTGTAGGTCTGGACCCCATTTCTGTCAATGTAGGCGGCCATGTTGTAGTATCGGTCCCCCCATCTTTTCAGTTCCCCGATAATCACCCTGGCTTGCAGCGCCCTGACGAATTCGTACAGGTCTCTGGAGACCGCGCTGTACATGATTTTCATCTTTCTGTATAGAAATCCTTCCGGCCTTTCAAAAGAGGGGTGACCGTGCAGTATCAGCTCCGGGAAAATGATCAGGTCAAACGCTTTGTAGTCCTGGATGATCTTTTTGATTCGCTCCACATGCTTTCCAATGTGTACGGAATCATAGTTGATCTGGGCGATGCAGACCTTCATGTGTCGCGCTGTGTGTTGCGTCATGTTGCGTCACATCCTTTTTGGTCGGCCGGATTCCGACGGGTGCTGATTGGCCAGAAAGGGGGGGATGTATTTTTTGTGGATCTCTGCCTCAATGGCCTGCAGATAGGATCGCGAGGCATCCTGACCATAGACGTCTTCGCCGTAGCGGTACAGGCTCCCCTTGTCCCTCCTGAGATTTTCATCCACCAGATCGGCATCGATGGTGCGCACATGCCTGCTGGCAATCGTTTCAATGATCCCGTGGATGCCGGATCCGGATTGCGCAGGGTCCTTGGCCCGAAAGCCGAGATACGGCGGGACCCCCAACTCGACAGAGACCTGCCTGTGGACCCTTTTCCGGAGCGTATCGGTTTCGCCCTCGATCTTGAGTCTGGGGGATATGCGCATGGCGGTGTGAATGACGTCCCGATCCAGATAGGGGGCCCTCAGCTCAATGGAGTGGGCCATGGTCAGCTTGTCTTCCCTTTCCAGGGTATCGGTGTACAGGAATGTCAGATCCTCCCAAAGCTTTTCATGAAGACGAAGATAACCTGCCTCCCTGATCACGTCATTGTACCAGGGATAACCGGCAAAAAGCTCGTCCGCGGCCTGGCCTGTAAACATGACGCGTATGTGGTCCTCAGCGGCCAGCCGGGCCGCAAGGTACATGGGGATCGCCACCTCCACCTGGAGGAGCCCGCTTTCTTCGACCGACCGGATAATTTCAGGCAGGATGGCCTCAACCATGTCCTCGTCGATGAGGGTGGTCTTGAGGTCGAGACCCATGTCCTCGGCCACCGACCGGGCAGCCACCATGTCTCCTGAGTCTGCGGTGCCGGTGCAATAGCAGATGATGTTCTTTCCCTCCCGCTGCAAGAGCTTGGCAATGAGCACAGAGTCGATGCCGCCTGAAAAGATGACCCCGATCCGGGATTCTTTGAGGCCTGTCAGCCGCTTCTTGACCGCGGCTATGAGGACGTCCTTGTATGCCTCCACAGCCTCGCGAAAGTCGACGATGTCGATCTGGGGCATCTGCAGCACAAACCCTTCGTGCTCTGTGGTCCCGGTAGGGCTTATCTCGAGGATATTGCCGGGATTCAATCGCACAGGCGCATCTTTTCCGTTCCACAGGGCCTTTTTCTCGGATGCAAAATATACCACCCCGTTGTTTTCGATGTGATAAATGGGTTTCTTGCCGATGGGGTCTCTCGCCAGAACCACAGAGTTGCCGTCTGTCACGGCAAGGGCGTACATTCCGTCCAAGAGCCCCACGATTTTTTGGGTGGCGTCCAGAAGATCGCCCTGGTAGGTCTCCTCCAGGAGATGCACAATGACCTCGCTGTCGCTGGTGGTCTGGAAGGTGTGCTCCCGGTAAAGGAGACTTTTGAGCTTTTCATAATTGTAGATCTCGCCGTTGTGGATCAGACTGAGCGCCCCGTCACACGAGGCATAGGGCTGGGTTGCCTTTTCATGGCCGATGATGGTCAGTCTTGAATGGCCCAGGGCGATACGGCTTTTATCCAGAAGTCCTTCTTTCAGGTCCTCCAGATCCTCTGCGCGGAGTAGTTTTCCATCCAGATAGACGCCGTGGGAGTCCGGACCCCGATGGCGCATCTTTTTGAGCATATCGTAGATGTCGGTTGCCGGGATGTTTCCATCTCTAACAAAGTGACCGCATATGGTGCACATAATGAGCAATTCTCCTTTTTGTGTTTGTTGGCGGACGCCCCGTCCGAAGCCTTTCGCGGCAGCCCTGCTTGCCGGGCTGACGCCCGACGTCCAGACAAGGAATGGGTCCGTCCAGGTCTTATGGCGTAAAACAATGCTTATCCTTGCACCCCCTGGGTCACAAGTAAATAAGGTCGATCCGGTATACGGTCATGAGATTCCGGTACACAAGGCGCGTGTCGGGTCCGATTCGGGCAGGCGATGCTCGTGGGCGGACAGCCAAGGGGTTCAGCCGTGGCTGCGGGCATAGTTGAGGATGCCTCTGACGAGCTTTTCGGCATCGCGCTGCCGCAGTTCTTCAAATCGGATGGCCCATGCATGGGATGTGTAGGCCAGGTTGCGAAGCTCCAGTAACACCTTGACCCGGGCCGGATTATTGCGCAACACCCCAAGATTCTGGCCGCGTGCATAGGCCCCGGCGCCCAGGTCTGAAAGAATGCATTGCGCGAACTTTCTGGAGGCCTGGTCCACATGCCGGCCGTTTCTGCTTTTGTAGTACAGGACCAGGGGGGCCTCAGGGGATCTGGGATCGATGTCCGCATGAAGGGAGAGAAATATGCGGCGGTTTTTCGGAACGTTCTTGAAGGCCCTGGCTGCAATGTCCACGCGATGGGAGAGATTGCCGTTGCGGCCGCCGTTCGGCCAGCTGGCCAGGCAGCTCGTCCTGTTGTACTGCTCGCTGTTGTAGACTTCATTCTTTTCATTCACGAATGTCTGCGTGGGCGGATCCGAACGTCTGATGAGGTGATTGGGGCTCAACAGGGTCATGGTCACAGTTGCGCCATGGAGCCTGAGCAATACATAGACGCGCAGGGCGATATCGTAGACATACTCGTGCTCCACCACGTAGACCTTATCGCCGTTGCCGTCCAGATTCTCCACCACAGCCCCCGGATCAAGCCCGCCATGACCCGGATCCAGCACAATGTGCCAGCCCTTGAGCTTGTCGCTCAGGCGTCCGAGCCGATCGATTTTTCGATCGAATGCGCGAAAGAGACTCCGGGCCTGAACGTAGCTTTTCCAGGGAGACAGGCAAGGGGCTTCAAAATAATCCGCGTGCAACTGCTGCTGCGCCCTGGGGGACCAGCCGTAGTAGGGCCCGTTTCCTTCCGGTATCCTCTGCATGTCGCAGGAAATGTCCATGAGATCATCCCAGTCGATGTCGCCCAGTGCGATCCTTTCCCCATCGGTACGGAGGATTGGATTGACCTTCAGCTTGTCGCCGGGATAGATCACGGACGAGCGCATGTTGTTGAGCCGCTTCAACTCGGATATGCTCATCTGATGCAGCCGCGCAATCCTGCCCAGGTAGTCCCCGGCCTTGACAACATAGGTATCTGTCGACATCGGCCGTTTAACGCTCAGGTGGAGTTCCTGCCCGGGATAGATGCGATCCGAAGAAAGTCCGTTTAACCGTTTCAGCTCATGGACCGTCATCCCGTAGGCCGCGGCAATTTCCCACAGGGCATCCCCGCGCTCTACGATGTAAACGTGGGCAGGGGCGGACTTCAAACGGAGTTCCTGACCTACAAAGATGGTGCTTCCCTCGATGTCGTTGAGGGCCGCCAGATCCGACACCGTCAGATGGTATTTAAGGGCAATGGACGATAGGGTCTCTCCCCGGCGAACCGTGTGGACCGGTTCATCGAGGGAAGAGGGCCGGAGCTGGAGGCGCTGGCCGGGGTAGATGCGGTCGTTCGTCAGGCGATTGAGCTGACGCAGCAGTCCCAGCCCTACATCAAAACGCCGGGCAATCGTGGACAGGTTGTCTCCCTTTTGGACCACATACTCAAACGCTTCCTCCAGCGCAGGCTCTCTTTCTGCAGGTGCGATCAGCGTCAGTTCCTGCCCGGGATAGATGCGGTCCCGGTGAATCGGGTTGAGTCGGCGGAGGGTAGACAGTGGAATTTTGAACTGGGCCGCGATTTCAGAAAGGGTGTCCCCGCTCCGCACCACGTAGGACGTCGGTCTGTGCGCAGGCCACACCTCCAGCCGTTGCCCGGCCAGGATGCGGCTTCCCCTGAGATGGTTCCAGCGCTGGAGTTGCTTAACCGAGACCCTGTAGATCAGGGCGATCTCGCTGAGGGTCTCTCCCGGCCTCACAACATGGACGATTGCTGCGGCTTTGTCCTGTGCCAAGCTGTGGGCCAAGGGGCCTGCCAGCAGCATGAGCGCGCCTATGGCGCAGGGAATTGCCAGACAAACCAGGCGCCTCAACAGCGTGGAGCGCGTCGGGCCGGAGAAGCGGCTGACAGACCCTTGACGAATGCGACGACAACCCATGTAACGTCCCATGTGAGCGGCCCTTTTTCCCGATTGAGCCATCCGGGCGGAGACAAGGGCCCGCGATTGGCCATGCAGGATCTCTGAATCAGTTCATGGACACCTGATTCTGTCCAATTTTTCTGATATTTTTGGCCTCAGGACCAAGGGGTGTTTCCACCACATCGAAAAGGACACGGTCGCCGCCGTTCAGCCGCCTGTAGCCTTCCATGAGGATAGCGGATCGGTGAAACGATACCTCTTTTCCGTCTTTCCTGGTGATAAACCCAAAACCTTTTTGTTCACTGTAGCTGTTCACAACTCCTTCCATTGATGTAACTGCCTCCTTGCGCTGACTGTCATTCATGGTCATTCAGTTGTCATTCAGTTGTCATTCAGTTGTCATTCGGTGGTCATTCGATTGCTAAAGGGTCCTTCCTGAGCTCAAAGTGTCGCCTCTAAGCATGATCCCCTAAAAAACAGGCTCCGCATTTCCCCTGCCATACAGGATCCGCTGGAGTTCCCGATGGGTGAAGTAAGGATCATCTCCCCGCAGGTAGGGGAGGAGGATCCGCTTCTGCCTCAGAAGGTCTCTCGATATCTCACCGGAAATCACATCCTCATCATAGAGGGCTGCCTTGACCATCTGGTGGCCATAGGGATTGACGATCTCGCTCCCGCCCCAAAACCGGAAGGTCTCTTTCTGGGGTTGTCTGGCCGCCCTCTCGGCCGGGCTCAGATTGGCCGTTTCCACGGCCAGCATGGATACGTTCTCCCGCCAGGCCTCCTCGCCCACGCGGTTGGCACAGATATTATAGATCCCGAAGATGCGGGAGTAAAACTTGTTGATCACGCCCCAGCTTTCGATATTGGAAAACTCCGTGCCCATGGAGCCTTTTGAGGAGTTGAAGATGGTGACAAACACATCGGCCTTTTGCACTACCCCCAGATAGGGGAGGGACGGATGCCACATATCGTTGCAGATAAAGACGGCAATGGTGAACCCATGGAGCTTGAACACCGGCACCTGTTTTCCGTGGGAGAAGAACTTGCGTTCCTCAAAGACACCGTAATTGGGGAGATTAAGCTTTCGGTAGGCATAACAGATCTCCCCGTCCACGGCCACCAGGGCGGAATTGTAAAAGTTCATGGAGGGAGATTCCTCGATGAAGCCTACCACCGCCGCGGTCCCCTTGGTGGCCAATGTCAGCTGCTGGATCTCAGGTGAATCGAGTCTCAGGGCCAGTTCGTGATACCGCTGTCCCACAAAATAGCCGGTCAGGGCAAGTTCGGGAAAGACGATCAAATCGGCTTCCTGCTCCTTTGCCTCCTGGATCTTCTGGATCACATCTTCCAGATTGCGCTTCAGCTCGAACAGGACCGGATAGGTCTGATAGACCATCACTTTCATTTGTCAATTCCTCCGGTCCTCACGACAGAAAATACTTGCCGGTATGTTTGAGGGTGTGGTCATCCCGCATGTAATTGGCCTGACTGCCGTTTCGCATGATGACCTGGAAGCCTTCGGGATCATAGGGCACCTCCTCCAGATCCGGAGCCATTTCAGGCCCGGTTTCACGGCAGAGCTGGATGTGACGTTCCAGTTTGGCAATGGAGAAGGAGATGAGCTCTCTCAGAAAACCGAATGCATGCCGCATCTGGTGAAATCCGTATTTCTTCATGAGGGCGTAGCCATACGCCGCCTCTTCCTCGGCCTTCTGATTGGGCTGATCCTGGCTTGTGGTGCAGGCCGTCTGGATGGAGGGGAGGTCCAGCATTTTGTTGACCTTTTCCTGCAGCAAATTGGCAATGTTGTGAGACTTGAGCCCCAGATCCACCGCATAGTTCTTCTGGATATTGGCGATGGAGGGGAGACCGGCGTGTACCACCATGATGCCGGGGTTGACCAGCTGCGCCAGGGCGATCCCGAAGAGGGCCTCGGCATGGGTCAGGGTGACCAGGCCGGACATGGAATATGGCCCGGACAGACCTGCCATGGGCATGGTGGAGACATAGATGGGAATCCCCTTGCGTACGCAGGAAAGAAAGGGGTCGATCATGCTCTCAATGACGTTGAGCGGGCTGTTGATGATGGAAAACTGGACCGTGATGCCCCCGCGCTGCTGATGCACCTCCAGCGCCCGCTGGATGCCTTCGTCGGTCACAGCGGCCACATAGATGGGCTTGCTGCAGTTTTCCACGATGGTGTCGATCACCTTTACCTCCTGTTTTTTGACAAGGACGCCCCTCGCCATGAATTGAATCACGTCCGCCTCATCTACAATGGCGGCAATGCGGGAGAGATGATCAAAGGTGGGCTCCACTAGCTCACCGGTCCGGTCGTCATACACAAAGGGCGCAGTCCCACCCACGCCGAAGGAGTTCTCCTGAATCCAGTACTGGTCTCTCTTGGGCGCTGTGGAGAGGGTCTGCTCGATCAGGGGCCTCAGGATGTGAATATGCCCCGCGTCTTCGTCAAAGGCCGCAAGGCCTGTTTCTTCAAAGATGCCCCGCACCTCTTTGGAGACGCACTTGACACCCACTTCCTCCAACACCCTCAGGGCGTCATTGTGTATTTGTTCCAGAATGCCGTCGAATTTAGGTTCCATATGTCTTCTATCCTTTCCGGTCAGACACTTAACCGCATGCCGTCATAGGCAAATCGCATGTCTGTCAGTTCTGTTTCGATGGCCCGATAATCATCATAGCCCCGGTTCCAGTATTCTTCCATGTGGATGAACAGGGTCTGTTTCGCCTGAATCCGCCGGGCCAGGGCCACCGTTTCATGAAATGTGTAAAGGGTTTTTCTCGATATATGATCCGGCGGATATTTGAAACCGTGCTTCAGACCGTCCTCAAACAGGCCGGGTTGAATGACCAGAAGATCGGCCTGTCTCACAGCAGGATGTTCTTCCGGAAACGGCCTGATGTCGCAGGGCGCGTAAACCATGCGGCCTTTGTCCTTTTCAAACACGTAGACAAAGGCTGTTTGACTTCCGCGATCCACAGGAAGGGCCGTGACCTGGACCCCCTGAATAACTGTTTGCTGCTCAAAGGCCGCGCATTCCACAAACCCCTGGGTCACGTAAAAGTCAATGAGAGGCCCGTAAATGGAACGTATTTCCCCTATTCGGTCCATCACTTGCCTGGGGGAAATGAGCCGGATTCGTTTCTCGGGCCGGCCGGTCCACGTGCGGAAATCGAGCGCGATCTGTTCCACCACGCGAAAGCCCTCCACGTGGTCCGGGTCCAGATGGGTGAACATGAGATGGTCGATGCGGTCGATTCCGGCCCTGTTCAACTGAAGGGCAATCTCTGCCGGGGTGTCTATCAGCAAATGGGCGTCGTGCAGGAACGCGGAAGGCCCTGTCCTCTCATAAGGCCCGCCCTTGGCTCGGGCCTCCCGGCATACCCGGCATTGGCAGAGGGGCTTGGGGATGACCGTGCACCCACCCGACCCGAGAATTGTGAGATCCATTCCCGTCTCCAGGGCCGTTGCATCAGCTCCAGGGAAAGGGGCTGTGAGAAACCGGATGCAGCCGCCCCTTTTCGTACCGGTCAAAGCGGAACGGCTCCAGGAGCCCTTGTTTCTCGCCCATCACCTCCTTTGCCACCAGCTTCCCCACGCCGATCATTTTGTAGCCGTGATTGGAGTCCAAGATCATGTAGCAGTTTTCCTTCATGGCGTCAAATATGGGGAAGTTGTCGGGCGTAAAGCACCCCAAGCCGCCGGAAGGCTCATCCTTGTACTTGTGATGCATGTTTTCGTAACGTTTCTGGCAATGGGCCAGGGCGGAGGTCCACATGTGCACGAACTCAGGGGTCACCGTGAAATCAGGGGAATCGATGCCATAGGGATCCACCTTCACGTCCCCTTCCACAATGTAGGGAGCGGCGCCCCCCTGGACCCCGCCGAAGTTGAAGTCCGGCTTGTAATAGATGCCCCACATCTCTTCGGTAATGAGGGACCCGTCCTCGCTGGAGTAGAGGGGGGCCTCAGAATCCACGTGGATGACCGGAGGCATCTTTCCCTCATTGTCCATGGCGTATTCGGGATCTACGCCCAGTGTCCCTTCCACCAGGCACCAGTAGGTCCACATCTGATTTCCGGAATGGACCGCGCCGTCCGGGCCGAGGATGTCGATTTCATTGGGAAGATCCAGCATGTCCCAGAAGCTTTTAGCCCAAGGACCGGCGCCCACGATCACCCAGTCGCATCGGATATCGCCCTTGGTTGTCTCGATAGCCGTGACCGCGTTATTGTCGGTCTTGAAACCAGTGACCGTCACGCCGGTAAGGATCCGGACCCCTTCGGCCTCGGCCTTGTCGGCCAGGCGGTAGAGGGATCGCATCTGATTGGCATAGCCGCCTTTTTTTTCGTGCAGGATCGAGGTGATGGCCTTGGCCTGCCAGTCATGAAATATGTTCTCGCGCATATATCTGAGGCAGTCCTTTTCTCCTTCAATAAACGCAGATTCATAGCCGATATCCTTCTGCTGACTGTAGATTTCGGCCACATCGGCGTGCATGGACTCCGGGGATATCTGCATATATCCCACCGGATGGTAACCGTATGCCTCCCCGTCCTCCTCCCAGACCGCGACGCTGTGGGCCATGAGCTCGCGCATGGCAGGCTGAAAATAGTTGTTGCGGATAACGCCGCAGGCGATGCCCGAGGCCCCTGCGCCGATAGAGGTCTTGTCAATGACCAGGATATCCTTGCCGGAGCCCCGCTTTCTCTCTTTCAATTCCTTTGCCAGGTGCCAGGCCGTGCTAAGGCCGTGGATCCCTGCGCCGATAATGACATAGGTACAATGTGTAGGAAGTGCCATGATATGCTCCTTTTTTGCAGTTAACTCCAATTGGTTTTCATGCAAGCACTACTTGAACGGATCCCACCGAATGGTCTGCTTCTCATAGGCGGGAGGAAACATCTTCAAGAATTCGTCATAGTAGTACAGCTCCTTGAAAGAAGCAAACGGGAGGCCATAGGCTGCTTTGGGCCTCTGCTTGATCTCGCCTGGATCAATCTTCCGGGAAACCAGTTCATCCATCACATCGTCCATGCCCGCGCCCATGGCGAACCGCAGCTTTTCACGGTTGGCGATCCGCTCGGGAAGCATATCTCTGAAGGCCTCGCGCAGCACATATTTTTCAACCTGCTTTTCACCGTAGATTTTCCAGTCCATAGGTATTTTCTTTGCCAGATTGACCACGCTGGAATCCAGGAAAGGGGTCTTGTAACTGACCGCATTGGCCATCCATCCCCGATCCAGCCTTCTCAAGGCCGTGTTGTAGGCAATGTCCAACAGCTTCTGAGCGAGGCGTTCCCGCTGCTCCGGACTCTTGACCTTGGGGTTTTTCAGGACCATGCGATAGCCGCCGAAGAGCTCGTCGGCCCCTTCGCCTACCAGGACGGCATTGCTGTGAGACTTAACGAGCTTGGAGGCGTAGTAGTTGGATAGAATTCCTGATATGCAGTCTTCGTCGAAGCTCTCCAGATACCAAATGGCATCGGAAATGAAGTCGACGATGTCAGGTTCGGTGATTTCATAGACATAGTGGCTCATGCCCAAAAAATCGGCCATGACTTTGGCGTTTTCCAGGTCCGGACCGGGTGCGCTCTTTACGGCCACCGTAAACAGCTTTACATCAGGGTTGTACTCCTTTGCGATGGCCGCGACAATGGAGCTGTCCAGCCCTCCACTCAAAGAAACCGCCTCTACGGCGTCCATCCGCTTTTCGACGGCCTGGATCATGGTCTCGCGCACTGCCTTGATGGCCTCATCCAGGGTCTCGGGCTGGGGGACCTCAGGCGTAAATGGCTTGTACTCCCCCATGCCTTTTTTGGTGCTGAACAACTGGCCGGGGGCCAATTCATGGACATCAAACTGGATATGGTCTATAAGCCCCTTCATCTCGGAACAGAAGTAAAACACATTGCCGTTTTCCCCAAAGAAGAGGGGCCTGGCGCCTACCGGATCGCGGGCAAGGACGACCTCTTCGTCCTTTTCCACCACTGCAGCCACAAAGCTCCCATCCAGGCGTGAAAAACAGTTCCGCTCATATTTCTCCCAGTACTCTAAAAACAGTTCCAGATCGCTCTGGCCATCCGGTCTGTCGTTGTAAAGCTCACCGTCAAACAGGACATAGGGGGGATCGTTGTTGATCGAGGTGCAGTGGGTGGTCCTGGGGCTCAGGTTGATCTCGCATGCCCCTACAGCCCCCCTGTTGTCGGGGAGGGTCCGGACGTGTACATTGTCGGGTCCCCGGTGCCGCGTCAGCTTGATCATCCTACCCAGCGGCTTGGTGCTGTCTTCATCGATTTTTCCGTGCTGCGATACGATTCCGCAAATGCTTGCCATGTCAAAAACCTCCGTAAATAAATGTAGATAACGATCCCGCACCTGACGTCGAATCGGTCACATTTCGCGTTCGCGTCGTATGACGGGCAAATTGTTGCCTCTTGAGTTAGTAAAGCGGCATTGATCCCTCAGGACTTTATAAAAGGCTGACGCCTCAATTCCGAAAAGACTTGCGCATCAGTTCAGGCAATGCAGTATCCTGCCTTTGCCTTTCAATATGCCCGCACAGGGCGGACCTGAAAGCATTGAGAAACCATCCATCATTCTTTTCTTATGTCACAAAAAGCTTTCCCAGGTTGGCCGTGGTGAGGGGATCTTCCATATACATCCCCAGCCCGATGTTTCTGAGGGATTCCATGCCCCGTTCGTCGTATGTGGGCATCTCTATCTCTGGTGCGTCCTCAGGGGTTACCTCCTGCGCGATCTCGATGCAGTTTTGCAGCTTCTCAAATGAAAAATCGATCAGATATCTGAGAAAGGCAAACGGGTGCCGGATCATGTGGACGCCGTATTTCTTGCACAGGGCCTGACCCATGCGTGCATCCGCATAGGCCTTTTCAGTAGGGTGCTCCTCGTGGGTGGTCCCTGCGCTTTGAAACGTCGGAAGATCCAGCATGAGGTTGAGATGGGACATGAGAATATTGAGCAGGTTGTGGCTTATCAGCCCGTAATTGGGGTTGTATTCAATGCTGGGGTCTGCAATGGTCGGGTATCCCGCATGGACGCAGATGGTCCCGGGATTGAGCAACTGGGCCGCACAAATGCCAAAGAGGACCTCTGCATGGGTCATTGAAAGGACGCCGTTGTAGCAGTAGGGTGCGCTGATGCCGGCCATGGGCATGGCTGAGATAAAGACCGGAAGGCCAGCCTTGACCACCTTGACAAAATGCTCGGAGAAGTTTTCGTTGACTTCCAGCGGCGGCCGTGTCAGACAGAAGACAACCATGATGTCCTGCCGTTCCGCGTAAATCTCTTTGGCCCGCTCCAGGGATGCATCGGAGGTGACGGCAAAATAGAGCGGCTTGGAGCAATTCTCCGTCATGATATTCATCTGAAGGACCTCATCCTTCAGCTTGATGCCCCGTCCCATACCTGCCACCGGATCATGGGCATCGGCGATCTGCGCGATCCGTTCCGCGTGTTCCGGCGTTGGAAATATGCCGCCGGTCCCTTTTTCATCGTCATAGACATAAGGGGCCGTGCCTCCGATGAAAAAGCTGTTGCGCGGCACAAAAAACTCCGATACCCCCGGCACCGTTTCAAGACATTTTTCTACCAGCTCTGCGGTTATATAAATCCGGTTTTCATAGACTACGGCCTGGCCGCGGGCTGCGAAGTCTTCAAAGGCCTGCCGGATCTCCGGCTGTTTGCACCCGACACCCAGATTTTCCAGTATCCACAGGGCATCCTGATGCGACCTCAGCAGCATGTCCACGGTGTCGGGGCCTAATACCGCCTTTGAGGCTTCCATCTGTTCAGTATTCATTGCTTTCTCCCTCCCCTGGCTTTTTGGAACCCGATCTTGAGCCGGGCCTCCTATTCAAACGGCTGATTTTGGAGGCGCCGTTTCGTTTTTTCAGATAAGAATTTTTCGGGTCCATCTGTTTTGGTTTGATACCATGCGACAACATATGATATGATATCAGTTTATTTGAGCTGAAATAATATTACAATAAACAAATTCCCATGTCAAGTAAATCTGTTAATTTATTTCAACACATTAAAATAACTGATAAATTTGTGCTGTAAAGCACTGGAGGGTCCTTCGGAGACAGGGGATTGAACAGATCAGGTCACATCCATATCCTGCACATCCAGCATGTCGATCAGCTTTTTGAGGGTCAGGGCGATCTCGTCGATCTCCCCAGGCGGGAGTCTCTTGAGCCCGTCGATAATTTTGTGCTGGATGGGCGGCGGGGCATTTTCAGCCAGGAGCTTCCCGTTGTGGGTCAACTCCACGGTAATCACCCGGCGGTCGTGCGACACCCGCAACCGCTGAACAAGGCCTTTTTTCTCCAGCCGATCAATGATGCCGGTGATGGTGCTGGAGTTGACCATTACATGCCTGGCGATCTGGGAGGGGGAAAGGGGCCCGTTTTCATATAGGGCAATCAGGCAATTGAGCTGGGCCGCGCTCACATTGTAGATTTTGTTGAGTTCCTTTGTATAGTGCTCGCTTGCCTGCATCAGTCTGCGGATGGCATAGATGATCTCCTTGGTCCGGATGGTGTGGATATCATTGTGATTGTCAAGGGGCGGCGCATTTATTTTCTTAGGCATGGTCATTTATCCTCAGGGTGCAGAT